>Ga0247760_1000269_pt1 | contig 58470 bp, 63 predicted proteins | sample UWRJL171409R4_FD_179936 | JGI IMG/M metagenome (GOLD analysis project Ga0247760, IMG submission 179936) | Plant litter microbial communities from Arlington Agricultural Research Station in Wisconsin, United States - UWRJ-L171-409R-4 | ecosystem: Environmental > Terrestrial > Plant litter >... | reverse complement strand
TCCTTTTGTTTATTCCCCTCTTCCGTCCCCTCTCCCTCCCCCTCCCCCTCCCCAGCCTTTTTCCCGCCATCCAACTCCCCACCCGCAAGCCAGTTCCTCATCCCCGCAATAATCATCGGCACCAGCCGAAACGGTGGCGGATGGTGATCCGGCCACGGGTAGTGTCTAATGCGACCATACACCGCCTCGTCGGGATACCCGGTCCCCTCTGCGCGAAACTCCCATATCGCCCAGCCATCGCCATGCTTTGTGTCGAGGTACGAGACGAGTCGATCGAGTGGATTGCGGTAGGCGCGCTGTGGGTAGGTTTGGGAGGGGCCGGATCTGTGGACGTTAAGGGTCAGTTGGTTCGGGGAAAAGGGGAGTAGGGGAGCCGGGCGGGGAGAGGAGGGGAGAGGGGAAAGAATTGGACGCACGTGGCGATGATCTTGGAGGTGACATAGCACAGATCGAGACCGGTCTCGTCGTGTTTGGCGCGCGGGCCGGCGACAATCTGGCGGAGGAGTGAGGCCATCGCAGGGTATGGTAGGTATGGGAGAAAGTGACTGCGGTGCCAAAGTGCCGCAACAGACGCAGGGTCTATTTGGTGCGCGAGCTGCGCAAATCAAATCAGCCAGTCGGTGACGGGAGGTAATCGCCAAGGAATCGATGCCTGTTAAGGATCGAGCATTCAGATGGCAGCTCGCAGAAGGCAAACAGAAGACCGGGCTAGACCGGGCTTGAACGCGCTGCGCCTTCAGTGCGTGGGAGAAACGACGTCATAGGCTGATTCCCTGGAGGGGCTGTTGGAGGCCAAAGTGGGGTGATGGGGATCGCCGACAACTCATCCCGCATGCGCTCTTGCTGGCTTGCCTCAGCGGTCCGAATTGCGTAAAAATTGGACATTTATTCTTGTGGCTAGTGATCCTACTTGCACCCTCTCCTACAATGGCATGTCAATGTAACGACTCCAGGTGCAATCAGGGGTAGGGGCAGATGAGGATAATCATGATCAATTATTGCCAAAGCCAACAAGTAGGACGTCCTATCCCTTGTCCTGTGTCATGCGCTCCCTCAACTCCTCGAATATTCGCAGCAGCCTAAGAAAACCCGGGCTGTCTGTCGCCTCGCTGCTACGCCTTGCACCAACCTAGGCACAGTTGACCCGCGTATCCTCGCTTCTAGAGGACTTCGCTACCCCTTTTTGTTCCCCCGATGAATGTCCCTTTCCTGTGACCGGCGCCACTATTTACCCAAGTTCCATGTATCGCCAGGCCATACTCATTCTGCTCGGGTCGCTCTGTCGAGTGAGAAGCATCCTTGTCATTATCGAATATTGGTGTAACGCAGAGCAATTCTACTCGGCCTTCTTCGGGGCGGCAGCGCCGTTGACGTACTTGTTGACGTCTGTCGCGGAGTGGAACTGCCTTGCGCCGCTCTTGACACCGTCCCAAACCTGGCGGGCCGCAGGAGGAGTGCCCTGAGCTCCGATCAGATTATCAACGCGCGCCTCGAACTGGGCAAACGAGTTCTGGACGTGTGTGCTCTGGGCGAAACGAGCGCGAAGGAAGGCGGTGTAGACGGCGAGGAGAATCCAGGAGCGGCGCTGGAAGAAGATAGCGCCCAGCAACAGGCGGACCCAGAGCACGATCTCGAGTCCGGAGACAATCGACATGGACGAGTCGTAGTACTTCTTGACAAACGAGCCGATGGCGTCGGAGAGCGGGTGCTGGGCGTACTGCACCTTGGCGTTGGGCGAGGCACCGGCCTGAGCAGGCACCTTGGAGGGGGGGATCACGGTCGGGATCAGGTTCGCACGCGTGTAGGTCGCGACGTGGAAGACCGAGTAGATACCGTAGGGGAGCATGGCCAGAGGGTATTGGGGCATGAAGAGCCAGACAATAGCCATCACTGGATCGTGTCAGCAGATGCACCTCCTCGTCAAAAGCGGCGAATACGTACGCAGGTACTGGATGTTCTCATCGGAGAGGAAGCCCAGAGGCCCGGGCTGCCTCGTGCCCGTCTTTTGACGGGCGCGCCATGTCTTGTAAACCACGATACCGTAGGTCGCGGCGGCCGATAAGAAGGTGAGGCGGTAGCAGAACTGGGCCACGCCGCCGTAGAAGTTGAAGCGAACCCACGATAGCGAGTATCGGAAAATGCAAAGTATGAGCGTGGCGTGTCTGAGCGAAGGTTGCGACGTTAGTCAAAACTGTCACGGACGGGGGAGGAGGTCGATTGATCTGCGAGCTCGGCCCTCGGTCGAGTGGGAGGTGCAGCTACAGTGCTGCACCCTTCCCAGCGGGAGCCGGCATGAACTGAGCACGGGATAGAGATCATCGAGGAGGTCAGACATACCCGGCGAACCAAGCGACTATGGGTGCGATCAAGGTTAGCAGCTGAGCGCCTTCAAAAGTTCGGGAAGCGGGGCTTGAGGGACGAGATGGGACACGTACACTGCAACGTCTGAGCGAGCCGGGCCAGTCTCTGACCGAGCGGCAGGTCGGCTGGCGGCAACGGAGCCATCGTGATAATCTAGTGCAGCTGGAGAATATGCTGGAGAATGGATAAGGCGCAAAATTGTGGTTTCGGCGAGCTTGCGGTGCGGCTTTGTCGTGATCGAAGCTGCGGAGAGGTGGCTGGTGGATTTGGGAAAGGATGTCTGTTCACGTCAAGGCTGGGGAATTTGTGTGGTCGGTGCGCTCGGCCAAAAAGGCAGGGGTCTGACGTCGATGGTGGGTTTCGGCTCTGGCAGCTTCCCAAGCTTGGTTGACAGGACTGAATTGGAAACGGCCTTCTAGAGAAAAAGTCAGGTAGCTCTAATCAGGACAGCTAGATGCTCAAGGTTTTGGAGAGGAGAATTTCTAGATTTGCACAAAATTCCAAACCCAGTTCAAGTTTTGGGGTGAATGGCAAGCTCTTGCCGCTGGCTGGTTTCACCCGTCACACCACCGTCGTGACCAGCTCCGCCCAACGTTTGTCGTCATCACCCGCCGGCTCCCACACCAAGAAACCTGAACCAGCCGGAAATGGCCAGCTTTCACGTGCAAGCTCCAGCCCACGATGCATCTTCTTAATACCGACTCTTATCATTTTGTTTTATTTCTGCGGTCCACACACACATGATTTCAGGCAGTCGTCGCGCACCCGGAGTTTCTTATCTTCGCTCATGAAGCAGCGCGACCGATTGATAGCGACGCCACCGAGGCCATAATTATGGCCCAACGAGCACGTATTCGCCATTTGCCCAGCGGCAGCCAGTCACGATCGAATTATTTCGCGCCTTCATTGGACCCCAGGGCTCCGTTGTTGACGTGTTCGGGAGCTGCCGAAGCTGCGAAGGGGCCGCCCAGACCATCTGCTCACACGAACTCGGTACCAATCACACACTGTGGCGCATCGATCTCCGACACGCATCGTTCCGAGACTCGAAGCTAACCGCAGTCTGCTCGACCACTGTGGTCAAATTTGTTTCCATGATACACCCAGGTAGATTCGCATGTTTATCTACAGCGCCAGAAGCTGCAAAACCCACCCGCCAGAACGCTCAGCCCAAAACACCACCCCTTGCCCCTGACTAACAGCTAGGGAATGAACATTACAAATATTGGTAAAGGAATGTTGGTATTGTGCCCGCCATGCACATCTAATAATGTATGCCACTTTGACCCACCAAGAAATGTCCGACCCGCCGCCCAGATGTAATGCGATCGCTAAAATATGCGAAACCACGGCCCTCCTCACAGCCACGGTGTCCCTGCAAGTGGCCAGTTCGAGTCTCTCTTATCAGGATGCGGAGACACATTTGGTTCGTCTATCGCCCCATCAGACCTCGGTGAGGGGATGCTGGTGCTTGAAGTCAGCGGTCTAGCGAGAATGTCCCCATAGGTTTGCTCGGCATCCTCCAGCTTTGAACGTGATCCTTTTTGTCTGGAGGACATCCGACGGACGTAGGTTGTGCTTGGAAGTTGTGGTAAAGGTCCGGCCGGTGGTGGCCCCGGCGGAGATCGAGGCGGGACGGGATAGCTTGCGGTTTGTGGAAGACTTTGTGGTGACAACAATCCCGGCGCCGAAGCTGTTCGAGTGTGGGTGCGATAGGCCGGTATTAGTGGAGGGCTTCGTGGTGAGGTAAGCGGCGAGACTTGAGGGAGCAGCGGTAATGGACGATGAGACGAGCGCGGCGGAGGGGCAAGGAACGTCGGGCGTGGCTCTTTGGTCAATATCTGATCGATCATCGCTGCCTGTCCCATACCTTCGCTATCTGGGCTCGTTGGCGGGGACTTGGCAATGTAGCTCACAATAGCGCGGTCAAGTGCCGCACTGACGTGAACCTCTTCTTCTTGTTGCTTCTGTTGCTCCTGTACCAGCTGTTGCTCTTTGGCCTGCTTCTGTTTGGTCCCGCGGCGATGCACAAAGAGATAAAATCCCAGGATGGAAAGTAGCGTCGAACCAATGATAGAGGCAACCACAGCGCCAGCCACCACGGCAACAGACACCGAAGCGTTCTGTTGGGTCACCACAGTTTGTGCCTGGGAAGGGTCAGCAAATGGTGCCAAGACAGCAGTGTGTGGATCACAAACCCGATATGTCGTTCCATTGGAGATTGGCGGTCTTGTCGGAGCCGCAGTCATAGTTGCCAAAGCCAAAATCTCGCCAACTCTGCTGGAGGCAGACTCCTCCGCCAACAACACAGCATCGGAGGCCGAGGCATCAGCGGCCTGGAGAGCTCTGGACGCGGAAGCCTGGATGGAAAAGATGGCACTAGAGGCGGAAGCCGAGAGGATGCTTGCCGAGAGTTGAAGCTGGCTGATCGACGAAGCCATGCTTTGGGAGATGGCCGCGGCGTGGGAGTTTGCCGAGGAGAGTGCGCTACTGAGGAAGACTATCGTCACAGCCTTGTCGTTCACCTGGCGGCGGTAGTTCTCGAGGATGGGAGCGGTCGTGATGGCACACGATGCCCCAGAGTCGGGCCTCGTCTCCATGAGACGCTCCATCGACGTCGGTGTCGGGCTGGACGGCGTGACCGGCGTATTGTACACACCCGCTTGCACGGCAAGGCCACGAGTGCGTGCTTGTGGCGGACTTCGAATCGCGTCGTCGGCCCGCATGGCGGGCTCCCTCATCACATGGCTCGATGAAGCAAATGCGGCCCATATATTGGCAGACAAAGTCAGGAGAGATAATCGTCGTCGTTTTGCCATTGCACAGATGGGTTGGGGAATGCCACTGGCTCAAGCGGCATTCGGCCAGCAGAGGAAGAACGGACAGACATTGGGAGTTCGGACATCGAGCCCAGTGTCCAGATGAAAGCCCAGAAAAGCAATTCGCAGCTACTCCTCTCGACGCTCTGAGTCGAGAAGACAACTGCCAGGGGGTGCTGCCGGGGTTATCGGTCGGTCCATTCGGGAATAGTGGATCCTGATGTAGACATAAGTCCACCGCCAGTGCCCGGTACTGACACGGAAGGCGGAGGGCCAAGGCTTCCGTCCGATTTTCTGATTTGCGAATGGCCCAGAGCATAGACCAGAAACAGGTCGAAACAGTTTGCGCCCCAACCGGGGGCAAAAAAGTGACATCACTTTCAGACGAGAAGTTCCTGTCTCGCCAATTCCTGCGCAGGCCAAAGCTCCCCGGCCGAGACGCAGCGCATTCTCGCAGTGTGCTGTGTCGCATGCATCAGACGCGCAGGAATCACAGATCCACGGGTGTGATGCGAGTATCATCTCCGACGCTCGACCGCAAAATACAACCGTGGGATCACGGTGTGTTCGCGGATCTGTGATGCGAGCATCCTAGGCTTCACCGGGGCCTTTGCCGACTGCCGCGACATCCAGTGCCATTTTTTGCTGACTCGATTGCGGCATCGTGTGACGAAGGGAGAAGCCGAAGTATTGCCTTTGCTCCACGAGGGTGAAACACGTGGGCTTGCGAGTCAGCCTTTCCCAAGAGCCTCACTCGTCCAGCCGGAATAAACACCGCGGTTGCGCAATAAAAGCCGTTGCTAGGAGGATCATGGTTCGCAGTACCAGGTGGAATTAAGGTTGGTCGTTTGTGTTGTGCAGCCGGCAGTTGCTTTGCTCGGAGCGTTGTTCGGGGATCGAACCGCCTGGGCACTGTGGGCAGCGCCAAGACCCCCACCGCTGCAGGCAACCCCGCTTGACCCCTGAATCCCCTCAGCTCCAGCGCCATCGAGGTCTCCAAGCACAACGCTTGCGCCTTCACTGCTTTACAGTGCGACCAATTCAAGTGTCCTGCGGTATCGGCACCGAAAATGGCGACAATCGGCACGCTAGAGCGCGTCTCAGCCGCGACGCTATCCAAGCTGATCCTCGCAGAGCAAGCCGCAGCGAAAGGCGACCCCACCATCGCCGTTGTGGATGTTCGAGATGATGGTTCGTTGTATCCAGTCCGCTTCACTGCCTCGCGTTAACCATCTCACTACAGACTACATCGGCGGGCACATTAAGGGCGCACAGAACGTCCCCTCCCGCAGCCTCGACGCCCAGCTCCCGACGCTAGTTCGCAAGCTCCAAGACAAAGAGACCGTGATCTTCCACTGCGCACTCTCGCAGCAGCGCGGGCCAAGCGCAGCCTTGCAGTACATTCGCGAGCGGGAGCGGCTGCTCCCACCTGCCAAAGGTGCCTCGGAGGCGTCGGAGAAGCCAGACGTGGATGCGAAGGACGGTAATGCTGAAGGCGCGAAGGCCAAGCCCGTGAAGCAAAGGGTCCTCGTCCTTGATCGTGGGTTCGTTGGCTGGCAAGAGGTGTACGGCACGGACGAGAGGCTTACGGAGGGCTATCGCAAAGAACTGTGGGAAGATGGATACTGGATGTGAAAGCTGGATCAATGGCGATGGGGTACAATTTGGCGAAGGTATCTGTGACTGCATTTGAACCCGACACGCCTTGCACACGCCTTTGTGTCATATCGCGAATACCATGGCCCATGAGATTGCTCTTCGCCAATCGCATGCTTCAAGCTCCGCAAAACTTGCCGGTGCCATACACGTCATCCCCGATTCCGTTCCCTGGAGCCCACCGCATTCCAACAAGCAAGAGACTCTGTCGAATCTGCTCCTCCCTCTCGGCCACTTCACGATCTGCCCCGGAAAGCGATTCCCTCAGGGACTAGAAGGTTCGAGTCAAGTTGCTCCCCGATCCGAACCACAGCTCTTTTCCGCACATGCCCACTTTAGGAGCAACGTACGAGTGTTCGATTGACAGCAATGATGCGCTGACATACCAGGTGTCTACGTTTCCCAACGCCACATCTCATGTTGGCAAGATTCGGGTTCAACAGGGGCCGGTAAGGTTCACCGACAAGCCCTATTTTGCTCGACGGCACACATGTCGAGCAGAATTGCCAAACTCGGCGCAAAAAGGTCGTGCCTGCCCCCGATCCCTCTGCAGCTGCGTACGTAGGAAGTCCTGCCACTCCCTCAAGAACTCAGTGGTGGAAGGTACAAGCCAAGCAAGCACGCCCATTTTAAGACGAGATCGCAGGCCCCGGACTCCCAGACAACCATCAGCTTGCAAACATCGGTATCTACTCTCCTCGCAACCAGTCCATTTCCGCATCTTCAAGCACGGCATTCATTTCCCACGGTGACTCAAAAGCCGCGAGCAAACATCAGATCTGCTTCGCCATGCATTTCTCTCTTGCTACAGTTGCGTCGGCCCTCTTGTGGGCGGCAATCGACGTCCAGGTAAGACCAGTCCCCGTCCCAGCCGTGACGAATCCCTCTCCGCCGATGGAGCGACCCCCTTTTGTCTCACGCTCTCTGTGGGTAAATGCTAACCGCTTCTCTTTCCCATGGAACAGGCACTGCCGAGTCACCACGATGCTGCTGTCGGGGATACCCTGAACCCTGTCATCCCCACCTGGAACTTCACTGAGCTGTCCGCCGACCGCCGAGGCCCAAATATCGACGTCAAAGTACGTTGAGCTTCCACGGAAACATATTCCCGCATCACTGACACGCACCAGGACCACAAATGCAACATCTTCAAGCGTCCCGACTGCCCCGGTAAAAGCCTTAAGGATGCTACTGCCATCTTGAGGTCATCTGGAGACATGTGCAGCGCCGAGCCTGGCGAGTGCAAGCAGATTGCATGCAAGAAGCAGTGCGGGATCTGGCTCTGCAACTACAAAAAGGAGCGGATCTCAAAGCCCTGCAAGGAGCTTGCAGACCACGCCCAGTACATCTTCAACACATGCAGCCACCGACCAACACTGCCGCGTCATCCGTTTGCATCGGGCACGGTTACCGACAAGGAGGAGTTTGTTATCCAGGCGGGCGGCACCAAGGGCAAGGAAGAGTACTGCAAATGAAAGACCACGGGAATGAGATGGAGATGGACACAGACAGTAATGTTTTTGAGTAGCTTTAATTCCACGCGGCTGCTGAGATAGAAACCTAATATGCACCATTGTCACCTCGCCTCCCGGACCACCCTAGCTGTGCTCGACTCTGCCTGTTGGTGCGTTTCGTTCTTCGTCTCCGGGATCCAGTTTGGCGCTCCTCTCAGGGCATCTCGAACGCAAATTGGCACTCACCCCAGAACCTGGAAGGTTGGCTGGAGCAAGTCTAAAGCTGATAATCAGCAGCCGCACCCAGCGTAGGAAGGTTCATGTCGCGGTGCGGGAAGAAGCCAATTTTCGTTGGGACCCAGAGGGCCAACCTTGTTGTCGTTGGGAAAACCTTTGATTAGTACAGATTTTTTCTCGCAGGTATTAAAATTCGACGCAGAAGCATTCGTCGTCATTTCCACCGTCACCTTTCCCACGATCGCCTTTCCAACGACCATCCTTTCCACCATCGTCATACCCACCATCGTCATGCCGACCATCGTCTTCCCCTCCAGCGTCACTTCTACTTCAAGTTTCACCAAAGAGACTGAGACCACCGCGACCATGGAACAGGCGGCGAAGCAGACATGGGACATCATCACGCCCGTCGAGGCATTCGAGACCGTCAAGACCACCAACAAGGCCATCTTTGACGAATACATCGCCAAAGGCTTCTGCGGCATGTCGGAAGCCCTGCGCACGAAAGTCTTCCCCAATCATAACTGCCCCCAGCCGATGGATAAATTCGGCGAGGTTTTCGAAGGGGTCTGGCTATACGTCGAGGCCAGTTCCATAATCATTGCCTCGACCTTGGCCGTAACGCTTACCGTTGCCGCCGTTATTATCGGGTTTGCCCACCTTTTCGGTGCCTTCAATGACGACTTCGATTACAGCTCGAACCGGAAGAGGGTCAAGGAGGTGAAGGTCGCTGACGTTGAGCGCGGGATGGGCTTTTGCAAGGCGGTAAATACCACTCGCCCTGAGGACGAGAAGGTTCCCTTCAACTACGACGCGGTGACTCCTATGGCCGCGGCCGCCATTTGTGGAAACCTGGATGAGGAATCCGAGGATGAAGATGACGACGCGAGTGGGGGGGCCGCTACACAAGAGGTGAAATCGTGTCAGGAGACGTGGGAGCAGTGGAGAATTGGCCACCCGGCTTTTGATGTGTAGGGGTATGTTTCCTTCATCGAGCATCTCGCTAGGGTATCATTGGCTAACTAACATGCTTTGAACACAGGAAGCGATCATACCCGGTTCGGCTGGCACCAAGTGTGTCTTGTGGAGAATAGCTTGTGGGGAATAGGGATGTTTCGGAATGGATACTTCGATGAAGGAGGAATTGGAAGAACTGTGGGAAGAATTGTGGGAAGAATTGTGGGAAGAATTGTGGGAAGAATTGTGGCGAGAAACAACATGGGGGCAGCATTGAGTATAACAGCATGGGGGCCGATAGTACATCATGGCGATGCGCGTCGGAGAACCAGGTGTAGCATGGTCTAGTTTCGCGACAAAAATAGAGAGTTGATAACTAACCCTTGTACGATGTTCGAAGGCGAGGAAGTTTAAAGTGCTGTCGTGGTTCTTCGTCTTCGAGACGAGATCCCTGACTAGTATTTTATGCGAAAGCGCCAGATACTTGTCGAAGCATGTCTATGTTGGGTGTTGTCTGGGGTGGCTTGCGATTGGCTCCGCATCATGACGTGGGCATGTCTGACCCCCATTCGGCAACATGCGGCAATACCCCTGATGGAATCCTTGGCCCCCGCTTATTAAACCATTACGGCGCGAAACATTATTTCAACTCCTTCAAGCTGTTTGCCTTCACAATCTCCGAGGTGTTCAAGGAGATCTTGTCAACTGGGGAGGCCAAGAAAGGTTTGAACACCAATAGATCAAAGTGCCTAGCGTCAACGAGAAAACCTACCTACCCGTGCAATCAGATACGGACTGGAGCGAAGTTTGTTCAAAGGATAGATTGGTATCACAATTCATCCATCTATGTCATCGGGCTCTACCATTATGCACCTCATCATATCGTAACCCATCACAGTCATGCCGGACATACAGCCATACCATGACACAAGCCAACAAACCCGCACCCAGTGGTATAAAGCCCAACTCCGGCGCCATACCGCTTGATGCCGTAGCAGGAAAAACAAACAAACCAATCCAACCAAAGCAAAAACCAGCCCAACAGACCTAAAACCTCGCCCTCTCCTGCCTCCTCATCTCCTCCCTAAAAACATTCCGATCCCTATCCCCATTCATCGCCATCGCATTCATCCTCAACCCATTCATATCCGTCGTCACAACCTTGATATCCTCCCCCCTCAGCCTCGAAATCTTACTCTTACTCCGCCCCGGCAGCCCAAACCTCCCCGCACCACCCACGTTCCCACCCAGCGGCGGAGCGACAACCCGGCGCGCTGGTAGTCGGCGTCTGAAGCGGGACATGAAGCCGCGGAAGAAATCGGGGTGCCGGCGCTTGAACCACACGCAGAAGCCGAGGAAGAGGAGGGTGAGGACGCCGAAGACGATGGGCAGGGCGATTGCCACGGGGTTGGAGCCTGTTGCGACGTTGGATTGGCCTGCGGGGTTGCCGTTGCGGTTGTTGCCGTTGGCGTTATTATTATTGTTGTTGTTCCCTGCAGTGGTGGAGATGATTTCCACGCGCGGCCCGACGATGCGGTTCCCGCGCGTGGTGATGTTTATCTCGGAGGGCTCGGCGAGGAAGAAGCGCGCTTGGGTGGAGAAGGCGGCGCTATGGAGATACGAGGGGAGGACGGACCAAGCGAAGCGGCCGGTGGAGGTCGGGATTAGTTCTGAGGTGAAGCCGTCGATGCCGGAGGTTTGGCCGGCGTTGGCGGGCAGGGAGAAGTCGGCTTGGACGAGGACCATGGGGGTTTCGGTGGAGTTGAACCACGTTGGGTCCCAGGTTACTTCGATTGTTTGGCCGACTTGGACTTGTTGGCCTTGGGTGGGCCGGCAGAAGGGCGCGAGCGGCCCGTCGAAGTTGGAGCACCCCGACATTGTGAGGGTCAGTGAGGCTGAGCTGAGGGAAGGAACTATGGCTACCGGAGCCAGGTGATGAGAATGAACGGCCTTGGCGCAACGATTGAGATCGAAAAAGAGGTCATTAGCCAAGAAATTCGAGCAGCAGGATTGATAGGGGACGAGGATGGTGTTCTTCATATAACTCGAACCCCACGTAGATTGTGCTGGGCACTGCCACGACTGCCTTAGTGTCCTTCAACTTCATCCCATCTCTTTCCGAGCCGGCTGCAGATCGATGAAGCAGACTGCTGCAGCAGAGAGGCCAAGGCGACTGCGATGAAATGCAAATAGCCACGCCGTCATGCACCAGCGAGTTGAAGAAAGAGGCAGACAGGGGTCCTGACACGGACCTCTTTCGGGTCGCTGAAACAAACAAGAGCCGCAACCAGGCGTGGGGAGGGGAACCCCTGCATGCATCGAGAGTCTCCAAACCAAGAACTACTCACGATCGGAGAATACGGCCCCAGCTCGCCCAGCAGCCAATTTCATGCAGGGCTTCTGTACGTCTTTGCGGGGTACCCCTGAGGCGAAGACCCTCCCCCAGACTTCAAGGTTGCCACACCGCCAGCGCGAACGGTTACGCACTGACGAGCGAATCGCAACCGACTTGTCTGGGGCGCTATCCCAGGGGTTCTAGGGGGCCAAGCAGAAACATGTTTCCTAAAGTGCCTCAAGGAGCTCGATTTCTTGCACAACAGGCTCCTTGAGATGGGATGATTGAGCGGCGGCAAATGACAGGCAAATGACAAGAAACAACCAGCAAAGAGAGCGGCTGCTCAATTCTCCGAGGGTGAAATCGATCCGGCTTGGCCGAGAGATGACAGTTGATCGAGGGATCTCCGACCCGGGTGAACGAGGTACCTTTGGTGCCCCGCTTCTGGTGCTGGGCGAGATCTGACTTGGCTGAAACGCGGCCGGGGGATGCTCAGAAAGTTCCTTCCTCCCTGTGGCAATCATCACCCCATCTGTGCAGGGCGGGGATTTTAGCAGCGGGTTGGAGGTCGGTTACGGTTGCTTTCTTTCTCTGAAAAGCGGGTGCACATGTGAAATCTTAGCGTCCACAAGATAGGCGAGAAACACACCCTCCCCCTCACTGCGGTGTTGACACAGGGAAGGTATGTGTCTTAGCACATACGTACGCTACCTTCGGAGAACAGGGTTCGGCAGGCGATATTCAGGTTTGAATTGTATTATGAATGGGATTGATTCATAACCCATTCGAAATGCTACAGCCAATTTTGTCAGGACAGACCAATGTTTGTTTAGACAGGCACTTCCATGTCCTTCATCTCCGCCTCCCGTTGTCGATCTTTCACTTCACTCAGCACGGTTCGAAGAGACACCTTATAAAAGGGATACCCGACTCCGAGAACGGCCAAAGTCAGAGAAACAGCGATAGTGAAGTAGATCCAGACGCGGCGAGAAATAATTCCACTATTTTCTTCTGCCTGGAAGTTGAAGAAGCTCGTACTGAAAAATGTCTTTATTTGTTAGTAATTTTCTAGCAAACACTCCACCTGCCCGACATTGAACTGAAGCAAGTCTCGAAGGAACTCACCGCGACGAATGTTGCTGGGAGGAACAGTGTCGTAACCAACGCAATGACCTTCATCGCTGCGCTATCCCGAGCCGCTGCATATGCTATTGACTTGGAGTCGGAGGATATCGAGTTTGAAATCTGAGCCATTTGTCGGCTCAGCGCATTGTCACGCTGTGAGAGAAGGTTGTAGATCTATCAGAAACGTGGTTAGCGCCCGTCGCTAACATTTGTAGCAGAATATGTTGAAATCCTTATGCGTACCGTCGAGGCGTAACCCTGGGCTCTGTGCATGAGATATTGGGCACGCGTGTGCACAGTGCAAAGCCATACCGCGTGATGCTTTAACCCGGAGCTGACCTCGGTCATCGCATCGTGACAGTAGGGTCTTCTTGAATCCGGAACTAACCGTAGACAGATCTCAGCAGCTTCCAGGATATTTGGCCCAATCTTCATGTAAGCCTCGCAGCCATATATCTTCGACGCCGATGTTGAAATGGCTCTGGTTACATCCTTGGATATCTCAGCAATGTCCATGGCCGATTTCATTGGGCGCGGGTCTGGAGCAGAATGCATGGGTAGCAACATGGTTGAAGCTAGACCGAGAGCATGTTTCGTAAGGTGCAGGCCTTTGTGAACCTCATCTATTCTGCTCTCAAGGGATTCGAACCTCATTTCCAGGAGCGTCGAAGAGACAAGAAAGGGAGATGGCACCCGTCGGATCAAGTATTGCAACCGGCGTTTGAGTTCGCCGATCTCGCTGTCGTTGTTGTGCAAGCCACATAGAAGTATAGAAGTCATGCCAGTATTCGGACAGTAACTTCCACCGATGCTGAAAAATGCCTTGGTATTGGAGTCAGTCTGATGCACGAATCCGACGCATTGGGACAAGTTGGACCACGAAGATTTCACGGCCGCTGCCGAGTTGTCTCCCTTCAAGGCGGCGATGTTACTGTGAAATGCCGCAGTTCTCCTGGAGAAGGTTTTGAGAAAGATCTTCGGGATATTGAACGCTTGGAGCACGGTCTCGAACGTCTGCCTCGTCAACGGAATAGTGTTGGACGTCATCTCGTTAGTTGCACGAGGAAGCTTCGAGGTGTGTTCAATGTTCTGATCGGGGCAGATTCTGACGAGTCAGTTAGAACTAAAGCTGCACTGGGGTTTTGTTTCAAATTTTAAGTTGAAGCTCGAAACTCTTACAAGAGTCTTAAACCCGAGGCAGATTCACCGAATTTGCCATTCTGTAATCATTATTACCATAAGTAGGTAGGGTAGCGAGGATATATCAAGGGTCGGCCTGGAGATCATACGTTGGCAGGTAGAACTGAAACGGCTTGTGAAATTGCCCCAGGTTCCAGTACAGTTTCTTTGAAATCATCGCGAGTCTCATCCTATTTGCTCCCGTTAGATAGCCCAGAGGATATATAGGTACCTAAAATAAAACATACTGGGAAAATAAATGCTTCAAGAAGTATCGCACGGCCCTCGGTGCCGAATATCTTTCCATCTTTTACGATGGAGTTGTAATGGTAACCATCCATGCGAGCGAGGGTTCTGAAAGTGTTGCACAGAGTGAATCAATCGGAAAGAATCGTTTGTTACTCAAGTGTCAAGGATTACGTTGATCCAAAACTCGTGGGTCTTCTCCGGTATTGACCACAGATGAAGACGATTGCTCACATTTACCTCGAACTTTACGGGGCGGCTTTCATGCGGCCAAGATCAGTCGTTGTCCACCTACTCGACCCAAGTTACCAATAGAAAACGGCCACGAAAATTCTCTCACGGTTGTCCTACCTATCCCCAAACACCCCCTCACCTGCCACCCCGCTGTGGCGCCCACACTGCCTCAACACTGCCTTGACACTGCCGCGAATTGCTCTGTCGCCATCTAACGGAAGGCCTCTCGCTGATTAATAGCTGAAGCCACGTCTCTTATTGGGGATCTTGACTCTCAACACAGCAAAATGAAGGTATCGCGGAACCAATATCACAAAAACGAAGAAAAAGAACACAAGAAAATGAGAAGCTGAGCATTTCTAGAATGTCACGATGGAAAAGGAACGCCAATGTCACTCCTCAGGCAGACGTGCCCCAAGTTCCACGTCGGTGGTTGCGCTCAAGCCCATGCCTCCGCCTTTCGCGGTTGTGTCCCACTCCAAGAGCCTGTAAGGTTCGTTATCGCTGCCCCGTTGGCAGAAGTCAAATATCCTGTAGTCTCCATTCGCCCAGGTCTTCCCTGTCATCCCGATTCGCAAAAAGGCGGAATGTGAAACAACAACGATAAGCTTCTCTGGCCGTTTGTATAAGTCTTGTAAAGCAGACTGCGCTCGGTTGAGTATCGCGCTTTTGGTGTAGAAGTACATGCTCCCAGCGGGTGAGGTCTTGTCTGGAAACACGGGATCCACGCCGGAAAAGTCGATATTGGGAAATTCCTCGGATAGTTGAGATATGGGACTCCCAGTGTTGCAGTTCCTCGCTGAGTTTTCTAGAGCCTCCGATTCAGCTTCATGTTACATTCAGATTCAGGTCGTCTGGAATGACACTAACCCTGCCAACGAGCATCCACCAAGACTTTCACCCCGGCTTAGATAAGCCAGTCCAAGGAGATCAGGGCTGTTTGAAGGGTCCTTCGCATCGGGGAAACAATAATGAGGTCGACTTGTCTGTCACCTTCGGACAGGAACTCCTTCAAGTGATCTCTGAGTTCTGCGCTTTGTTTTGTGCCGAGATCGGAAAGCCCAGGATCGAGCGTGTCTCCGAATTTGCTTTCTGGCGGGGATTAGGACACATGGCATTCATTTCATTTAGTTATGAGGGGTAACTGTACTGTCGGCATTATGTAAGGCTTGAGTGTGCCTGATTATTAGGAGAGTGGGCGGCATCGTAGAGAGTCGTGGGCTTCGAAGCTTTCTCAACGTCGACAATAAATGTGAATATATGAAATGAGGACACTGAATTCAGCGCTGACTCCGACAGTGCATTGCTTTTGGGCAGCAACAAATACTTTACGCTCCTCATGTAGCGCTAGGCTGCAGACACCCACTGCACTGCCCCACAGATTTACCCCACCTCCGAGTGGTACTGAAGCACAGATGGCATGCGGATTGGGCTGCAGCCAGTCGTCTGTATTTTGATAGCGCCTGAGACGGCGGCTTCCGGTACACAACGAACGTCCCTTCCTTCCCAGTCCAGTGCTGGTGGGCATCGCGAAAATCATGAGTTCCAAGTTGCGTTGTTCTGCGCATCCAGAGTCGCGTCAGACATGCCATAATTTCCATTCCGACCCCTCTCGTATCCGCAAACTTACGTACTGAGCTAGTATCAACCATAGGTAGTTGTTGGGCTTTTGGCCCTCATGGTAGATTTCAAGGAGGGCACCTTACCCACCGGCGACAGCTGCTGGTTCACCACCCCTGTCGCAAGAGAATTCCTAATATGGATTAGCCTCACTATCAAATCGACAGGGGTGGATGTTCGCGGCTGGAGTGACTCCCAAGCTTCTTTTCACGGATTTGCGCAAAACACCAACTGAAGTAGCATGTGCAATTTCTTTCCTCCCTGGCATTCAACTCACCGAAAGTACCTACCCCTTTTGCAACCTTTCTCCCCTATTTTAATCAGGTGTGTCATTTTCTGACTTGCTACCATTGTATTTTGCACTGCGCCACGAAGCCAGAACAAGGAGATGTCCGCGAGGGCGACAATGGCGGCCCTTCCGGTTACCCACATATCAAGCCTTTCGAAACCCGATGGAGAGGTAGAGTGGCTCTATTCCTGCCAGCAGAGTCCGGAGGTACACTAGGAAATCTGACATACTCCCCTTAATTTAGGCAGACTTTGATTACTCAATTAGCGAAGGACTTGGGCATGTCTTCCACTATGGTCGCGGATACAGACAGTCCCGGCTGTGGGGGGAGATCTCTAGACGTCCGTGTCCGCACATTGACCTCTATGCGCTGCTTTCGTGAAGCTGATGACCTGACAGCAGGATAGGTCAGGTATCTATGTCCCGATGACGAGCAGGGCAGGAAGCCGGCCCGCCAACTGTGCGCCGGGTCCTATAACCAGCCCACAGTAACTTGATCCCGGCTTCCTGGCTTATACAATGGCAAATCTATCAAGGGCGCTGTGTCATTGAAGCAAAACTAACATTCAACAGATTCTAACCGTCTCGTATTACGATCAGGATAACCCCATCTCCTCTGCCCTGGCAACCACCCTTTGCAGAGCCTTCCAAGGACAGAACGCACACATCTGGGCGGGATCAAACTCCGAGTTCGCTTCGTCGACATCGACCGACACGCTAACGAAGTTGCAAAATATGGAGGCGTGTCCTTCCAACCCCGGACATAGGTGGATCGATACCAAGTCCGGCACGAGGCGACCCTGGCCAACCGGTCCTCCGACTGACCCTGACGCGTCATTCTGTGTAGGCGGCGCCACATTGTCAATCCGACACATATTAAGGCCACCCAGCCGGTGAGTTTGCTCTGTCGCCAGCATCTCTCGCACGTTTCTGACGGGAAACACGCGGCCGCGCAGTGTGGACGTGTAGTCTAACCATTGGAGGTGAATGAAGCGCACCTGCGGGTGCTTGGAGAGGAATGCGTCGAACAGTACAGAGTCGGACATTTCCTGAGGTGGATTGATATTCTCTGTGGGTGTATCGACGGAGGGGTCCGTGCATCTCAGAAGACGAGAGAATCATGGCGGCCAGGTTTGGCTCGGAAGCAAGTCTTAGATAGAGAAAACGCTGTTACCGCTGCAGGCCAAATCGCACAGCACCTGTTGAGGCGCCGGAGCCCCTCGCGGTCCACGGAATGGTCACCTCAAATTTTGAGGATGAGATAGGGCAACGCCCGGCCCAGACAGACTTGACAGACAGCGGCTCTTTCGATTGTGTCCCCCGCCGCGTACCTCACCGCCCTTACACCATTCAACCAATCATATCCCGCATCCCCGCATAGCAACTGCCGGCGGAAGCGTTCTGCAAGGCCGGAACTTCTTTTATCACTTCTTGGCATGACTCGGACGAGGGCTTTGGGTTTCGTAGATCGCTGCCAGTTTCCTGCGCGTGAGTGTTGGGCCGATTGGATACACGTAACAACATCACAACTGTGTCCTGTCACGGCCATGCTCGGTGATTCCAAGGGAAACAAGATGCGGCGCAACCGCCGCCGCCGGGGAGGGAATGTCATTGATGCGCATGGTGTCATGTACATAAATCAGGTTGACGCAACAACTACCTTAGCTTGCTTTGGTTCTCCTCGAAATGACAGAAATACAGCGCGAGGGCTCACTTTGGCGGTAACAGATTGCTTTGGTCATTCCTGGGGAATAAGATTGACATGCAGCCTTCGTATCGCCCCCCTACATTGTAACGGTCCAGTACCACCCCAATGTGATGTTCTCCAAGGTTTGTAGATAACCTTGATGCTCCTCCGGGGTCTCTGTTGGGGCATGTGGGGTCGCGTTACACTTACTTGGCAGCGGTTCCTGCTCAGCATTTTCATCTCTTCATTCCCTGGCATCTTGCATCTCATCTCGCATCCAGCCACGTTGCGCGTAGGAAATCGAACTGACTTCAAATGGCTGCCATGCCAGCGCTTCGCCTGAGATTTAGACCCCCGCAATCGCTCTTGCGCGCCTGTCAACGTTTCTGTTCCAGCACTCATGTTCCCCGACAGCTGCCAAGGTTGGCGACGCGACCGACCACGCGTCTTACAACATGCACTCAAACCACGTCCTTCAAACGACCATTTATGTCCTCAGCATCCCACGCCTGGACAGAAGACGAAGAAAACGGCATACATTGGCACGAGCTCTCTCCAGAGCGCCGGATACACTGGACCATCAAGCATGGGGAGCCTGGGAGCAAGTGGGGATGGGCCGTTATCCGGACCACCTACAATCCCGAGCTCGACAAACACTGGGAGAGCTTCAAGGAAGCTATCTACGACAAGACCTGCAAAGGGGTCGCCAAATCCGATAACCCTCATATCGCCGACTCGCTCGAATGGGTGTTTATAGAGGACCCAAAGCTCGAAGGTGCTTCACTCGAAGAGCTGAAACAGAGATTCAGGAGTTGGGTCCGTGCCGAGTTCGGGGAGACTGCGATTGATATCGACACAAATGGAGCGCCACTGGGTTCGCGCTACACATACTTTATTGAAGTTGACGAGGAGTCTCTTCTGAGCATGATGGACCCTTTCGGTCTACACAAGGGCCATGTCAAGATTATCCGGGGCTGGCACGACCCCAAGCCGATTCCGCCCGGGGAGGATGCGACCGACGAGTTTGGGAATCCAATGTTCGAAGATGAGGACGTGATGAAGATACGCACGACATTGCTTTGCCCAGAGTTCTATGACGAGCTAGAAAACGAGGAGATGTGGTGGCTGTGGTACAACGTGCCCCCAGGAGTGGTCCGTCCTCGATTCGATTTTTACTCGGATTGAAGAGAGGGCGCAGGGTTATTCACACTCCTCAATTATTATTAGAAATCGTAAGTACGTGCAAAACGTTCACATTTTAATGGCCCTAACCTGAGCTCGATTCTGGGCCAGGATCATGGATCATTATTGTCATCAACTAAGAACAAGACGTTCAAGTTGTGTTACATCTACAACATCAACATTATATGGTTCCTCAGAAGCAAGGTGAATCCTTCCCGCGACCACTATTGAATACCCATAGTGGTGTCCTCGATCAATCCGAAGAAAGACGAGCTTGTGCCCGAAGTATTGCCGGGATCGGGGGTGGAGGAGGCTCGGAGAAGGGCCAGACCATTTGACTGCATGAGACGCTAACTATGTTGTCGGCTCTCGGGTGGTTACACTGGCTGGTGTCGACGTCTGAGTGGAGAAAAACAAGCTTTGGCTGCAGTTCAGCTTGCATTTGTCGCTGTGTGGCGTCGGCCAGCAGACGTCCAGCCGCTTTCTGTCATGCATGGCCCGCCAATTGCATGCCCAGAAACACCAAACCGGTGGCATTTGCAGTCCACCAAAACGACGCGGAATGCCGTTTGGGTCTGCAGAAGCAGCGGAGAGGCAGCCTGGCTGGGCTGATAAGAGAAGAGAACGGCCCGAGTTTGCTTTTCCTCTCCTTGTCTCCTTTTTGTCGAGAAACTCGACTTGACTTATATCCCGCCGAGCCTACTACCTCTTTATAGTATCTCCCCTTTCACCCCGGCCTAAGTTGGCTGATCAACAAACACCCCCAACCATGAGCGAAAAGAAGCCCGCAGGCTACGCCGCCGTAAAAACCGAGCCTGTCCCCGATGCCCAAGATGGATTCGACGAAGTCAAATTCGCCCGCCGCGACAAGCGCATCAAAATCCTCCGCATAGTCCAAAGCATCCTCTCCGCCCTCCTCTCCATCGCCATCGCCGTCTTCCAGGGCCGGGTGTACTGGACGTACCAAAACACGAAAGACCAGCCCGGAGCATGGCCGACCGTCCCCGACGTGGTGCCTACCCTCCTCCTTTTCAGCGTCTCCATCGCCGCCCTCGTCTTCGACATTTGCATGATTGTTGCGTACCTGCGGCCGAAGAGCAAGTACACGCCTTGGGCTATCCGCATTGGCGGCGCAGCGCACTATGTCGTTGCTTCGGCCAAGACGGTCAGCTATGGTATTTCGGCAGTCATTAGCAAGACTAGCTTCGACTTTGGGAATGCTTCGGGTCAGAATGCGGACCTCTGGAGCTATACGTGTACCGATCCGGCGGCGGAGATACAGCCTATCCAAGCGGAGTCGAATTGTAACTCGCAGGTGAGCTTTCCCATTTCTTTGCTGTTCGGTGGTGCATGGGGTCGTGGCTTTGGGCTGACAAGTCATTGTCTCGTAGTTGGCGGCTTGGTCGTTCGCGATATGTCAGCTAGGCTTGGAGCTGTTCGGGTGGGTCATCTCCATCTTGGTGCTGCGGCAGTCGGAGAAGCTGAGCCCTCAGGCTGTGGATGAGAGATTCACCGCATATAGTGGGGATGTGAACCGGAGGTTGGGTGAGACTGCGCCGCAGTTCACACCAGTCGTTTGATTGGGGTTTCTGGAGGAGTTGGCGGGGGCTTGTGCCACACTTTAGTTGTCACAGAACTGGGGTTGTTGTAATACATGAACGAAATTGAGCAACAGGAGTAATAAGAAGGCTTGGGGGTATCTTTAGTTCACCGTAAAAGACATAAGTTTGTTTATCCTCGCAAGAAATCAAAGGCGAGAAAAGGAGTTCGCCCATACGAAGCGAACAGCCCATGAGATATGGAATTGATTTCCGAACAAAACTTCAGGTCTTGGCCGCCGTGCCTAAGCCTAGTCAGAACTAGAGCGGCAAGTGACATACCTAAACTATATTATACTACTCTGGATTCTCTGGCGGGAACAAATGATCCCCGTAGCCTCCGGTGAACGGATTAGCGCCAAGTGTTTCATCAGAAACAAAATCAAAGTCCGGAGTCCTTCCTAGAAAGTCATTCATAAACTCTCCGTATTGTCCGTTCGAAGGATCAGCGCCGGCGCTTGCACCAAATATTTGCAGTGGGGCTAAGTCTTCAGAAAGTGGTGGAAATGTGCCCTGCTGCACTTCCACCCCGCCGGGTAGTGGTGGTGGTGCTGGCCCCGGAAAAAAAGTCAAGGTCGATGGCACGGGATCGTCCTGAGAAGACCCATGCTGCATATCTACCTCAGCAGAGGGTGGTGCTATCTCTGGCAAATGAGTCAATGGGAAGGGATTGGTTTGAGACGAAGGCCCTTGCTGTACTTCCACATCGGCGGATGGTGGTCCTGGCGTCGGCGGACGAGTCAACTTCGAGGGATTGGTGTGACAAGAAGGCCCCGGCCTGCCGTTTTCCGGTGTCGATTTGCTGTCAACAGGAGCTCGTTTGTTGCAACAGCTGGCCTTCTCGTGATGAGACACGTCTCCTCCGCGGCTGAGTATCTTCTTCATAAACAAGCCACAGACACGGATGGCGAACGTTTCCAGCTCCTCTGATTTCCATGGGCGTTCGACCATCTGAGTGTCATCCTCTGCGCTGGGAAGGAGCCCATTCTCTTGGATGACTTCTCTGATCTGCAGAAACAGATATTGGTCAGTATGTGTTTGCATTTGGCAATCAGGGGGTTGGCGACGCAGCATACCGTATCATCCCCTTGAGTCGTGACGAACTGCTGGATGTCGCGAATGTGCTCACATATGTCGTCATCCACCCGACTACTCAGTGGTTTAACAATGCCTGGGAATAGAAAACCCCAAACAGAAAACCATTGTTCGTCCATATTTAAGCATCTCTTGACTTGTGTCCTTGACCATTTTTGAAGGCTCGCTTTCCAAGGCAACGCCGTCTCGTCAGGGAATGGGCGCTCTTCACAGATTTCCGGTTTCATGAACTCGTCAATATGCTTATCCAATTTGTCCGAATCATCGAATTCATGCTTGCACCGATGGCAATAGACAGGAGAGCGGATGTGGAATTTTCGGATGTGGTCCTTGACGTAGGCGATTGTGCTGAACCCGCGAGCTTTTCCGTGGTGTCCACAGAAAAAATGCTGGAGAGGGTATCTCTTCTGGAATGGACACGCAAGGAGCTTCTTGCCCGGATCGACACGTTGGCGCTTTTGAGCTTGTGGTGTTTTGGACTTGTCACCCTCATCCTCGTCGTCGTCTTGGCGCTGACGCTTCCGAAGAGCGCCTCCCTTCTCGGATGTGGACCGCGAGATCAACCCGGTTCCAGAAGAGGAGGCTTTTGATGACGATTGGGGCGAAGGGTTGGATTCTGAAGACGTATTCTCGTGTGGCGAGGATCCGGAGGCATCGGCCGGCTCGGCAGCTACATTAGCCGCATCTGCAGTTGAAGTCTGCGGCCAAGTTCGGAGGAAGGCGCCAACAAGTCTATCAACCGTAGGCGACTCGAGGGAGCAAAGGCGAGACGTGCTGTACATGACCAAATCGTCGGGCCAGCCTGGATCCGAGATGTCGCTGCAGTCCGTGCTTGTCTGGCTTCCCGATTCATCTGTTGACGGTAATGCCATGTCATCGGATATCGAGGACAATCTGGGAATGGTCTGTTCTTGGGGCTTGGTGGCTAGGCTTCGCCATTCTTCAGCTTCACCAACAGGGCTCACATCAATATCAATGCACCCCTCATTCGAAGTTGAGTCAACGGTTTTGTTTTTTGGAACTTGAGAGCCTTTGGCGTTGTTCTTCATCTGTTCGCTCCAACTGGCATGGAGCTCCTGGTAGCGGCGGCGGCAGCCGACAGCGTTGCGGCCCGGAAGGTGTTCAGGGATCTCGTCCGGAGCCACTCCGCTCCCCCACGCCTGAACAAGAAACGAGTCCTCTTCAAGTGACCAATCGGCGTCTTCTGACTTGAAGTCTAGCTCGCAAACATCTGAGTTAGCAATCCGTACGGCCAGGCATACAAATATCTCGGACCGAGTTTACGTACCATCAAAGTCAGACTGATCCAAGGGACTTGGGGCATCGGTAGGCGCTAGCGTTGTACCGGACCATCCCGAAACGGTTGATGGCCTTATCGCCGATTCACCGAGATTGCCGTTGTCCAGTATCTTGTCCAATCTACTAAAGAATCGAGTATTGACATGTAGCAGCGCATCCTGAAGGATCGAGTTGATGCTAGGGTCGCCAACACGATGAGAGGATAGGATATCTTGAAAGATTTTAGGCCCTTCCGAAAATACGAAATTGTTATATAATGATAAAGCCCAAGCGGCCTTGTCGTCATATGGCGATATTGGTCGAGGCTGCCCCGGAAAAACGATGTCATAGATCTGAAACCATTGTTGTTCCAGCGTGACCGTAGGTGAACTTCTCCTTTGTAACCGCGCCACCTGTTCCGCCGTGAGGAAACCGGTTTTGGGGGCGGGTTCCACCTTGCATATCTCTAGAAAATGGCTTTCGAGCTGTTGGTGACTTTCAAAAACTCGATGGCATCGTTGGCAAGAGAAGGGGGGTCTGTGAACCCTCGCAAGGTGCTGCTTCACATAAGAAATCGTTGAAAATAACATGGATCCACATTTTTTGTGTTCTAGCTGGTCGGATTTCCAAAACGGACAAGCGAAGTTCTTTCGCTCCGGGTAGGGGCGTCGAGCTTTTTTTCCCGACGGAATTTGCCCTTTGGAGACGGCGTTTGAGCCGTCAGGTTCCAATCCGGTGTCTGTTTTCGTCGAGGGCGTTTTGGTTATGAAGCTGTGGCTTTTCATCCCTTCGAGTGCGGCTTTTGAAGATTAGAGAACGAGGTTCCGATTCTTGTAACTGGAACGTACCATGGCTCGTCCCCCCATCACCAATCTTCTTAGGATCTCGGAGGTCGTACAGTGGCATGGCAGCAAGCGCGTAATGTGATCTACCGCCGAGGGTTGGGGTATGTTGTTAGATTCTTTGGATCTGAGGTGCGGCGAGAATGATTCCGTGCTGAAGTTTGCGAAAAATGCCAAGGTGTCTGGGTGAGCTGCTGCCTTCAGAAATTCCTGCTGTGGTTGCCTCGATGCGAACCACACGTGATCACATGAAGCCGGACGAAATCGAAAGCCAGAGCTGCGGCGTTCGTTTGGCTGCGGCTTCCGTTTTGGGGGCGAAAGCCATGGCCCAATGGAAGCCCTTGGACGGCCTGCGGCCTTTTGCGGCAATCCCCCAACTTCAACTGAGCATGTCGAACAGTCAAGACAGGCTTTCGAAGATATACGTTCAAACAGACATCGCCACAAATTCGAACATCAATCCTCATGGCGTTCAATTATCCGTGCAATGCCATGCCTTCCCTTCTCAAGGAGCGATCAAAAAGTATGGAGGATATGTTTGTTATAAAGCAGTCAAAATTGCGCGGTAATAGGGAAAGGAGTTTTTAGTTAGCTACACATTTCCAATATCATCAGCCTAGAAACTCCATTTTCAAAAACAAAACAACACGACTCACCTTTGTCGATAAGACCTCGCCAAGATGCCCTCCAACAACACATCCGCGTCAGGGGCAGCTGTGACCGAAGACAGCCGGCAAGTGGTCCGTGCGCACCCCTGAACACCGAGCTAATTGGAAAGCAGGAATGGATTTAATGGTGGAGGTGCACAGCGGGTGATGCTCGAGGAGTATATCAATGGCCCGAAGTCAGTGGCTGAACGGCTGTTGTCTGGGGCTGGAGGAACAACTGCCGCGGCCAAAGCCGCCCGGAAGCGAGCTGTGAAGGACATGCTCGATGAGTGGCAGAGGGAATGGGATGAGCTGGCTCGTCAGGAGAACACGACACAGTAAGTCGCAATAGTCGTTATCTCAATGGAATGGAAGCTAATATACCTGTGCAAGACGTTAGAACTAACTAGATTGTCCTCCAGTAAGACTGCTATAGGGTCAAATAGCTGTGTTTTGTACTTACCGTTGTTAGACAGATCCCGTCCTGTTCTCGTTCTCGCAGGGCCCAGATATCCAACCATAACCCCAATTGTACCCAAGGCCTAAATCTTGATATCATAGGCCTTTCTGCATTTTAAAAAGGCCTATTCCAATACTGCCAAGGCCTCCAAGGATGCATACAGTCAAGGTCTCTCGTAATGCAGGTATGGCCTAATTATTAGCTAGCTGCTCAGACCTTACTATCCCGCTTCACCGCCTTCATCCCCTCCTCAAAGCCGCAACAACATCATCTTTTCCACACGCGCTCGCCACATCCAACGCACTCCTCCCCTTGGCATCCTCCTTCAGCGGATCCAGCCCCATCGCCACCAGGGCGAAGAAAAGCTTCTTATCGTGTGCTTCTTGCGTGTAGTACGACACCGTCCGTCTCGCCGTCACGTGGAGCATTGTCTCCCCCTCGTCGTTGACAGCAAAGACGTCGACACCGCTGTCAGACGGGAATAGCTTGTCATATAGGGTGAGATGGCAGGGTATTGGCTCCTCTTCTGGGTCATAACCACTGGTGGGCTTGCGGTCGCCGGACAAGAGGTAGACATGGAGAGGGGTGTTGCCGTCTTTTTCAGGGGCGTTGATGGAGCCCCCTTGGGCGATAAAGCTTTGCCACAGCGCCAGGCACTGGTCTGGGTAGTCGGCTGGCAGATCTTTGTCGAGGACCGAGGGGGATGGACGAGTCGTCCGGTGGATTTGGTTGGCAATGTGGTGCAAAGCCGTCAGGCCGTTCGGGTCTGCCTCGAGCAGGTCTGCGCCTTTAGAGACGAGCAACTCGCAGATGGCGGGCCGCAGGAAGCGCAGGGCGTGATGCAACGGGGTGAATCCGTCGTTGTCCTTGACAAGCAGGGTTGGATGGACCGCTTCAAGGTTGATGAACTGGATTATCGTGTCGTCAAAAGGGTGTTCGTTGATCAAGAGGTGGTGAAGCGCCGTCTTGCCGCTGTCGTCGACTAAAGAGGCATCGCCCCCGTGCTCTAGGATGCGCACGAGGGTGCTGGGCGCATCCGAGTCCCCAAGATGCGGCGCCGCGCAAGCAGCCATTAGGACGGTCCTGCCGCGCTGGTCGCGGCGGTTGAAGTCGATCAGCGATACACAGGGGTCTTTGAGAAGCGAATCCTGGACCACAAACTTCGGGACCTCGAAAAGAAAATGAGCTAGTGTCTCATCGTTGTTGAGAGGAAGGTATAAGTCAGCCCCACGGGCTACAAGCGTACGCAGCAATGGGGCCGAGTGGCAGAAATGAGCGTTGGTCTTCTTCGAAAAGGCCGAGCAAAAGACAGCGTATAACTTGCGGGTTTTCTTGGTGTAGTGAAGCTCCGTCTCGTCGATCGAATTGACATCGACGCCGTTATCTAACAGCAACTCCATCGCTTCAAGGTTCTGGTCAAAGATGACCTCAAATATCGGAGGGCACTTCCCTAGGGAAGGGTTGGCGCCTCGACGAAGCAACTCTCGCATCGCTTCCGGTGTAGCAGATGCCTTGTAAACCGGAGACAAGCCCTCCTTGTCAAGCAGATTTGGGTCGGCGCCGTGATCGAGCAAGACTCGGGTAGCAGCCGTGCCCCAAACGCCGCGCTTGTCATGCCTGGTGCTAGAAACTATCTCTTTCCCAGCAGCAATGTGCAAAGGAGATTGGCCTTTTTCGTCTAGCGCGTCGACTTCGGCGCCGTGGGCAAGGAGGTAGCGAAGGCCTTCGACCTGCCAGTAATACTTGGCCGAGGCAAGAACATGGAGTGCCGTCCCGCCGGATACAATCTCAAGTGGGCATGTCCGCGTCTCGCCACTATGATGTGCATAGCGCGCGTTGACGTCAACACCGACCGTTTCAACCAGGAAGCGTAGCGTCTCGAGATTACACTCCGCTTCAAGGCCAGCCACTTGGAGAGCGGTGAAGGCAGGTTTTTTGTAGGCGTAGTACCAGTGTCCAGCCTCTCGCGACTTTTCAATGTATTCGCGGGCCACTTGGTAGGAACCGTAATGCTGCACGAACTGAGGCACCTTCTCGGCGATGGCGAGACCCACTGGCTTGAGCAACTCCTTCAAGAGATCATAATGCGAAAGACGGGACGGCTCGGCCTCGAAGGATTCGCTAATCAACACTGCTGCGTCGTCAACCGAGAGGAGATCGAGGTATCGGCGAGGTGACTGCAGAACTTCCTCAAGCAGGGGCCCTTGTGCTCGTAGATGAGCCAAGCCAGATCTCGGCCGGGCCAAGACCATCTGTGTTCTCAGCCTCTGGCTCCTCTCTTCCCAGCGCGTGATATTAGCGTCCCCGGTTCGCAGAGTTTCCGTTGCCGCCTGAAACAGCTCCTCATTGGTCGCAAAGATCTCCACAAAGTCGGCGCAGCCAAAATAGAGCGCGGTATCCAAGGCAGTAAACTTCTTCTTGTCTACGGCGGCGACATTGATTCCCTAGGTCACGGTTAGTAATCAAGCTTCAACCCCAAACATGGCTGTGTGACACATACGGCATTGATGAGTAACTTTGCGATGGTTCCAACAGGTGACGATATAGCCGTTGTAGTCCGTGTCTCGGCATTCCCGATGTGGTGTGAACCAAAGTACCAAGGATAATTCCTCGATCTCTCCTCGCCAGCCGGGCGTAAGGGGTCAGAGGACGGCCCTCGGACCCACGACTCGGAGTACTGAAGCATGCCAGACTCCCAAATGCCTTGCTCCAATGGGAACTGCGCACAAAAGTGAAGCGCCGTCATGTCCTGTGGGCCCAGAGCGTGGATGTCCGCCCCGTGCTTCAGGAGGAGAGCCACCGACTCGGCTTGCCCAGAGGCGCAGGCAACATGCAGGGGCGTGAGGCCAGATTTGTCTTTGTGGTCAATGCCAACAGTTCCGGAAGGATAGTGGTTCAGAATCTGGCACAAGATCCCTGGCCTCCGAGCCCGGCAGACGAGATGCAGGACGTTTTGCGAGTCCTTGGTGAGCAATCCCAGATACGCCCCGGCGTTGACCACCTTGGCCAGCTCGTACTCGGACGTCATGGCCGCTAGGTGCACCGCACCCAGCCCGTCGTTATCCAGAATCCCCAGCATATTAGCCCCGTAGCCGGTAGCGTCGAGGAAATGGACAATCTCATCGACAGGTAGCATACCCCAAGTGTCACGCTTCAACCCGCGCAAATATAGATGTAAAGCAGTCCGGCCATCATTGTTCACGGCATTCAATGGGATGCCGAGACCAAGAAGCCACTTCACATGGTCTGCATCACCCTTCCAGTCAGCGGCGGCCAAATGGAGGAGCGTGTTCCGATGTTTCTCTGTGCTTCGGGCATCAACCCCGTACGCGATAAGGCGTTCCATGTGAGCGTGCCCGGCAGATCTACGCCAAGCACGCCGAGAGAGAACGAAGAGCGCGTTTTCGCCCTTGTTGTTCACCGCGCAAGGGTCCGCCCCACGGTCCACAAGGATGCTGGTCTTGACTCCATCCTCGCTATCCTCCAAGCAGTTCAACAGGAGGGTGTTCCCCAATGTGTCTCGAGTATCAACGTCAATCCCTTCTGCTAACAACAACTCAAGGAACTTCAGAAAGTCTCCCTTGGGAGCAGCCTTCACACTTGCTAGGTGGAACCAGCAGCGCTTCTTGACCATGATATCCTTGCAATGGGCGAGGAGAGTCTTGAACATGTCAAACTGGATTGACATGGCCAGCCCCACTGCCGTGTCCCCGTATTTGTTCCGAGAACTCAAGTCAACAACACCCTGCGCAAGAAAATAGTTGACGATCGCAGCACCAGCCTTCGTTCCCTCCCTCCCATCCCTCATGGCACAAAGTAATGGCGTGTCTTGGTTTTGGTCCTTCTGGTTCAGGTCGCATCCCCGTTCCACCAGCAACTGGATTGCCTCCAGGTTGTTGAACATGGATGCGATGTGCAGCGCCGTCTTCCCCTTGCGAGTTCGGTGGACGTCGGCACCCGCCTCTAGCAATGCCCGAAGAGCAGGTAGGCGAAGGGGCCGCCTCGCTGGGTATGAGCCGTACTCCATATTCCCAACTGCAAGGAAGAGAGCAGTTTCGCCGTTCCCGTCAAGCTGTTCAAGGTCGGCGCCGGCTCCAATCAAGCTTTGCAAGATGGCGCGACATGCTTCGTCGTTGCTCTCCCGCCATACGTTGACCAAGGCATGAATCGGTGCACTCGTGCTCTCAGCAAAGGGCGGTGGTCCGCCATTAATCCGCCGCGGAGGGTGCCAAGTTGACGTTTTCCCGACATCGGCGCCGCGTTGTATGAGGGCGATGGCAGATTTCACATCCGCCGATTTACATGCAAAGTAGAGAGCCATCGCTTGCTGATATGTGGCATTTGGGGAGACGTTTGAGCCCTCCAGAATGGCTAAGACAGCGTCGGAGCGACCGCATCTGCAACATTCGCATAGCAGTCGCTCAAGCATCTCAGGCGTGCAGAAAGGGATCATTTCTCTGAGGCATTCGGTGTGTCCCCTTTTGCAGGCGTAGAGGATAGCGTCTTCTCCTCGGGTGATCCGCTGGCCGCCCAGTAAACGACCGTTGCGGTTTTCCTTAGTTTTGATGGTGTCAGGCTCAACCCCCGCCTCGAGAAGACGCTTGAGCACAGCTACGTGGTTCCGCTGGGCGGCCAGATGTATTGGCTTCAGTCCACGCGTATCTTCGGCGTTGGGGTTGCTGCCATGTTCGATCAGCAACGAGGCGACTTCGGCGTGGCCGTTCGCTGCCGCCCAGTGTAGCGGGACGCGCTGTTGGACATCCACCACAGAGACGGATGCAGGGTCTTGGGCCAGCAAAGCCATAGCAAACTTTGACAAGCCGGCAAAAGCGGCAACATGGATCGCGTGGGGGATGCCGCCAGTATTTCCTCTGCTCTTGGCCGCGATCCCCCACTGGAGGGAAAGCCATCTCAAGAAGGTAAGGCTGTTTGGGTCGAGGAAAGACATGATAGCCGCAAATAATTCGTCGTCGTGCACATCGTAGTGCTTGGCGTGGTACGGCCAGTGCTCGACAGCGTAGGCGAGAAAGGGGTGGAGAAGGCGGGCATCCTGGTAGTTGAGAGGCTCCTTTTCTTCAGAATCCCCAGTGTCGGACTCTCCATCTCGTAACATTGCGCCAGATTTGAGATAGCGGAGACAGTTCATGGCCATTCGCTTGTGTGCCCTGTCTGAGTCGATGAGAGGGATGTCTTCCGCCCTGTCTGCAGACTGCCCGCTGCTGCGGTTATCACCGCGCAGAAACTCGGTGAAGGAGTGGTGAATGACCTGCAAGGTCTCATCCTCCATGACCTCGACAAGTGAGCCGCAGCATCCGGCAATGAACGGCTTGAGACCACCTGGCGGTGCATTGATATCTGGGCAGACGCATTTGATGAGGCTCGTGAGCTCGTTCAGGCGCAAGGGCCGGGCTGAGTGCGTGACAGCCTCGAGCACATGAATCTGTAGATCGACCGATACCCCGTTTTTGTCGCGCTGCTTTGCCAACATGGCACTGTAGGTCTGCTCTAACCCAACTGGCAGGGAAGCCTCCAGCGCCTCAATACTATTGACGTGGCTGAAGTCTTTGTTGGTGACGAGATCGCGCACAACCTGATCTACGGCGAGTTTCGCATAGAGAAACAGGCCCTCGGACCGTCGCGCAACCATGTCGATAATCTGCTGACGCTTTGCTACGTCCGTAGTCACATCGTGATGCAGCGCGCTGAGCGCACGGTCTCCCAGTCGATGACGCAAATACGCAACTATATCGATATCAACGAGGCGTCGCTGGAGGCTGATATGTACGATAGACGAGTCTCTCAGGGCGCTTTGAAGGTGCCTTTTTGGCCTGCTTGTCATGAGTAGCTTGAGTGAGGCAGGGCGATACGTTCCCAAACTGTTGAGCCGGTCGAGAAAGAGGCGCTGGCGGCTATCGGATTCCATCTCGTCAAGGGCATCGGCGATGCAGTAAACCTTCGGGACGCAGGACAGGCCATCAAGGAAATGTTGAAAAAGATCGTCATCAGATATCTCGGTCAAGGCGGTTTCAAGTTCCAGACGGGTTTGCAGGGCGAACTGCAGCTTGGCAGAATGGGGAAGGAGCTGGGCAAGCCAGTCCTTGATGAGGGCACGGGGCGAGAAGTTGACAGAGATGATATTTCGGAAGAAGAAGAACAACACTGGGTATTGCTCGGTTGTGCGCAGATGCTGCACAAGCGATGCGGCGATGACCGACTTGCCTACGCCAGGGATGCCCTTGATCCAGAGGCTGCCGTGATCCGAGTCGTGCCATTTCCGGTATTCATCCGTGTCACAAATCCAAAGCCCTGTATCAGGAGCCTGTGACGAGAGGTGGCGGCGGAACTCTCCAGATTCTGCCAGATAATCTGTCGGCTGCAGCCATTCCCGAATCTTGTCGAGAATGGCGGCATCATCCAGCGCAGTTTCCGCGTGGTCCACGACCTCATAATCGTCAGACATACCTATTTGTGAGAAGTGAATGAAGTTTTGTCTTCGGCTGCCGGCAGTTTCTTGAGGAATCGAGGAATGTGGATGAGAAACCGAGGTGAATGTGCATGACAAAACGAGGTGAATGTGGATGAAGATGCGGTGTGGTCGAGAGAGGGGGAATTAGGCAACCAACCGTTACCTAAAAGAAATTCCTGGCGTCCGTGTTGGCTGGAAAACAAACATACAACCCCAAGCCTAAATTTCAATATCACAGGCCTTCTCGTATTCCCAAAAGGCCTTTCTCATTGTCAAGAGGAGTATTCCATGCTACTAAGGCCTCCCACGATGCAACTAAGGCCTCCCAAGATGCAGTCAAGGTCTCTGATGTGGGTATAGCCTATTGAGCAATTTACTAGGCCTTTCAAGTCTCTAGCCGGACCATAGGGCTGCGTACTTAGTGTGTGGGTTCAAAGTGCAAGTGAGACGAAAACTAGAGTGCAAAGAGACGTTCTCGTTCTTAGACGTATCGCTCCGATCAAAATCGATGGCTGTGTCGTTGTGTTAAGTCTGGGTGTCTCACGCCGCGGAGGCGCATGGGACGGCAAATCATGACGGGAGGATATCGCATTACCCCGACTGTGTAACCACCCATAACTCTCTTATCATTATGAGACCAAACCGGAGCCTTGCCATTGTCAATGCGCATTTCACCGAAGCGAAGAGAACCAACTCACCCTATAAAGCCCAAGATCCTTCCCCTTTCAGACCCTTTCTTTGCATCACGTTCCCCGCAAAATGAAGCTCTTCGTAGTCAGCCCAGACTGCGCACCCGGAGATCAGCGCCTGGAGATCAACGGCCAAGGATGGGGTCTCCTGGAGCAAGAAATCCCCAACACCGCCGATGAAAGCGCCGACTTCATCTGCGTCTCGTACTCTTGGGGAACCGGTCGCTCGCCCAGCCCCTTCCACCCTCCGCACGAAGTCTCAGACCGCACCCTCCCTGTGCTCGCGACGACAATCGCCCAGCGCCCCAACGCTCGTAAAATCTGGATCGACGCCTTCTGCGTACCGTCGCCCTCAGAGCCCTCGCTCCGAGCTTCGACCCTCCAGAGCATGGGCTTCATCTACTCCCGCGCGTCCGAAGTCGTCGTAGTCCTGACCTCCGAGGCCCTCCCCGTGATCCAGCAAGCCCTCCTCTCCATACCCCTAACACCGGCCCACCTCGACATCCTCGAGGCTCAAGACTGGATGACCCGCGCCTGGACCTACCAAGAGACCGTTAACGCACGCAGTCTCTGCATCATCTGCGACAGTGATAGCCTCCCGCCCTGCACCAGTGTGCTGATCGACGTCATGGACTTCTTCAACCGTCTTGGCCATTCCCTGGCCCTGCTTCCGCCGAGGGAACGCACAAGGTACCCCCGTCTCAACGCCTTGGAGGAGCTTTTGTCCGACTATAAAATTGCGGCGTACCTGGGGAGGTCGGCGCTGCAGGTGATGCGTGTGATGGACGAGCGGACGCAGACGGTGCCAGAGGACCATTTCTATGCGATGATGGGGGCGATTTCGACGGAGTCGGCGAAGGCAGTGGAAGGGATGAGTCCGTGCGGCGCGTTCATGGCGCTGTGTGAGCGGAAGGGTGATTATAGCTTTGTGTTCAGTTCCGAGGCGAGGGATGACAGGGAGGGGAAAAGGTGGAGGCCGAGAGAGGGAGATTTGAGGCCGATTATCAAGCTGTCGAGCTGCGGGGAAGGATTAAAGGGGAGAGAGTGGGATGGTTGTTTGGTTTTGGACAAAATGGTGGTGATAGGGTTGGGGACGCCAGGGCCGAATGTGAGAGCTTTTATTGGGCGGTGGCTGGTTGGTTTCGAGGAATTTGGAGCTTGGCCTGACTTGCAGCCTGAACAGGCGGCCTTCGAGGCACTTCGAACCCTTGGTTTCTCGGGGAGCTCGGCGTACCTCGCGACAGAGTATGGGCTGTTCTTCCCACAGAGTCCCGTGCCCCGGTCGGCAGATGTCGAGATCCTCATCGCTATCGAGATGATATGGACGCTTGGGGCACCCGCATTGGTCCGGTATCGCGACAACAGCAGCCTTGATGAGTTTTCGTACTTGCCGGGGGTTTTCTTTGGGCAGATTTGGGGCCCTGCTTATGTCAAAACGTCTGTTTGGCTCCGCTGACGATAAGACTTGTTCCTCGGTGGCCATCGTGGATGGCTTATTTTGGCTGTGGCCTGGCAGACTGTCGACTTCAGATAGCGAGTCTATCGGGAGTTCAGTTGTATAAACAGCATGATCCCGTTTCTGGCATGACCTCGGATTCGATGGAAATATCCAGATTGCCGTCACCGTTGAGAACCCGGAGACACGGAAGATAAATGTCGGCGAGCCCACCATGGCGGCCATGATGCGGCTTCCGAGCTGAGGCATGTCTTGGGGAGCCCCGCGTGGCGACGAAGGCTTCACTCGTCCTCATTCAGGTGAGGAAGAAGCTAGGACACTGGGATTGTGCTCCACTATTCTAGAGAAATGTTGTTGTCATGCATCTCTTCCAATTGGCCGTGAATTGGCATATTTTGACGTTACGGCCAAATAAGGAAACAAAATATGATGGCCACAGGTTCAGCACCCAGGTACTGTTTTCCGCCATTTTGTGACGATCGTTGGAGTTTGATGCCGACTTTGGATGCAAGGCGCCCCCACATGCAAACGAAATCAAGTGCCCCCACATCCCCACTCTGCTTTCCCGCAGCGCTCACTGATTCGTGCAGACCACGTGACAAACAAAGAGCCCCTCAACTCTGAACGCGGGCGGACGCTGGCCTCGACTCAGGCAAGCGCAGCCGCTGGACGACGGCTCGGGAGCTTCCCCAGACTTGTCGGTCGCGTGTCTCGCCTCGCCGTTTGTCCCATCCGACAAGAGAGATCAGTCCGAGCCAGAGCGCAATGTAAGTTTTTCCATTCCGTACCCCTGTCGGCCGTGCCCGCAATGCGCGAATGCAGCGAGCGAGCAGCAGCAGCAGCTTTGCTGACCCAACCCCGGGCGCGCAGCGTCGCAGATTGTCGCGCGACGATGGCCGATCACCTGGGCCTCGCCTCCGCCGCCACGATAGACGCGATCCTCAACACCCTCACCGCGATTGACCAGCGATTGAGCCGCATCGAGAGCGTGCTTCGAATCGGGCACCCCAACAATGTGTCCCCGGCCGCGCCCGTCGCAGTGGTCCCCCCGCCGCAGCTCCAGCCACCGCCGAGCCAGCAGCAAGCCATGGTGCTGAACCCCGCCGGCGCCCCCAACGTCATGACCTCGGTCGCCTTCCGCCCGCTCGAGCCGCCCCCCGAGGGCTACACCATCTCGTCGCGCGAGACCATGCAGGAGGAGCTGGACCAGTGGACAATCCCCCGCGGCTACAGCATGCGCATCGCCGGCGCAAAGGTCAGCGGAAAACGCAAGGTGCGCTGGGTGTGCTTCCGCGGCGGCGAGGCGCGCCATCACCGCGCCCCCGTCGACGAGTCCGTCATACTGCAGGCCAAGGCCGAGGGCCGCCGCAAGCCCACCACCGACCGCGCGTCCAAGAAGTGCGGCTGCCTGTTCAAGTTTGAGGTCATCGAGACGTCCAAGGGCACGGATATGTGGGTGCTGCATTACCCCAACGAGGACCACAAGATCCACAACCACCCGCCGTCGGACCAGACGTCGGACCCCCGAGCGAGAAAACTACCGCCCTTCATGCTCGAACAGGTCGACCAGTGGCTGCGGGAGGGGTGGCTCGTCAGCAAGATACAAGAAGAGCTCAAGGCGCGCGGGTTCACCAACGTGCTGAACACCGATCTATACAACCGGAAGCGACTTCTCAGGAAGGAAGACGTGCAGATGCAGGGGTGACTGGATGACAGTAACATGGGTACCGGTAACATGGGTCATGATTCACGATTCTGGGGGGTATTTTGCAAGACTATTATCGGATGAGATGGGAAAATGCAAACGCTGGAGGAAACCTACTTTGGTTGCCGTCCCAGCCACGATTACGATGTTGATGCGAATGTGCATTTCGGCCTTCCAAGATACGGAAATGAGGATCTAGGAGGTGCTGGGAGGTCCGTTTTGGGCACGAATTGATGTCAGAAAGCATAAAAGGGGCAAGGTATCAGCGTTGGTATGGTATGGACACTGCAGTCCGCGGGCGATCTCAGGAGGGCTTGATGGGTCAAGGCGCATCGTCATTGATTTGTTTCTCACGATACTTGCTTGCACGTCCTCGTTGCATCGCTGTTTATAAATATGCTGTGGGATTCAGTTAGTATCACATGTAATCAATTTCTTGAGCACCAAACCCCGGCGTGACCCAACACGCAGAAGCCTTGACGGTTTTCTTTGACGTAACGGAATATCACCTGAAAAGACTTGGAGCCAATTCCTTGGCCGTAATCACATACCGATACAAATCGCATGTACAAGTTACAACGGGGAGCGCTGCAGTGCGCGCTACGCTGACCAACGTATCACTGCCTGAATCCAGCTGAAGTTCCAGCTCCGAATTGTGGGGCCGCTCCAGGTAAATTTCAACTTCACCCCAGTCAGTCACTTCAGCCGTCCTAGGTTGCGATTCAACCTCACTCCATTTTCAACATCTAACGGCAGTTACTAGTATTTTATCCGCACCATTAACACCAATGGCCGCCCTCCCCTTAATCACCCCCCTCCCCACCCGACACCCCCAATCCTGCGCCTCCCTCTCCCTCCCTCTTTTCGCCCTCCTCAACGAAATCCTCCCCCCTCCGCCCTCCCTCACACTCAGCATCGGCTCCGGCCCAGGCCTCCTCGAAGCAACCTTCCTCTCAGTCTACCCACACCGCGCAACAACAAGCCCAACATCCTTCTTCGGCGTCGAAGTCACCTCCCCAGACTCCCGACCGGTAAATCGCTACCTGCCAGAGCAGAATTCATTGGTTGTGACGGGGACTTGGGCTGTTGCGAGGGAGATTAAGGAGGCGAAGGGGCTGGTGTTTGTTTATCCGAGGCAGAAGGGGTTGATTGGGACCTATTTGGAGAGGGGAGCCAGGGTGGGGGTTGTGGTGTGGATTGGGCCGAGGTGTGATGAGGAGGAGATGCTTGGGCCGTTGAAGGAGTGGGGGGCTGAGGAGAGGGTGGAAGGAAGGGGGGAGTTGGTGGAGGCCGGGGAGAGGGTTGTTGTTTTTTGGAGAAGACCCGGGGTGCAGGAGGAGGAAAGAATGGTTGATCGGATTTGAAAATACGAAACTGACGGCAAAAAGGTCTCTGTTATTCCGGGCTGGGTACTACTCCGGGTGCTGTTCACTAGGTAACTGTATGGCCGTGAAGATGTGCGAAGAGCATCCGAGTCTTCTCCCATCCAGTTTCTTCATCACCCCAGCGGCCTCCAGTCATCCAAGAACTTTCTCTTCTCACTCTCGCTCACCTCCATTCCCACACTCCTCATCAGCTTCCATTTCCACCTCACCCGCCTCGGCATATTGACTAACACAACTAGCTCCTCTTCGACTGGCATCGACTCCGTTTTCCCCAGCGGCAAGAACACCTTCCACCTTGACTCCTCTACCTCCCTCACTAGCCTCGTCGTCCACCCCTTACACCCCATCACAGCCTCCTCCTCTCCCTCCTCCACATCAACAACCACCCTCTCCAACCTCGGAAACTCCTGCCTCAACGCCCCATCAATCACCCTAATCAACCACCTCTTCTCCTCTATTACAAGCTGATCCCTCTCCAAATCCATCCCCATCACCACCCCCGCCCTCGCCCCCTTAATAAACTCCAAAACCCTCAAATTCGGCACCCTCCCCGGTAGCCCAGGGAACAACAACCGCCCCTCCATCACCTCCGGTGGCGCCTCCTGCCAGCGCACAAACGCATTGGGATCTTCCAGCGGAAAGGGCACGCACAGCTGCTGAATGAACGCGGCATTCTGCTCACCGATGCAATCGAGGAAGGTGCGACATAGGGAATTGAGATTGCGACGTGAGGGGGTGGGGAAGAAGAATGCGTTTTGGGAGTAGAAGTATGCTCGTGCTTCGAGGGAGAGGGATTGGCAGGCGAGGAAGAGGGGGAGGAGGCGGCCGGAGAGGGCGGATGGGTTGATTTGGGGCCAGAAGTCGTTGGATGATGAGGAGAGAGGGGGATTGATGCGGTAGACGCTGATTGTTTTGGAGGTGCCGAGGAGGTATGAGTAAACTTGGTTGCGGATTTCGCCGGGGAGGCGGAAGAGGGGTGACAGTTGCTGGTCTTGGGTCGGTGCCATTTTGGGTGGGATGTTTCTTGTAGCTGTCGCTATCTCTCGGGCCGGAGGGATGCAATTGGGAAACAAGATCGATTGCGGAGTTCGGGGTCGATGGTTGCCTGGCCTTTTTCACCATTTGGGATCTTGGCGGGCCTTGGGGAATACCATCTCATTGGGCTGATTGGGTTGCATGTACCCCACCCAACGGTATGATAACCAACTAATATGCCTCGGCCAAAGAAAGGGTCTATCAATGTATGAAACCTACTATCGCGCACCTAGTAGGAATGAGGTTTGACAATGGGGGTATAACGCAAATAGACGGTGCAAATCTACATCCTCCGTTTCGATCCTCCTCCTGCGCCGATATTACGAAGGCCCGGGCCAACAGCAAGGCTCCCTTGCACATAGCAGTCAATGGGTGTGGGTCGGGAAGCGCTGCATTACCGCAATTCCGTGTCTCGGCGGCTGAATACTCAGGAAACGCCGTTTTGATCTCTTCGACCGTTCTTCCCAGCTCTCCGTTTGGCTTTGCCGAATTGACTGGTTTCGCTCTCCACATGAACCACTCGAACTGAAGCAAAACGATTTTGATCTCGTCAGGATCATCGGAAGGGGGAGTGGCTGATCCAATCCATTTGAAGCCAAACAATCCCCGCCTCCTCTAGTCCTCTAGCGTTTGAGTAAGCGTGAGCATGTTCCACTTTCTACCGCTGGCGCCCACGCTGGACAAGAAGACTTGCCGGAGGTCCGACTCAGCCTGACCCAAATTTTCGGAGAAAAAAAACTGTGCGGCCATAGGAAGCCATTGATCGAGGTCCGCTCTTTTCTGTTCCGTATTATTGATACGCCGAGAGACGATGTAGCTGACTTGTGGGAACCCTTGCTTAGTGAGAACGCACCGGTAGTCGTCGAGTTCCCCCCGTGCATTCTTCTCCACCTCGCTTACGTCCTCGGCCGCTCTAGTCCCGGATTGCGGTGGGGGCTCAAGGCCCGGAGAGGGGGGCATTTTGACATACGCCGCAGGGGCAGTGGCTGTTGCACTGTCGCCACCCATTTTGGTCTTTTTGTCGATCCTTTTGCTCGTCGCTAGTTTGATCAAAGCAGGGATAACCTCAAGGTGCTGCAGGAAGACGTAGAGCACATCTGTTGGGGTCTGCCTCGTAGCAAACGACTTGAGTTGCTGTAAATCCATCAGGTAGAGGGCGGCAAATTGGACGTCGTAGAAGCGGCGATACTTGGAAACATTCTGTTGGGTCAGAAATGCGAAATTTTCGTGCCAGAACTGCTCGAGTTGATTGATATGCTGGATACGGAGCTCGATCTCGTCAACTCCTGGCAAGAGCGGGGAGGTGCTCCGGATGTCGCGGGCCTGGGGGCGGCTCTGAAGAACGCGTCGAAGGTGGTCGCGCGCCGACTGACTGGATGTTTTGGCACCGGCAGTCTCCTCCATGAACGTAGCGAAGAGGACCCGAAGTTCCGACCTCTCCTCGGCTTCGGGCTCTGTCTTCATGGTCTTTTTTGGTTTGTAGCTGACGATGGTGGGGACTTGGTGGCGGATGCTGTCATGGAATGGAATAAATCGTAGAAAGCAGGAGCGCTATAGTAGCTGTGTGTCTAGCCACACAAAGTCCGGGTCGGAATGACGCTTCAAGTTGACGGGATTGATCCGAAAGCTCCTGCCTACCTAACTGTTGCGCCCGTTTGCAGCGGGTCAGTATTGGACCTCCTGCTGTGAGCCCAATGGCAGTTGAACTAGTGGGATTACACACACTGAACCAAACAAGAACAAGACACGGTCCCGGATTTTTTCTTGGCGTGGGCCAATGCTTTGATTCGTAATTGCAGGTGGAAAATGGGATGAGTTGATTCTAGAAAGCGCAGCTGTGAAAATTCATGGGCTTGACCACACAGGCCAGTTGCTGTGGCACGGCAACGACACCCAGGCGCCAGTGGCCGCTACCAAAATCACCAAATCACCATTCGGATGCCTAGTTCACTTCTTGAGTACCCAGGTTTCGAAGGCTCTGGCCAAAAGAGAGGTGGGAAGATGCCTTCTTACTGTTGAAACAGCCCATGAATTCAGTCAGTTCACATGTTGCTCCAGTTATCTCCGTCCACAAATTCCCCCGTCAAGTTACAGTCAGTAACTCTAGCTGACGACAATACATCCTGCATGCAAGAGACCCACATCTTGACAGAACGCAACCAACATTTCCCTCTCCAGTCTATGGCACCATCCCACAACTTCTTATTTCTCGGGCTTCTTCCCCATTAAAGCTGCAACTCCAGCTCCTCCCGCTGCGGCAACCGCCCCCCCAACAGCCTGGCCAGCGGCAGCAACCGACGCAACACCATATCCTCCCATGGCGGCACTTTGAAGTGTAGCGAAAATTCCTCCTGCTGCGACGTTTGCAGTCTGGAGCCCCGCGGCAAGCGTTCCTGTGACGAGGATACTATTAGCATTGCATCTTTAAGCAATATTATGTTAGGAGAACTTACCGGCGGCGGGACCGAGAGGGGTGAAGCCAGCGGCAGCCAGCAAAGGGCTAGTGAGGACCGCGGGTGCGGCGACGACGGCCAAACCGCCAACGGTCACAACACCACAGGCCGCAGTGACAGGATTCGCAGCCGCATAACCAAGTGCAGCTGCGCCAAAGGCTGATGCGCTCTTCCAGGCCGGAGCGACTGCTTGTTCGGCGGATTTCAGAGCACCTTGCGCAACTGGGGCGGCGGCCTTGATAGAGCGAGCGACTTCCATTTGGTCTGATTGTTGGAGGGCTGTGTGGTAATTCGTAGGTTGTTCGTGCAAGCTAGGAAAGGGAGCGTTGAAGGGGGAAAGAGGGCGTCTGATAAGCTTCGCTGAGAGAACCTGGCCGCAAGAAGCGGAAGACCGAGAATGGTGAAGAAACCTGACGAACATCTCACACAAGAGAGCGAGATAAACGGAAATAAAAGGAAAGCAAATCTCGGTCAACCAGCTGAAACAAACGACTCATAAGGCACCATGGCGTCTTTATTGAGGCACTGAGGCCTACTGCCTGGCTGTGTGCAGACTGTTGTGCGACCATTGATATCCGGCAATTGGGATTGGATGCCTTGTCTACACTGGCCAACGGAGTTTTGACCGGTCTCGCCACCTCGTTTGCTGCCCATTGGTGTTCTGGACCCGGCCGTGTGGTTCAAAAGAGGGGAGACCCTGTCCCCCGTACCCGAGCCGAACCCGGACGGCCTGCATCCAGCATCCGCTGATCTTGCCGGACTTACCGGTCGCCGAGATAAGACACTGCTTCCCGGCCCACTTGGAAACTGGAAACTCCCCCGCTTGAGATGCACAAACTCCTTTTCGTCATCTCATCAACACGGCCCCATCAGAACGGCCCCCAGAATCCAGTGTGTCTGCAACCGTTGGCGAGGTGGCATTGCATGCCAAGGTGGGTGTCAACCGTCGAGTGGCGGGGCCACGAAAGGATGCTGGCAGTGGGCGCTTCATTGGGCTGTCATTGTAAGGTAGGCAACCACAACGGGAGGGTAGCGCATCAGACCAATGCTCGCCGCAAATGCGGGTGAAAGCCCATTGGCCACGGATAGCTGTTCACATGGGCTGCGGTCAAGCCAGAAGGCCGAGTGGGGAAATGGACGAGCTGTCGTGAGGAGATCTTCCAAGACAGCTGACTGGAATGTATGCCGGCCGACTGGCCAACTGTCTGTTCACTAATGCGCATTCTTCATGTGAAGAGTCCGAGGGACACATATAACTGTGGTTGCGGCGTTGCGGGAGAGCGAACAAGGTTCTTGGGACTCCGACTTCAGATTCCCTGACCTTCGACCGAGCTGCGACCACCAAACCACCATGAATCTTGACAGCTACACCCGTCTCAACCCGTACTCCGACGAGGAGAAGGGGGAGAACAATGAGGAAAATAAAAAGTCGGTCTTCATTGCCACGGGGATAAGCGCCGCGATCTCTTTGTTGGTTTTCTTGGCTTGGAGTCGAACATGAGATGAGGTAGGTGTTCTGAAGACCCGAGCCGTCCCTTGCGGGGAACAGGGGAAGCTAACGGCTTCAATGTGCAGGGCGGATAAGGAGATACGAGCACACTTGAGCTATAGCATCTGGAAGATTGTATGATGGAATTTTACGAAACAATGAGGAAATGCGCGTGGTTTGCAGCAGTTTCGATACCCAAATGACTCGAGAAACAATGATGAGGTTGGATGGATGGTTTCGTTGGAAATGGAGAACTGGGCGTTCTGTCAGCGCATGGCTGTGGCGGGGCTGCATATTACACCGCCTTGGGCAGAATCAAGAGCCCCACTAAAATTTTCTTGAGCTTCCTCGTTTGCGATGTCGTGAATGTTCGATCGTCAACTCTGCGCCTCTCCCTTGAATTGCGAATCCATCTCAAAATGCCGAAACACAAGTCCACAAAGCGCGATGGCGCACCCGCAAGCAACATCAAGGACGCCCGTTTTGCGAGCTTCGAGACCGACCCGCGGTACCAATTGCCGTCCAAAAAGGCGACCAAGACAAAGCTCGACAAGCGTTTCTCTGGTGTGCTCACAGACCCCGAGTTCACCGCGACCGCAAAGGTTGATCGATATGGCCGCAAGCTCAAGACCGACGACAAGAAAAAGGCGTTGCAGCGCCTCTACGAGGTCGAGGATGAGGAGAAAAACGAAGAGGACAAGGACAGCATTGCGGACGCCGAGGTAGAGGACGACGACATCGTGCGCCGGGAGCTGGAGGCAGCCAATGAAAAACTCGACCCTGCTCGCGGCGGCGGTTTTGCCTCCTCTGAGTCTGACAGCGACTCCGATTCTGAGGTGGAGGAGGACGACGAGGACGAAGAAGAGGAGGGCAGGCCCGGCATTCGCTTGCGCAAGGACGCCAAGGCCGTTGAAACCGGCGAGGTCACAAATCGGGTCGCTGTCGTCAACATCGACTGGGACTTCATCAAGGCAGTCGACTTGATGGCCCTGTTCTCAAGCTTCGTCCCCTCGGGCGGGCGCATCGAGAAGGTCTCCATCTACCCCAGCGAGTTTGGCAAGACGAGGATGCAGCGCGAGGAGCTCGAAGGACCACCGAAGGAGATCTTCAAGAAGTCAAAGGACGAGGATTCGGATGACGACGACGACTCTGATGCGGATAGCGATGATGACGAAGCCGCGGAGCAAGACTCTGACTACGACTCGGACGAGGAGATCAAGAAGGAGCTCCTTCAGGAGGGGAACGACCAGGACTTCGACAATGATGCGCTCCGGACATATCAGCTCGACAGGTTACGATACTACTATGCGGTCATGGTGTGCTCGGACAAGAACACGGCACATAAGATCTACGAAGATACGGATGGAAGCGAGTACCTCTCGTCGTCCAACTTCCTTGATCTGCGCTTTATTCCGGACGACGTCACATTCGACGATGAGCCGAGGGAGGAGTGTGACAGTGTCCCACCCGGATACAAGCCTGTAGACTTCGTTACAGATGCCCTTCAGCATTCGAAGGTCAAGCTGACCTGGGACATGCACCCGGACGAGGTGACGCGGAAGGAGTCCATCAACCAAGCCTTCACCGGTAGCCGAGCAGATATCGCGGACAACGATCTCCGCGCCTATCTTGCAAGCGGCAGTGAGGACGAAGATGACGTGTCGGAGGAGGAGGAGGAGGAAGAGTCGGCTACTATCACGGAACAGGTTGGTGCCGAGGAGCCTAAACCTAAGCTGAGCAAGAAGGAGCTCGCGAGGCGCAAGATGAGGGCTGCCCTGGGGCTGGGCGACGAGCCGACGTCGAAGAGCTCCAAATCGGCAGGACCTGTTGGAGAGATGCAGATCACATTCACATCTGCTCTGTCCATAAAGGACAAGAAGGACCCTGAGGAAGAGACGACGATCGAGAAGTACAAGAGGAAGGAGCGGGAAAGAAAGGAAAAGAAGAGGGCAGAGAATCTCGCCAAGCGGAACGGCGTCGAAGCCAAGGTCGCGGAGCCAGAGGAAGATGGCGAGGAAGTGGAAGGGGCAGGTGACGATCTTGGTTTCGATGACCCCTTCTTCACAACCGAAGGCACTGCGCCAACCAAGGCCTCGGTCCGGAAGGAGGAGCGTCTCAAGAAGCGCGCAGCTAAGGAGGCTGAAGATGCAGAGAATGCCGCCCAGAAAGCACAGCTGCAGCTTCTCATGGAGGACGACACTACAGGCGGTGCCAATCTTGATCATTTCGACATGAAGGAGATCATGCGCGCGGAGAAGCTTAAAAACAAGAAGAAGAAGGCAAGGAAAGGCGCCAAGGGCGTTGAAGACCAGGGTGGTCTGCAGGAGGACTTCGCCATCGATGTCAAGGATGATCGATTCACTGCCGTGTTTGAGAGCCACGAGTATGCTATTGATCCATCCAACCCTAAGTTCAAGGCTACGGATGGCATGAAGAAGCTGTTGGAGGAGGGCAGGAAAAAGCGCAAGGCGGGCGACGATGTGCCAGCTGACGATAGGCCGCACAAGAGCTCGAAGAAGGGAAAGGCAAAGGGAGACGGCGTAGAGCTCGACAGTCTGATCAATTCGGTGAAGAGGAAGGCCAGCAAGGGAAAGAGGTAGCCAGCGTGGAGTCCGATCTAGCTAATACAAGAAGTCCAAGTCCTGTCCTGTCTTCATCCTGCACCGTGAACGCTCCTTTCCGATTCAGGGGCTGACGTTAGAGACGCAGTAGAACATCGTCAAACGCTCCCAACGCCACAACGGAACGTATCCTCTGGATTTACAGTAGGACGACAGGTCCCCAGCTTCTTATCCTGGACGTCAAACAGTCCAAATTCTCGATCCTTGTAGATAGCTGCCACCTGTCAGTCAGTCATTGATGACGCGGAACCCGTTGTGCCGTCTCCGACCTTGCATCGTGCCGTTATGTTGATAGCCCCTATTTGAAGATGCTTTGTTAGAGCGGCCGAGGGTGGCCTAACCCGCCACTGTACAACTCGAGAAGTACTTTTAATAGCTGCGTATAACAAACATGGTTCGCATCCCAGTTTTAGAATCCCGTCTGCGCCGCAACAGAAGGTAGGTATTACACCACTTCGGCCATAAGGAGCTAATTATAGGTATGCGCCAACGTTGGTGAAGAGTCACTACATGGTAACCACGCCCTTGATATAAATTCTGCCGCTCGGTCACGAGTAAACACAAAGACAAAAACCCTCCGATTTCAGCCGCTTGGCATGGAGGTCGTATCGCAACGATGGCCTCAGGCACTCGTAACAACCACACCCCATTGAACTCGGTTTCTCCCTCCAGGTCTAGTTTTAACTTGAACTCATGCGATGATCGCTATTCCGATCGATGTCAAGCAGTCGTTCAATATCTCTTCCATCTCGGTGCCTGTCAAATACAAGTAATAGTCATCTTCTCATCTATCACCCCCCCCCTTCAGCATACAATTCCGGGATTCCTACATTTAGCAGCAAAATCTCCACGCAGTATCTTCCGTTGTGATGCAGGTGCCTGCCCAAAAGCGTCAATATAAGCCATTCTATGTCTGTGGCGAGTTGGAACGGTACACTAACACGAGGCTGAACATAATCGTTAAGGATCTCAAGCAGCTTGACATGAACGTGCCAGCTCTTGGACGCAGCGGCCTGCATAGCAGAATAAAACGGGCTGTGGGCGGCAATGACGGTTCTAGCGGCATTCTCGAGCGCTGTATTAGCGTCCCTCCACTTGTTGAGAATTGGCTTATTAATGGCCATCTGTGCCTCCTTTTGATCTTTTTATTTCTTGAGCTGTTGTATTTCTTTTGACTCTTCGATCATTTGCTGTTCTATTGTTAGTTCTGTTCCGTTCTGCGCCATCTAAGTTGCAGGGGTAGTAAAGGGGTGGAGTGACGAACATTAATCGACGTGGCGTGATGAAGCTTCAGCTCTCGGTCCTTCCAGATGGCCACCGTGAACAGGTAATCCCGCCAGAAGGTGTCGTAGTTTGCATTACGAGTTCGAAAACCACTGGCAACCCTTGCGTTCAGGCTCTGTGCGTGAAGGGTGAGGTCGGCTCTCAAGCCGCCCATATTGTGGTACAGCTGGCAGAGCTTTGTTCCCATCTCTTCGATGCTCTGGTTCATTAGTTTCGAGTGTTGGTTTCTTTCATGTGTGCTCCGGCTTACCTGACGCATTTTCGCAACCTCTTCAGCCACACTGGCATCGTTTCCCGCCGGCTCGAACGGCGTCGCTTGTATCTTCCCTCCGCAGCCTGAAAATCTGCCATCAGCATCGGCTTCTGAGAGAGCATGAGGTGGCCTGACTTTTAATAGCTTCAGATGCGCCTTCGAAGACATCGTTGTTGTGGGTCAGGGAGCTCACTCGGACCTGGGTGGCATTGGATCTTGTCAGCAGTCCACCGCACAAAGTTCAACTTGTAGGACGTAATGTTAGCATCTTTACCCTATCGTCCCAGATACTGTAGAACGGCGAGATGTCCGGCTGAAGACTAGCCTCTATCTGTAGCATGGCCGAATTCATTTCCTCAAATGCGCTTCTATACCCAGGTGACAGAGCCCTTGCGACATCTCCGGTATTGTAGACCAGCATCGGAAGCAATGGATCGGGCGATCTCATTGCGAGACATGTCGAGAAACTTCGACCCGCACACACACATGCCGACAGTTGTAAGAACAGCCGTTGAACTGGAAGTGACATGGCCCTGCAAAACTGAATGAAACGGCAGGTGAGAAAGGGGTAATAACTTAAGCAAGTGGCTTGGCGTGGGCGGAGGACAGGTCTTATATGACTGTTCCCCTATATGTGGAGAGCTCAGGGGTCCCGTTCAAAGGCTAGGGCAATGCCAAAACTAGACGGCCAAATCCACTAGCGTTGCTAGTTTTAGCCCGGCTTCCTTGGTAGCGTGAGCAACTGACGACCACTGAGATTCCGCAGGAGCACAGGATACACGATAGGTACCTGAATCACATTCACAGACTTCCCATACCTAGGTAATCTTAACCACTTTTTCCACCTGGAATCGGAAGTTCCCGATATTAGCATTGAATCTCAACCCCCCAGCAGGCTTCGACCCGCCAACCAGCACGCCCTGGTTGCCCGAATTCCCATTCAAGTTTGCATTTTTCGCCGCCGTCGCAACATGCAAACTAACCGCCGCCATGAAACACATATTCGCCGCGGTCAACCAGCCGCTTGGCGGCGCCGCTGTCACGGGGCTAAGGCCCCAAAGTGGGTCTGGGCTGGGAGCCCAGACCACCGCTCCCATGGAGGCGGGTCTCCGCCTATATAGCTGCGCGGAGCGCAGCTCCTGTATCTACTCTTGATCTTCTTCTTCATAGAAACCATAATCGATTCAGCCACCAAGTAACGGTATCCACCTTACTTGGCCCCACACAGCCGCAGCCTGGAAGCTGACGGGCGTGTCACGAATCACACCAATCTTCTCCCGCAGCTGCTCGTTCGCCATGTTTCCCAGCTCGCCCGTCTTCCCCAGTTCGGCCAGCATATCAAACTGATTCTCTAGCCCGCCCACAAACTGCTGCATGTCCCGCTTGACCTGGAGCTGCGCCGCGTAGTCGGTCGTGTGATTCACGCCGGGGATTTTCCCAGCGAGGGCGAGGCGACTGTACGTCAGACGGTATGACTCACTTGATATGGCCTCGGCGATGCATGGTGTGTCTAGGATGAGCTTGACTGCTGTGGCGAGCATAGAGGCGTCGAAGCCAGGCCAGGAGATGTCGTCGATGAAGGCGCGCGCGTCGGGTTTGTCTCTGGCCTGCGCGTAGAGTGGGGAGAGCTCGGCTTGCAGGGTGGACTGCACGTAGGGCCGGATGTGGGAGAAGTACTCGTTGCCGATCTCGTGAACGGGCCGGACTGCAATATTGTTGGGTAGGGAGGGTGAGTTGGCGAGGAGTTTGTCAGTGGCTGCGGTGATGATTCCCGGCCAGTCTACCAGGGCATTGGTGGCTGGACGGATGACACCCGTTGTTGCATCCAGGGTGGAAATGGAGTGGAGATCATGTCAGACCCTTTCTTGTGGGATGATCTGATAAGGCGGCGGATGTTCCTGGTGCCGGGGTTGAGGGGCTCGGCGAAAGCCCAGGCACCAGTGTTGAGGAGATTGTCGCCCGAGAAGTACTTGCCTGGCCCGCCACCATTGCCGTTGCGGTCGTCATCGCGCTTTTTGGGCTTGAAGAGAGATGACCAGCCGATCTCGAGGCAGACGTAGTCTTTGGCTTCATCGATGTCTCCGTCGTCTTGCATCTCTTCCTCGATGGTGGGGGGCGGCACGGGAGGCCGCCGAAGACTGTCTCGGCCTGAGCTATTGCCTGCAACCATTGCCGGGAGCGTGTTTGCCAAGGCCACTATTGAATTGAAGCGGTCTGGCCAAGGCCAATGAAAAGGAGCAGCCAACCACTGGTTGCGTGACAACAAGGGCTGCTGGCTTGGGTGGGGATTGCGGATGTCGCCGGCACAGGGGATATCTTTTTGACACGCGCAGTCGAAATACCACAACAGACCATGCATCCCCGAGTTCAAGGCAGCAGGAGAGGGGCCAAAGATATCTCAACTCATGGAGCTCCCAATTGCGCGAGACGACAGCCTCGTCCACTACGTCGTTGGCAACACCACGCTCATTCTCACCACATACACATTCACTCTCGACAACATCAATGCGCAAATCAAAACCTCCAAGCTAGTCGTGTACGCCGACACGATTCGCATCAACGAGGCCGTTCATGCGGGGGGCAAAATAATCCAGCTGCACTGCAACCGGCTGGAGTGCGGAGCAGACGCAACTCTAACTGTCAACGGCAGCGACGGCCAGACTCTGCCGTCCCAAGGCGACAACCCTGCCATCCATGGAGGCCCCGCAGGATCAATCCTCATACACGTTCACGACGTCACGCTGCTCGCGTCCGCTGCCGCCGGTGGAGGCTTCACGTTGTGGTCCACACTTCCTCAAATCAGCGTCCAAGGCGGAAAGCCTGGGCGATCCGCCGACGTCGAAGGAAAGCCCGGAGCTGACGGCAGAGTCGACATCCTGTACAGCAACCCGCTGCTTCGAGCCTTTGCCGCCTTGTATGACGCGTATCAAGCACCCAGTGGGATTCCCGAGCGGTTGCGGGCACTCAATCTCAGCATCCTGCCAACACTGCGCAGCAGACTCGACGACCTTGCAAAACAGATCGAATCCGCTGGCGCAGAGGCTGCAGTGAAGGAGAATCTGACGGCGGGTTACTAAACTTGGGCCACCCAGATCGCCGATATCACAACATCTGTTCGGCAATCCGTCGAAACCCAAAACCTTCTTGTCCGTGTTGCCGAGCTGTTGGACGACGACTTCCTGGAGGACAATGGGCTCACCAAGCACCGTGAGAGCTTCGCGCCTGTTATGGCCTTCATTGCCAAGCTACAGGGCCTCCGCGATGCTGTCGTCAGCCTCTCTTCCAATCAATCAGCTGCTCCGGATATATCCGAGAAGTTGAAACCGCTCCAGAATGAGATCGAAACGGCGACCGCTGCCATCGACTGGACTCAGACTACCGAGTCTCCCATACACAAGCTTGTCAACGCAGCCTTCACCGGCTTCACAGGCTGTCTCAGGACTGCTGCCGGTACGGCTCAAGCCAAAGTCACCCCGACCTCCGCATTCAATGTGAAAGCCGTAACCATCAGCTCAACCGGCGACGACGACCTCTCGGTCGACGCCCCGCTTGTTCGCCCATCCCAGTGCCAGCTCGTGCTGAGAAAAGCGGACGCTGCCTTTTTCGCCCGGGACATGGAGACAGCGAGTCTGTCGTACACGCTTCTGCGTGAGCGCCTCAGTTTTGTCCCCTCGATGATCAAAAATGGTGCTGGCACCAGACTCCTGGCTGCGTTTGAGCGCCTCGAACACGAAGGACTGTCTTGGTGGATCCTTGATATTCTCCAGCTCATGTACCGCGAAGTGTGCGCTCGCCTCGCTCAGATTGAACTCGGCAACGACCTCTTCGGATTGGAGAAGGACTGGGTTCCACGCCTCTCGTACTCCTACTACTCTGGCTACGCGCGCCAGCAGCTTCAACGCCTCAAGGTATATGAAACATCATACTGGGCCTTTTGGGACGCCAACCAGCGGCAGATGGACTCAATATTCGCCCTCCACGAGGCAAGCGCCGCCAACCTCTACCGCAACCGAGATGCTGACGAGCGCCTCAAAAGCGCCCTCGCACGTATTGCCGAGAAAGAGAAGACCATCACCGCTGCTGCTGAAGCGCTGAAGCCCCTGAAAGCCGATCTCCTCAAGGATTTGGCCACTGTTAAAAAGGACCTTGATGGTCTCGAATGGCCCAGTATCGGCTCCATCGCCACCATACTTGGTGGCATTGTCCTCTGCGTCGCAACAACTGGCGCTGCGTCCTTCATTGCAGGGGCTGGCGCCGCCGCGGGGGGTGTCGCCGCCATAGACGAAGTCTTCACCACCATCAAAGACGACACGGGGCAGAGAATCAACAAAGACTTGCTTCTCAAGCAGGTCGACCAGACCAAGGGTGACCTGGACTCGCTTCTCTCCAGTCCTGCCTACACCACCAACGCCGACGGAACGCGCGTCATCAACTCAAGCGACGCCACAAAACTGGCCGTGACCCAACAGCAGCTGGAAACTGTCATAAAGCAGTTTTTTTTTTGCAACAAGCTCGGTGATAGCCCAAAGCTAAAGGTATCGCTCAAAGCCTTTGTTGATGCATCCAACAATCGAAACCAGGACATCATTGCGTACAACAACGACGTCCTTGATGTCTATCTGCAGATCAAGAACCAAGCCATGTTCAAGCAACAGGCTCAAGAAACCGGCTCACGTCTCATCCGCAAGGCGACCGGCTTACCCGCCATCGTATCCTACTACCAGCGCATCCGCGACGAGAATCGGGTCTCGATCCTCCGCACCACCAAGCACAGTGCCCTAGCCCTGCGCTTCTGGGGCCTGCGTGACGTGGCCAAATTCGACTCGCCGCATCTGCTCTCCAACGTCGACCAGATCGAGGCGCACCTAGATGTACTACTACACGAATTCGAGTCCATCGCCTCCCGCTTCAGCTCCTACACATCCTCGGTCCACCAGCGTGGCATCCGCTACAGGCTGACCAAGAAGGAGCTTGACGGCTTCAAGGTGCCCATGTCGGACCCGTGGACGCCAGAACTCATGGTTCACAGTGTCAACGTCAGCGGGCTGGAGACCCCTGCGCGGCTGACGTCGTCCATCCAAGCGAACCCGTTCGCTGGGCGGTCCAATATCCGCCTGTCGTCGGTGCGGTGCTGGATTCCGGGCCTCAAGGTGGTCGACGCAGCAAAGAAAGGAGACAATGGCAGCAGAAAAAACAGCAACAGCAACCCCGGATGCCTGCAGGTCGAGCTGATCCACACAGGCCTTGAGACCATCGTCGACCCAGACGACAACGTCTGGACCTTCCACCACCACCCGCTGCACATCGGCGTGGAGTACGATTGGCGCCCCTTGAGCCTGACAGGAAAGGGCGCCGTGAGCGTGCATGACCTGGATATGGAAAAGGTCATGATCTCGACGCATTCCATGCCGCTGGACGGCCAGGGGATTGTGGGAAACAACTTGCAGGCGCCCGTCGGGCCGTTTGCCAAGTGGAGGGTGACGGTGCGCGAGAGCGTGAACGGGGAATTGGACTGGACGGGGGTTAGTGAAGCGGACTTGGAGTTTACGGGGAGTCATTTGCCTTTTCGGCGGTGATTTGCCAGTGACTTGTAGTTGCTGTTGATGCCACTCAGAAGGGAGTCCGGGACATTTCAGCCAGGAAATTCCGCGCAGAGTCTTTTTCTTAATGGGGCAGCCATCTAACGGACTTTTCAACAGCAATGCGTTTCTACCAAGCCCAACATCCGAGGCGTTACTCCGATCGGAGCTGAGATGAGTAATCGCCGGTTGCAGCCCGGCATTTGTCAGCGCAGGGCTCAGCTCAAACACCCACAGACGTGGAAAGCGCCATACTGCATTTCCTTCTTCCTCATTTTCCCAGACGACCAAATTGACAGTGTAGGCATCATGTCGCTTCGCCGGCAATCGTGCAACGCTTGTTTTCGGGAACGGCGGAAATGCGATCTGACGTACCCTGTTTGCGCAAGGTGCAAGAGCCGAAATAAGGGCTGCATCTACGCATATCCACCCACACCGCCACCGCGGAAATCACAGAGCCAGGAACCGGGCCAGGCCGGTCGCTTCTCCCGCGCTGTTGTGTGGTCTAAAGTGGATCCCCGCAGGGCGGCTCCTCCCAGTGTACCAAGGCAACTCGGCAGCCTAGGTCGTCTTCAGCCTCTCTCGCCCCTTCCAGGATATGCCGAGCTCGCATGGATCTACGATTTGCTTCGCGATTCGCCATCCACCTTTGCCGCCCACGGCGAGACCGTCTTCATCCACAAGGCGCTATTCCAGGGCGGCAGAGTCCCCGGCCCGCTTCTCACGGCCTTTGGTATCAGCGCGGGATGCACATCACTCAACGAGTCCAACCGAGACATTCTATTCCAGGCTCTCGACACCCAGATGAACCATCTACTCTTCACCACCCCGACAGGCGGTACCGCTAGCACTTCTGCACTCGACAACCTGGCACGTTTTCAGGCCATTGTCCTCTACCAGATCATCCGACTGTTTTACGGCGATGTCAATCAGCGTGTGGCCGCAGAAAGGCAAGCGTACGCTGTCCGGGCGCAGGCACTGCGCCTACTTCAGTCCATTGATTCCACCTTAAGCGACACGGACACGGCAGACTCGGACACCCCAGGCAGCACGAGCGTAGAAACTATCATGCAGACAGGAAGCGCACAGTCATGGGAGAAATGGATCCTGTCGGAAAGCATCCGACGCACCGTATTTGTAGCCTTCAAGCTGTACACAGTGTACACGGCCTTCCGGTACGGCCGCTGTGTGGAGACAGAAGCGCTGGCAATGCTGCCTGTCTCGACCAGGCCTGCGAGGGCGTGGTATTCGAGAGAGTTCTACGATGATTGGCGGCACTCTCGGCTAGTGGCGAGGGAAGATACAACGACGGTTGGGGCTTTTGCTTTTACCACGGGGATGGGTATGTTTGGGAGCGCGGAGCTGGAAGTGTTTGAGCAGTTTGTTTTGTCAGCCGCGTGCAAGGGGTGAGGCGTGAAGACGGGGCTTTGGGGGGCTGGGGTAGGAGTTTGGGATATATGTGGAGGAAGAAAATAGAAGAAACATCTGTGTAAATTTTGCTTCAGAATGCATCAAGTCCATGAGTGTTGTTCCTGGGGCTGACTGGAGGCTGACTACCAGCCGGGCAGGAGTGGAGACTAACCGGGCATAGGTGGGGCGACCGGGCAGATGGGTTGGGGGTTGCGGGCATAAGTGGGGCGATGGCGGGCAGAAGTGGATCCCTTGTGTGCGGGCAAAGGTGGGTCTTAGGGCCCGGGCAGAAGTGGAGCCTTCTTTCTAAGCAAACATGACTTACACCTACTACCTAGGGATGACGGCGTTTCCGAACACAACTGAAAAACGACGTCGAAACAACGAGTATATAACCTCTTCAACGAACTCACCACCAAGTGCTTCGAATCATCAGAGTTCTAATATCATCCCGCATCTTCACTGCTTTACCTACTCAATTCCGCTCCCATCGCTACTCTGTGACCCGTTGTTGCACAATAAACGTCACACACAGCCCAACACACAAAATGGGCGTCGACTTCACCGTCTTCAAGGGCTCGGCCAGCGGCGCCATCGTCGAATCCACAGGCCACCGCGACCCCAAACCGACTGAAGTCCTCGTCAAGATCTCCCACTGCGGCGTCTGCGGCACCGACGAACACTACCGCCACGCCGACCAGGGACTCGGCCACGAAGGCGTCGGCATCATCACCGAAGTCGGATCCATGGTCGAAACCCTCTCCGAATTCCGCGTCGGCGACCGCGTCGGCATGGGCTGGTTCCACAAATTCTGCGGCTACTGTGATGCATGCCTGTCGGGTGCCCAGAACCAGTGCGCTAATAGGACTGAGTTTGGCACTTCCGACACTGACCAGGGGTGCTTTGGCACTGCGGCGGCGTGGGATATCTCCACGCTGTATAAGGTCCCTGATGAGATTGCCTCGGAACATGCCGGACCCCTGATGTGCGGCGGCGCTACGGTCTGGAGCCCGCTGTATGATTTTGGCCTTAAGGCTGGGTCGCGTGTTGGTGTTCTTGGTGTTGGTGGGCTCGGCCACCTCGCCATCCAGTTTGCGTCCAAGATGGGCATGGAGGTGGTTGTGTTCTCGGGTACCGAGAGCAAGCGGCAGCAGGCGATGGAGCTTGGCGCGTCAGAGTTCCATGTTACTACGGATGGGAAGTTCGACGGTGTGGAAAAGGTTCACGCGCTGTTAATCACGACGAATGTCGCGCCGGATATGAAACTGTAAGTTTCCCGAGGTTCTATCCCATCCCCACCGCATGTTCCATGTTCTGTACTGACCAATTGCTGCTGCAGGTACTTCCCCGTCCTGGCAATGGGAGCCATGGTATTTCCCCTGACCATCAGCTTCGAGAATCTGAAGCTTTCCCCGGTGGACTTGATTATGCACGGCCTGAAAGTGTTTGGATCGGGAATCGCACCGACGGCTAGTACTAGGGCCATGTTGCGGTTCGCGGCAAAGCAGGGCGTCAAGCCGATTGTTGAGCTGTTTCCTATGACGCAAGAGGGCGTTGTTGAGGCTATGGCGAAGCTTAGGGAGGGCAAGATGAGATATCGTGGTGTGTTGGTTGCTGCTTGAGAGGAACTGAGTGAAAAGGGGGGAGATTGGAAATTGCGCTAAGGTAGATAGGTGGTAGATTTAGAACTTGGTCTTTCGTATTAACAGTCTTTATGCCTAGACAGGGAGGTACCTTGAAGTGATAGAGGAAACAACAAAGATCATGAGGGCATTGCCGATCACCCAACATGCACCCTAGCCCGCCTCCTCTCAGAATACCGTACCGCCCACCATAAGAAGCAATACAGAACCGCACCGCACGCACTTGTTCCCGCCACTGTCCCAAACCCCAACAAATGCTTCGGCGCATTTTCATTCGGAAAGAGATACGCCCCATACAAATACCCCGTTTGCGCAGCAATGGTCATAATGCCAATGCAAAACGAACGCACACCAGGATCCAAGTCCCTGAAGAGCTCGGCGAGATACGCCAAGCTCTGCGAGTAGGCAACCCAAAGCCCGCCTGTCATGAAGGAAAGAAGGACATAACGTGCTGTGAAATCATAAATCACACAGGTCAGGATTGCTGTGAGGGAGATGAGGGCGAGGCCGAAGGTGACGACCAGGCCACGGTACTGGGGGATGCGGTCGGCGCCGAAGCCACTTGCCAAGTTGAAAACCACGGCGACGCCCCAGATTGGGGCCGTCATGTACTGTGCCATGATTGGATCTGTGTAACCCAGTCCTTTGACCAGGACGGGGTAAAAGTACACAAGTACTATTGCGGCGCTGTACATCTGTTGCAAAGTTCTAGGTTAGGCCTTTTCTGCTTTGTCAACCGCCTCGGGGTTTACTTACCGCGGTAGCAAGCGAAATAGTCCACATCTTCCAATTCTTCAAAGCTTCGGACATCGTCGCCACAAGCCCAAGTCTCGGCGTCGATTCATTCCCACCAACATCTGTCCCCGCACGTTGCAATCTCGCCGTCGCCATATGCTTCTCACCGGCCGAGAAGCGTCGAGAAGACTGCGGGTAGTCCGGCAGAACAAAGTACGCCATCAACGCAAACGCAACCGTGACAGCTCCCTCGATCGCAAACAGCCATCGCCAGCCCCGGATGCCACGCGCCCCTTCGAGATTCGCCATCAACCCACCTGCAATAAGGCCACCAAACAACCCCCCGAACTGCGCCGATGTAAGGAACCATGAGCTCCGCTTCCCAATTTCATGGGGAGTGTACCAGGACGAAAAGATAAACACCATCCCCGGCGTGAGGCCGGATTCGAGAATGCCCATGAATACTCTCATGACCAGCAGCTGCGGATATGTTTTGACGGCTGAGATACTGGCCGTGACAACACCCCAGAGGATCATGATGCTCGGGAGGTACAGCGACGGTCTGGTGCGCGAGATGATCAAACTGGAGAAGGGGATCCAAGCCATATAGCCAACTGAGGTGGTGAGTATACGGGTGAAGATACTGGTTTGAATGAAATAGAGAATAGACTTACAGTAGTAGGTGGTAACAGCCAAGCTGAATTGCGAAGACGACAAGCGTAAGTCGCTGGTCAATCCGGCAATGTTGGCATTTCCGAGGTTTGCTCGGTCCATCCAGGACAGCAAGTTCATGATCCATAGCATGGGGAGGAGACAGAAGTCGATCTTTCGGACGAGTTTCCGCTCTGCTTCAGGTGTCCAGAGGACCTCTGAGCCATTTGACCCCCTGGGTGAGAGTGTTTTGTCCAATTCAGACATGATGTATGATGAACCCAGCCACGACGGCGTTTGGGGTTCGGGGTTCATGCTTGCTTTTGAGCTGCTGCTCTGTTCAGCACCTTGCTTCAAGATCAGTCCACTCAGCAGCCATCCGGTTTTCCAAGCACAATGTCGACACCGGGAATGCGTGGCACTTTGCTGCGCGTGATACATGTAATCAACGGCACCACCTCGAACCCGGGGAGGTGGCCCGGGGGCCAATTAATACATAGCTCTCGACATCGCATGCATGGAGGGAGGATGAAGCCGCGGGGTTGATAACTTCAGGCCTAGCGCTGCATTGTAAACTCTTCACCTTTTCGATGCTGCGGGGTAGAGACACTGGTGACCCGTTGGGTGGGGCGGCGGGCGAGATGGGTGGGCGAGATGGGTGGGCGAGGCTGGCGGTTGACAGAGACACGAGCGATAACGATAAGAGATGGACGATAAGCATTCCCGAGCGAACTCGCAAACCACAGCGCCAGTCAACCGCGAGATGATGCAGAAAACGGTGCTGCGACTTGAAGCAATGCATGCATTAATTACAGCAGGGGCCGGGAAACATGACAGAAACATCGTGAAGCTGCCGTTGTAGCTGCTATTCTGACAGTTGCAGCTTCCGCGTCCGCCTTCATCAACTCAATATAGATCTTTACGAGGGTATTCTCATTGGCAGCGATATTGTTGTGGGTCTGAAACCTGACCTTGGTTGTGATGTACTTGGTGCGCGAGACGTAGTTGAAGTGTTTATCTGAGGCGTCGGGCGGCACTGCCGTGGAAGGTTGGTCTGGATTTGAGTTGGAAAAATTGGTAAAAAGGTAAGAAATCCAAGCTGCTTACAGTTCTTGATCAGCGTTTTGATGATTGAGGCAACCATTTTGTCTTGTTCTTTCGTGATGCGCTTCGGCTGGGGAGCAAGGAAGTTGAAGAAGGAGCCATGGTGAGATTTTACACTGCTGCCAGCAAATCTCACTCGGTCTCAGTTAACGTGGGTCAATTAATGCGGGTCACGCCAAAAGGACCAGTGTGGCGATGGCAAGGTGATCTCGGGCGTGGTGTTGCGGGGCAAAACAAACCAAGAACAAAAAATAGTATGTGCATTCACTGGTGTACGGACCCCAATTTACTCAACTGTACATAAAGACGCTTGCCACCAACTCGACTTGTCACGTCAGACAGCATCATTCGACTCTCGTCATCTTAAACACAAGCCTCCGCACTCTCGGATCTAGCTACCGATGCTTGGGGTTCCACTTACTAATAGCGCTGTCCATCTTCACATCAACATCCCACTTGGTCCCCGTCCTCGCCTCAACCTCGACCACCATCTTCCGGAACGTCTGCTCATTATGCACCGGAATATCCTCATGCCAAGTAAGCAACCCCGTCCCATCATTCACCGCTTTGCAAGAAAGCCTAATCACCGACGTCCCCATCTCCCCCTTCTTCAACTTTTCTACCGCCCGCTCCAACTCCTTCACCTGCCCCTCCCACTTGAACGAATGCAACACCAGCCCCAGATTCACCCATCAAACCCCCCCTCCAGCTCCACCCACGGCTCCTCCCCCCTCTTCCCAAGCACATCGCCCTGCACCATCCTCGCTCCCAAAGTCTCCCTATCCCGAAACAACTCATACCCCAACTCGATAAACTCCGGCCTCAGCTCCACCCCCGCCAAATTCCCCCCAGGCACGCCATCAAACACAAGCTTGCGAATATCATGCCCAAAACAATGCCCAATGTCCAGCAACTTCCCCCCCTCCTGCAGCCGCCGGGGAAGCCGCGGGTACAGGCGGTGGCGCTGTGAGAGCTGGAACTCAAGGAAGTCGAAGGTGCCGATGCACGGGAAGGGAAAGGCTTCCCATGCGCGGTCTCAGAGGGCGATGACCTCGGTTTCGATGACTGAGGGGGGGATGCCGCTGTACTCTTCGAGGAGCTGGCGCGCTGGCTAGGGGAGGTCGGGAGTGGAGGCGAACCAGGGGGCGGTGGAGGAGTGGATGTAGCCTGAGAAGCCGGTGAGTTCTTGGGCTGTTGGGGGAGGTGAGTTG
>Ga0247760_1000268_pt1 | contig 58522 bp, 51 predicted proteins | sample UWRJL171409R4_FD_179936 | JGI IMG/M metagenome (GOLD analysis project Ga0247760, IMG submission 179936) | Plant litter microbial communities from Arlington Agricultural Research Station in Wisconsin, United States - UWRJ-L171-409R-4 | ecosystem: Environmental > Terrestrial > Plant litter >... | reverse complement strand
CCCCGCCACGATGCACGCCCTGCTGGGCGGCGCGGGCAGCGCGGCGAACACCCGCCCCGGATCACCGCGCAAAGCGTGATGCTCGGCGACGACGGCCAGCGGCACGCGCCCGCGCAGAAGCGCGGTTGGGAGCTCCTCGAGCACGACGAAACCGCCACCCTCGCTGCGCGACCCGTCTGCGCCCAGCACCTCGTCGACGATCGCGTCGCGCGCTTCGGCTGCGCCCGCGATCAGCGCCGAGGCTAGGCCTAGTTCGAGCAGCGAGATCGCCACAGAAACCGCGGACTGTCCGCTGGTCGCAAACTCACTGACGGACAAGCAGGGCCCCGTCAGGCCCAAGTAGATCGAAGCGTTGCCCGAGCCGGTGGAGGCGATCAGCTGCGGAAACTCCGCCGGGCTCGCGAATTTGGGGCCTTGGCCCAACACCTTGTGTAAGAAGCGCACGGAGCGTTCGACGTCACCGAACGCGCTGCCCACGACGAAGCCGGTTTCTGCCGGTGCGCACTGGGCGTCGCGCAGCGCAGCCTCGGCGGTCGCGACGACCAGCGCCGACGCGCGGCTGAAGCGACGCGAGCGCTCGGGATCGAGCAAGCTGAGCGGCTCGGGCAGCGCTGCCTGCGGCGGAGCCGGATCCGCGAGGTAGCGCGTGCTTTCGGCTCCACTCAAGATACCAGCAGGACCGTAGCTCGCGGCGCCCGAGATCACGAGCTCGGCCGTCACCTTCCGGGATAGCACGCGCGGCTCCGCGCTCGGCGCTTGAAAGGCGAGGACCGCGCACGCTCCGCCAAAACCGAATGAGCTCGATAGCGCTGCGCGGAGCGCTTGACTTTGATTCGGCGCGCGCACGTGGCGAAGCGCGGGCGCTTCGGGCTGCTCGAGGCCAGCGGTGGGCGGCAGCCGACCGCGGCTCACGCTGAGCGCCGTGATTGCGGCTTCGATCGCGCCCGCGGCGCCCAGCGTGTGGCCGATTTGGGCTTTGGACGAGGAGACCCAAACCCGACCCACGTCTGCGCCAAAAACTCGCGTGAGGGCGCGCGCTTCCATGGCGTCGTTTTGAACCGTTCCGGTGCCGTGAGCGTTCACGTAGTCGATCTCACTCGGGGCGAGCCCGGCCGCGGCCATGGCATCCGAGAGCACCCGCGCCGCGCGTGTTCCGCTCGGCTCGGGATGCGTAATGTGGTGCGCTTCGGAGCCGACGGCCCAGCCGCTCAAAAATGCGATGATCGGTACGCCGCGCGCCCGCGCGCTCGACTCGAGTTCGAGCACCAAGCAGCCTGCGCCTTCACCCAACGTGAGGCCGGCGCGTCCCGCGTCGAAGGGCCGGCAAGGCTCGGGATCCACGGCTCCCAGCGCGCTGAAACCGGTGAAGGTCAGCTGACATAGGCCATCGACGCCGCCAGCCAAAACGCGACTGGCGCGCCCGGAGAGTAACCACGATGCACCGAGCGCGATCGCCACCGCGCCGCTCGAGCAAGCGCTGCACACCGTCGCTGACGGTGCCACGTTGCCTAGCGCGCGCGCCACCCGTTCGACCGAAACCGCGAGCGGGAAATCCAGCAAGCGACGGGCGTCATGCGGGGCGATCGTGCCGGGCAGAACGGCGGCGAGCGAGCGCTCGGTCTCGTACATCCCGCCCGTGGTTCCGCCCAGCGCCAAGCCCAACGGAGAGCCGAACGTGTGCCCCGCTTGCTCTAGCGCCTCGCGAGCGGCAATGAATGAAAGCGCATCGCTGCGCGACCAATCCTCGGCCTCACCGTGCGGCGCGATCGCGCGAACGTCCAAGCCGCGCACTTCGGCCGCGATCCGCGATTTGAGCCCGCTGGTATCGAACAAGCTGACGGGGGTGATGCTGCGCTCGCCCGCGCACAGCCGCGAGAAGGACTGCTCGCGACCAAAACCAAGCGAACTGACCAGGCCAAGCCCCGTGACCGCAATGCGCTCACGCCCCGGCATGACTAGCCTGCCTTCGTCCGTTGGATGTGCTCGGCGATGGCGTTGACCGAAGCGAAGATGGCGCGGCTCGCTTCACCTTCCGGCACGCTGACGCCGAAGCGCTCTTCGATCGCCATCGCCAGTTGCAACGCGTCGAGCGAATCCAGCCCCAAGCCTTCGCCGAAAAGCGGAGCCGAGTCGTCGATGTCAGCCTCGGTACGACCGCGTAAATCCAGCTCTTCGAGCAAGGCCCGTTTGATTTTCGATTTGAGCTCGGTCTGATCCATGGCTAGGCAGCACTCAACCCTTGGCACTCTTCACGATCGCCGCCACGACGTCGCGATCGCGCACGCCGTCGACGTCCGCGCGATAGCCCAAGACCAGACGATGGCGCAACGCCGGCAGCGCCAGCTCACGCACATCGTCGATATCTGCGGCGGCTTCACCGCGCAGCGCGGCGCGCGCTTTTGCCGCCAAGACCAAGGCTTGGCTGCCGCGCGGTCCAGCGCCAAAACGCACGTATTGGTTCACTTCGGGCGGCGAAGATGCGTTGCCCGGGCGCGAAGCGCGGGAGCATGCCACCGCGAAGCGCACCGCGTCGTCCGTGATGGGAATGCGAGGGACCAGCGCGCCGAACGCTCGCACCTGCTCCAAATCCACCACGGACTGCAAATCTGGCTCGATTCCGGAGGTAGTACGCCGGGCGATCTCCAGTTCTTCCTGCTCCGAAGGATACTCGACGTGCACCTCGAGCAAGAAGCGATCGAGTTGGGCCTCCGGTAGCGGATAGGTGCCCTCTTGTTCGATCGGATTGCGCGTCGCGAACACCTGGAACGGATCGGGCAAGGCGTGCGTGGTGGTGCCCACGGTCACGCGCCGTTCCTGCATTGCCTGCAGCAGCGCGGCTTGGGTCTTGGGCGGGGTGCGATTGATCTCGTCGGCGAGCACCAGATTTTTGAAGATCGGACCGGGCATGAAGCTCGTCTCGCGGCGCACCAAGCCGTTCTTTTCGACTTCGTTCAAGATGTCCGTGCCCGTGATGTCCGCGGGCAACAGATCGGGCGTGAATTGGACGCGACCGAAGCTGAGCCCCAGAGCGCGCGCCAAGCTACTGACGAGCAGCGTCTTGGCCAACCCCGGCACTCCGACCAACAAGGCGTGGCCGCGAGCGAGCAGCGTAATCAGCAGGGCCTCGACGACTTCCTCTTGGCCGACCACGGCCTGAGCGACCTCGGACTTTAGTTTTCCGAAGCCGCGTTCGCAAGCAAGGAGCAGCTCGGTGTCTTTCGGGGCGGGTACGGAGTCGTTCGGGGTCACGTCAGCTTTCCGGAGCTCGGCTCGGCAGAGCGCGGCTCATCGCGAGCGCGAGCGCCAGTGCCAGTTACAGATGATTCGCCTGGCTTCTAGCACGCCTCTGGCGGAGGCCGACCAGGATCAGGCCTTGCCCGACGTTGCTCGCATTCGCTGCTCGCGCGGGCGACGGTTGCCGGCCAGGGAGCAGGCGTGTAAGCCTAGTAGGGATGCTTTTCCGCCACGCCGGGACGAGTTCGGCTGCCACGGACCCCGCTGCGGCCGGCGGCTTCGTCGTGGATCGCCCGCCACCCGGGTTGGCTCGCGGCAAGTACCCGGCTTCGCCCCTGGCGATCCTGCTGCTCGGCGCGGCGCTGATTTTTGGCACCTGTCTGTACTTCTTCCTGCGACTGCGAAAGCCGCGCGCATGATTCGCCACTGTCCTCGGGGGAAGCGCTGCCTCGGCGGGCTGGTGCTCACCGCATGGCTCGCGAGCGCCTGCGGCGGGACGCAGCCGAGCGCCAGCAACGCACAGGCAGCTCAACCGCCGTCAGCCGCGGCGCCCGCGAAAGGGAACGAAGCGGGGTCGCTCTCGGCATTGCGCGAAAGGCTGGCCGCGGGCGAAAGCCTGAGCGAGCTCAATTTGGCCGGCAAAGGCTTCGGGCCGGCGCTCGGCCCACTTTTGGCCGAATCCCCCGCTCTGGCGTCGGTGACCTCGCTCAACGTGAGCGACAATGACCTCGGCATCGATGGCGCTCGCGCGCTCGCCGGCTCCCCTTATCTCAAAGCCGTCCGCGAGCTGGATTTGGGCGGGAACGACATCGGCGACGTGGGCGCAGAAGCGATCGCTCGCGCGCCCGCATTGTCCGGACTCGAGACGCTCAACGTCAGCGGCAACTCGATCGCGAGCAGCGGCGCCCAGGCCTTGACCCACGGTGGGCTAAGCCGCTTGAACTCGCTCGACCTGAGCATGAACGGCATCGGCGACGTGGGCTCGGCTGCCTTGGAAAGCGGCGAATTGCCGCTAAAATCCCTATACCTACTGGGCTGCGAGATTGGTCCGAGCGGCGCCCGAATGCTGGCTCGAGCCAAGCGCCTCCGTACGCTCGACGTGTTGGCGCTGTCTGGCAACAACCTAGGCGACGAGGGCGCGCAAGCGTTGGCAAAATCCAGCGCGTTTCAAAACCTGCACACGTTGGACCTGTGCGCGAACGGGATTAGCGACGTGGGCGCGCTGGCTCTTGCGCAATCCAGCCACTTCAAGAAGCTCAAGGTGATCGAGCTATTCGGTAACGAGATCGGCAGTCGCGGCAGCGCTGCCCTACGCAAGCGCTTCGGCTCTGGCCTACACCTTTGAGTGCTCAAGAAAGCGCGCGCAGCGCCTCGAGCGCGCGCGCGAAATCCGCTGGCGGCGGCGCCTCGAAGCGCAGTGACTCGCCGCTGATCGGATGCACGAAGCCGAGCACCGTGGCGTGCAGCGCCTGGCGCCCCAACGCCGCCGCGATCTCGGCCATGTCCGGGGCCAGCGACGCGCGCGCGCCATATACGGCGTCGGCCAGCAGCGGCGTCTTCGTTTGCTCGCTCAAGTGCACCCGAATTTGATGGGTTCGGCCGGTCTCGAGCCGGCACTCGATGAACGCGGCTCGACCGCCGGCCAAGCGCTCCAGCACGCGCACGTGGGTGATCGCGGCTTTGCCTTCGCTCGTGCGCGAAGTGAAGCGCAGTCGTGATTTCGGATCACGCGCGTGCAGGCTCTCGATTTTACCCACCGCAGGTGTACCCACGGTCAAGGCCAGGTAAGCCCGCTCCACGGAGTGTTCTGCGAGCTGCGTCTTGAGCCCCTCGCGCGTGCGATCATCCTTGGCTACGACCAAGAGACCACTCGTATCTTTGTCGATGCGATGCACGATCCCTGGGCGCAGCGAGCCCTGTTCGTCGTCGGGGTCGGGGCTCGGGAGCGCGAAGCCGGGCCGCGCCAAGAGCCCGTTCACGAGCGTGCCGCTGCGGTGACCACGCGCCGGATGGACGACCAAGCCGGCAGGCTTGTTCACCACGAGCAGGTGCGGATCCTCGTAGCAGACGTCGAGCACCACGCTCGGATCCGGATCGGCTTCACTCAGCGGAGGTGGCCCCGCCTCGAGCTCGATCTGGCTCCCAGCAGTGACCGAATCCTTCGCGCGACACGGCTTGCCGTCCACCTGGACACGGCCTTCCTCGATCCAACGCTGCACGGTGGCGCGGGACACTTCCGGAAGCAGCCGAGCGAGCACCTTGTCGACGCGCTCGCGGCGTTGTTCCGCCCCGAGCACGAATCGTTGCGCGCTCACGAGATCACGGTCCAGGCGCGGCGCTGAGGAGCGCCGCTACCAGATCTTACTTTTGATGTGGCCCTTGGACTTGACCAAGATGTCGACCAGCGCGCGATCGTAAAAGTTCCGATGGTAGAGGTCGGGCGAGACACGGCTCTTGAACAGCGCGCGTCCTTCCTCGATTTCCTCACCCAGTTGGTCGAACAGGGAATCCCCTTCGATGCCGCGAATGATTTTCTCCTCGTTGTAGAGGGACAAATCACTCGCGATGGCGCGCGCGAGGCGACGAGCGGCTTCTTCGGTCTCAATCAGCGGCATCCGGCAGAAACTCCTTCGATAGAGTATCGCTGCTTCTTACCTCGACTGTCAAAAGAGTCACCGGGCCGGGAGCCCAGGCTCATCCGTCAGTCGTTTTTTCTCTGGCCGGTCGGGCCCCTCTGGCCCGTTTGCCCCGACTGAAGCCAGGCAAAGCAGCGCTGCACACACGAACCCATATCGTCCCGCTCCGAAGAAAAGCGCGTGGGTGGCGGCCGTGCTCAGGACCAAGCCGGCCGCGAGCGCGCTCACCGGGCGCTTCAGTAACTCCTTACCGGAGAGCGCCGTAATCACCACGAAGCCGAGGTAGCCGAGCCAACCGGCGCGCCACACGGCAAACAGCGCGGCCGGCACCGCCACTGCCCAACGCAGCCGACGCCGCGCGTGGCCGGCGCGGGCGACCTGAACGATGGCGAACAGCAGCACCAAGCGCTCGCCAATCGTCTCCACGATGCCCAACCAGAGCTTGCTCGAGTCGCCGAAGGCTGCCTGATTCGAGGTGTGCAAGTAGTGTCCCGGCGCGCCGAAGTAGTCGAAGGTGACCGACAGCTTGCGCGGGATGAGCCCGATGAACGAGAGCGGACGCTGGCGAATGTTGTGCATCCCCGCTTGCCCAAAGCAGCGATCCTTTTCGGCCTCACCGAAAATGTTGCGACACGAGGCCGGCACGCTCGCGCCCTCGATCGGGATCCAGGCGCCATCTGCTTCCGGAGCAGAGCCGATCAGCAGGTTCCAGCCTCCGTTGGCACTGACGAAGACGCAGCGATCCATGCGTGCACAGTTTCGAAGCGTCCACGGCAGGCACACCGCGATCGCGACGCCGGTCACGAGCAACGCGCGAACGACCCGCGTGAGGTAGCGAGGCGGCGCCGCCTCGAGCGCAAAAAAACCGAAGATCGGCGCCATGATCAGCATCTGTGGCCGCACCAGGCAGAGCGCGCCCAGGCACGCACCGAGCGCCAACAGCCGCCAGCGAAAGCCGCCGCCCGAGCCGACGCGCAAGCAGAGCCAGGTCGCGACGACCAGCACTTCCGCCGTCACGCCCTCGGTCATCAAGGCTGGCGTGTAAAAGACCAAGCCGGGATGGAGCGCCAGAAGCAGCGCGGCGATCAGCGCCTGACGGCGTGATCCGTAACGAATCAGCGCGCGCTGCGCCGCGAACGCCGCGAGCGCTCCTATCACGGCGTTGACCAGCATCGCGACCACGGGTCGAGAGCCGAAGACCGCGTACGCGAGACCGAGCAGCGCTGGATAGCCGACTGGATAGTGCGCCGCGTAGCTGACCGCACCGTCTGGCCAAAGCCAGGTGTAGCCCTGCCCGTGGGCGATGCGCTGCGCGACTACATGGTAGAAAGTGCCGTCGTCCGCGGGCGGAAAGCGGTCTTTCGCCCACAACACCACGAGCACTCGCAGCGCCAGGGCGAACGCTGAAACCCAGCAGGCGTCCCGCAAAAAGCGCCTTGAATTGGGCTGAGCAGAGGCTCCGGCCGCCGCGTCGTCTGGGCTCGGCATTGGCTCAGGGGAAATGCCCGAGCAAGCCCAGCGTTCGCAAATCGAGCACGACCTCACACGCCGGAAGCCCGACGACGTTGCTGTACGAGCCGACGATGCGCTCGATCAAAAACGCGCCCAGTCCCTGCGCGGCGTAAGCGCCCGCCTTATCCAGCCCCTCCCCGCTCGCCGCGTAGCGCGTGATCTCCTCGGTGGACGCCGCGCGCAGGCTGACCTCGGTGGCCACCGTGCGCGCGACGCGGATCAGCGCAGGCGCGTCGGCCAGGCTGATCGCATAGCGCGTGTATACGGTGTGCGTCCTACCGACGATCCGGCTGAGCAAGCGTGCTGCGTGCGCTTCGTCCGTAGGCTTGCCGAGCACGTCACCGTCGATCACGACTACGGTGTCCGCGACTAGGATGGCCGAAAACGCGGCCGAGGTCCGCGCGGCAACCGCGTGGAGCTTCTCGGCGACAATCCGCGACACGTAATCGAGGGGTTGTTCACCGAGCGCCACGTGCTCCGGAATATCGGCCGGTTCGATTCGAATCGGCAGGCCCAAACCGCACAAGATGTCCTTGCGACGCGGCGAAGCGGAACCCAACACTAACGGCGTTTGTGCGCTGATCATCGCGGCCCGAGCTCTTAGCACGTCCCCCGTGTAAAGTGCTCGGCGTGGCCCGTTCGAACCCCAAGTTGCAGCGCAGAAAGCGGCGGTTTTTCGCGCTCTGGTTGTGCGTGAACGGGCTATTTTCTGGGCGTTTGCAGGCTACGGAGTGTTCCAACGGGCAAGGCTACTCCCCGTGCTTCGACGTCAACACGCTGTGGCTGCCCGCCGGTCGCGCCTCGTTTTTGAGTATGCCCGACACGCAGCTCAGCGAGCCCGGTCAGCTCGGTTTGGGCGTCGCGAGTGAGCTGCTCCAGCAACCGCTCGTGCTCCGCGTGGCGTCGCCGGATCGCGACGGTCGCGATGTCCACGTGCTCGAGCATGCGGTCGACCTGTCCTATTTTCTCTCGTTCGGCCTGCTCCGAAACCTGGAGACGTCCGTGCTGACCTCAGTGCGCGCGTACCAATCCGGCGCAGGCGTCGGCGGCATCACCTCGCAATCCGCGCCGGCCCTGGCGCACAACGCGGTGCGCGATCCGCGCGTCGGCGTCGCCTACTCACTAGACGAGGCGCTCGCCGTACCCGGTTTCGGTTTGCGCCTCGCAGTCGATGCCAGCTTGCCCCTCGGCGATCGCAATCCATTCGCGAACGAGCGCTCGTTCGTGGTGATGCCGAATGCGACCTTCGGCTATCGGCACCGGGCACTCGAGCTCCGTGCCGAGCTCGGCGTGCGCCTGCGCCAAGCCGTCGATTTTGCCGGAGTCAGCCTGGGCAATCAGGGATTCTTGGGGTTCGGCGCGGCGTTCGAACTGCTCCAGCCTGGCTGGCTTTCAGTCAGCGCCGAAGCCTTCGGGCTACCTCCGTTGTCCAACGGCCAGGGCAACGCGGCGAGCGCCTCGGTCAGCGATGTCCGACTTTTTCCTGCAGAGTGGCTGGCTGGCGTGCACTCCTCGTTCGGCGGCCGGGGGCCGTGGATGGTCAGCATGGCTCTGGGCAGCGGCATTCCGCTGTCCAGCGAAACGCGCGACAGCCCGACCGGCTCGCACACGAGCCACTTCATGGGCATGACCACGCCCGATTTGCGTTCGCTCTTGGTCGTGCGTTTCGCAGCGCGGCAGCCGCAGCCAACACCGCGCTGAAACACTCAGAAGATGCGTTCGGGCACGTAGATCTGATCGCCCGCCTGGAGCGGCACATCGGGCGCGTTGCCCTCGATGATCGCGGTCAAATCGATCTGCACCGTCTGCTGCCCTTTGCTGGTCTTACGAGTCAGATTCGCGTGTGAGCCGCTGGCCACCGCGGTCAGCCCTCCCGCTTGAGAGATGGCTTGGATCAGGGACATGCCTGGAAGCAGCGGATAGCTGCCCGGTTTGGAGACTTGACCCAGCAGCGTGACGTGCCGACTCGCGTACTCTTTGACCTGCACGACCACGCTCGGATCGGACAGCACTTTTCCGGCGATCAGCCGCTCGCGCACCAAGCGCGCGACTTCCTGGGCCTCGAGATCAGCAACCTTGAGCGTGTGTACGTAGGGGAAATCGACGGTGCCGTTGGAGGCCACCTGATACTGCTGGGGCAGATCTTTCTCGCCCAAGATCTCGAGCGTGAAGGTATCCCCCGGGCCGAGTACGTAGCGCTCAGTGGGCGGCGCGAGATTGCTGCGATGTGCACCTTGGCTAGAGGCGCAGCCGCATACGAAGAATAAACACAACCAGGCGTGGATGTAAGTCTGCATCCAGCGATACGTCGCTCGCGTCATGAAAATCGGCTTACAGGAACCAACGTACGCCGAGGAAGGCTTGCCAGCGCGAATACGCGAGCGCGTCCGGGACCGCGGTCGGATCCTCGCTGGGTGGGATCGCTACATCGGTGAAGTTGCGGTCGTAATTCACTGTTGCGTTCAGACCGAAGGTATTGCTGAACCGGTACTCACCGAACACGCTCGCATCCAGCCGCTGTTGGGAAAACGCTTCTTGTTGCACCCTGCCGCTCGGGAAATAGGACTCCGGAAACGCCAGATTCGCAATGCCGGCCGTGACAGCCGTCACGAACGCGCCGCCGAGCAGGTAGGAAAGACCCACGTAGCCGCGGTCCCTTTGATAGAAATTACCCAAATAGCTGTTGGAGACGTCGCGCATATAGCCGATCGTCGCGAACGACAAACCAACCGGCGCGGAGCCGGGGTTCATCGCGTCGGTCCCCCCGCTGATGTACCACTTGAGCTCGGCTTGGGCCGTGATTGAGTCGAACTGCTGCGGCTTTGGGTTACTGCCCTGATTATAAAACGTACCGGCCCAGCCGACCATCGCCAGCAGCGACAGTTGATTGGTGATCAAGCCGTTCATGCCGATGCGTGAGCGCGCGATCGTACCGTCGTTTTGGCTGCTCGGATTCGGGTAGGCCACCCAGGTGTAGTTGCCATCGTAGATCAGCGCGGTTCGGGGCAGGAATCGCCACCGGCCGCGCATGTTGATCTGATTCTGATAATTGTTGAGGTACGAGAAGGCTGCCTTCTCGAAGTAGTTGTACAGAAACTCGTAACCCAACCGCCAATCGAACAGCCCACCGCCCGGGCGCCAGGACACACCGGCGCCGACCCGGAGACTATCGCGATCGAACGCGTTCTGCGTATCCGGGTTGTTGGACGGTTGCCCTTGGCGAATGAAATTCAGATAGGTATCTGCACCGACCCGACCGGTGGGCAGAATAGTCAGCAAGAGGTCCGAGCCGACGTCTAGATGACGCTGATCGGCAAATTCACTTTTGTATTTGGAATCGGTCGCGATCAGCTCGTTGTACGAGACGAACGCTCCACCGCGAAAGGTGACGCTGGGTCGCCACCCTCCAGCCGCCTGGGTGCGCTGCGGACCGAGCGTCGACAGCGTAATCGACGGGGTGATGCGCAGCCGATAGGCAGACAGCGGATCTTCCGAAGGCGCGCGCAAGAAATAGTTGGAGTCGTAACCGACTTCGCCGGCGATTCCTGGATGCAGCTCCAGATTGCCGACGCGAACGCCGATGCCTTCACCGTACTTGCGGTCGGCGAGCCAAGGTTGCTGGGCCTGAGCGTGGGCCTCGAGCGAAATAGCGCCGAGGAGCACTGTCGCTGCAAGCGTAAGGCAGAACTTCATGGGACCGATCGGGTGCTTCGGGGGAATAAGGAGCGGGGAGAGAGCCGGTCGGCGTTACTTGGTCGGGCTGCTGAGCGTCGGGGGCTGCGACACGAAAGGGTCCATCGGGAGAATCGACGGGTCGGTGTCTGGAATCGAGGGATCGATGCTGACCGTCACCGTCGCCTCGCCAATGAAGCCAGTCTCTTCACCGATGCATTGATTGGCTTCCGACACCAACGCAGACGAGCGATCCTTCAGCACCTGAACGATCGTGAACTCGTGCTTCGCGCGGTCGGGTTCGTTGTGAGCAACTGCCGCTTCCAAGGTCTCGATGCGGCCTGCCGCGGTGGACACGGCGACGTGGATCTGGCTGAGCTTGTCGCTCAAGCAGAGTGTCTTCACGACGTCGTGCTTCTGCTTCGCCTCGCCGGCTTGGCGCTGCACCAGCGCCGCGTCGCTATCCATCATCGGCTTGAAGGACCGCGCACGCTGCAACATTTGCGCGGGCGTCAAGTTCACGTCTTGCTGAGAGTCGACTCCGACCGAAGCCGTAGTCGTAGGTGCTTCGCCGTTTTGTGCGAGCGCTACACCGAAGCAACACAGCACCGCACTGGCTGCCAAAACAGGCCACGCTTTTGTTGTCGCTCGCATTTTCTAAACCAAGCCTCCCTACATAGGACTCCGGATGAGCCCGGGTCAGTATATGAACCTACAATTTCTGTGTCAACGCGCTGCGTCTGACAAAAAGAGCTTCGATTTCCAGGACTTCAGCCGTTCGGCCGGGGCAAAAATGCCACTCCCGAGAGTGAGGGAGCTACCGGACAAATCAGGTGCACGGACTCACTTCCACGTTCAGTGAGTCCGAGCAGACTGATCGCTATTGCTTCACGAACGTGACAGGCACGGAGATCACAGCGCTACCACCCTCTGGCGCGTCGAACTGTGCCGCTTGTGCGCGGGCCTTGACGCAAGCCACGACAGACGGCGGCAAAGTACCCGATGAACCGCTGACGCCGGTCACTTCGCCACCCGCTCCCACGCGAATCGTGAGCGTGATATTGCCGGCTGCATCGGGATTTTCGGCCAAACCGCGCTGATAGCAAGAGCGGAATCCCGCGCGCATCCCGGCCACGACACGCGAGGCGTTACCAACGGTACCACCGCTGACGTTCGCTCCGCCGACGTTGGCGTTGCCCTTCGGGCCCTGAACCTTGGTTGTTGCACCTGTGCCCTCGGTGCCGGTCGTGCGACCACTGGAACCGATTCCACCTAAACCAATACTCGTACCGGGGCGGATTGCCCCACCGCCGGAACCGAGCTTCAGATCGCCGGTGCCAGCACCGACGCCTGCGCTACTCGCGGCAGCTTGATCGAGAGCGCTGGTTGCAACTTCGCTGCCCTTCAGCACGCCGGGGTCGCCGGACCACTGCTCGCCAACGCGCCGAGCGTTTGCATCTCGAGTTGGTCGAGTTCGTTGTGTAGCGCGGCCGCCTGCTTCTCGTTCAGCTGGCCCGCCGGCGCCTTCGGCCCCGGCGCGGCGTTGGCAGCAGGAGCTGGCGCTTTTTCCGGAGTCTTCTCGGCCTTCGCGCTTTCGTCGGGCTTCTCTTCCGGCTTGTCCTCGACCGGTGGCGGTGGCGGCAAGCTCTTCAGCGAGTCGATCACGCCTGCAACGCTCAGCTCGTCATCGACGATTGGATCGAGCCAGTCCGAATAGATGGAACCGAGCAAGAGAAAGTGAAAGAGGAACGACACGGCTGCGATGATCGTGGTGTTCCAATCAATCGAGCTCGCGCCGCGCAAGACCGCCACCGGCAGCTGCGGCTTCGGCTGAATCGGCGGAGGTGCCACGAACTGGAACAAAAACGTGGTGTCGCCAATCACGACCTTGCCGCGTGAATCCTCCGTCAGCCGGATTTGATACGCGCCCTGCGAGGTGCGCCGCGCCTGCCCCTTCAGCACCGAGAGATCCGAAATGCCCGTGGGCAGCGCAATGCGCCCGGTCATGCCGTCGAGGAAGTTCAGGTGGTAGTCGTTGCCTACCAGCTCGAACACGCGAAAGGTCGCTGGAACGCTGGAGGTCGCGATCACGAACATGTTCTTTTCGCTCGGCCCGACGGTGACGTGTGTGCGCTGCTTGATGATGCGCTCTTCCGATACCCGACCTGCCTGCACCACGCCGATGCGCAGCACCTTCGGACCGGTTGCGGCGACGGCCCGCATCACGGCTGTCATCTGTCCGGGGCGTTGCGAAGCGCCTGCGCCTGGCTGCTGGAACCCTTGGGTCATTGAAGCTTCCTCTTTACGTCACGGCAGAACATCACCAGTTCCGCATTAGAATTCGGACACCGGCAAGCGAGAGTCGTTCCCACGATCTACGAAAGAGTAGCCCGCATCGGTCTGCCCGCGAAAGTAGTTCGCGAGGAATCTTTCAACGCTTTCAACTCCGCCGTGGCGAATCGCCCTCATGGAGAGCTTCGAGCGAAGTACCGAGTACCTTTCCGGTCTCACGAGACGCGCGGTCCCATCCTTCACGAATTGCCGCGCTCCGCTGCTTGGCCACGCGGCCGATGCCCTGGACGCACGCAGCGCCGAACAAGCCGCCGGCCGCGCAAACCAAAAGACCGAGCACACGCTCGAGCGGCGCGCTGGCGTTGGCACCAATGTAGCCAAAGAGCGCCAAGGCCGTGCCGCTCGCCAAGCAAATGCGCGTCAGGGCGGTGAAACGCGCCGGCAACAACCCGAGCTCGAACGAAACATCGGCTAGGCGTTGGTTCAAGTCAGCGATCGCCGCGCGCTGAACGAACTCGGAATTTGCGGCACTGGCGCCGACTTCGGCAAGCAATTCACTCAGCAGCGCCGGAGCTTCGGGGGCGCTCAAACGCACGAGCCCGCGCATCACCCGCACGGCGAACAGCGAGCAGAACGCTGCCAAGAGCCAAGCGATGAAGGGTTCCCAGCCCAAGCTCAGAACGGATCGTTATAGATCGCCTTTTCGATGCGATCCAAAAACGGCTGACGAAGCTCGGCGAGCGTCAGCTTCGGTTGGATGCGGCTCACGTCGACGGCGGCGATTGGCTTCTGCACGCGCCCCACGATCGTGACCTCGCTGATCGTCACGACCCGCCCCTTCTTTTGAGCAGAGGCGGTGGCAGACGAGAGCAGCGCCGCAAGCAGCAAGCCCGAACTCACGGCGACGACGAGCAAATTTCTCATTTGTTGGCTCCGGTAGCAGGCGCAAAGGTAGCAGCCGGTGGCGCTGCTGCTTTCGCGGCGGGAGTAGGCGCGGCGGGCGGAGCCGCAGCGGCGGGTGGAGCCGCGGCGGCAGGTGGAGCCGCGGCGGGCGGAGCCGCAGCGGCATCCGCTGCTTCCGCCGCCTTGGCATCGAGCAGCGCCTTTTTGGTCTTCGCGCGGGTGATCAACTCGTCCGTGTCATCCGGCGTACCGCCAGCGACACGCGGCTTCATCTTCTTGTATTCGTTGAGCTCGTCGATCGCGGTGTCGGCGGCTTGCCCAGGCGAGACACCGGGGAAGTTCTCGGTGAACAAGTACAAGAGTCCGAGGTTATAGTGCACCTGCGCCACGCTCGGATCGCGCTTTTTGACCCATTCGAGCTCGCGCTTCGCGTCTGCCGGGCGACCGAGCAGGCGATAAGAGTCGCCCAAGTTGAGGTGCGCAATCACGTTGTCCGCGTCGTACCGGAGCGCCGGCTCGAGCAGCTGCTGCGCGTCCGCCGCATTGCCGGATTCCAAGTAGTAACTCGACAATTGTACGCGCGCTTCGACCAGATCGGGGCGCAGCTCGAGCGCCTTCTGTAGCTCTTGGATCGCAGGCCCGCGCAGCCCTTGCTCTTTGTAGATCAAGCCGCGAATCAGCCGTGCTTCGGCGTTGTTCTTGTCGCGTGGCGGGTTCTCTTCGCCGTAGCCGTCGAGGATGCCCTTCAGCGCGTACAGCGCCAAATCCAAGCGACGCGAGCGGTAATGGTCGCGCGCGAGCGTAACCATGGCCGGACGGTAATCCGGGTTCAGCTTCAGGGCCTCTTGAGCCAAACGCTGCGCGTCACCGGAGTTGCCCTGAATCGATTTCACCTCGGCCAGCGCGGCAGAGACCGCGGCGCTCTTCGGCATTTGCGCTTGGCGCTGGTTCAAGAATTCTGTCGCGTCACCCGGCTTACCGGTGCGAGCCAGAAGCACGGCGTAGGCAACGATCGCCGGCTCGTAGTCGGCGACGATGGTGGTTGCCTGCCGATACGCGGTGAGGGCGGCGGCGGTCTCGTTACTGCGTTCGCGCACCACGCCTAGGGAGTAGAAGGCCTGATACGCCTTGGGATCCGCCTGCGTCGCCTGCGTGAATTGGTTCTTCGCGCCGACCAAATCACCTTTCTTGAAGGCTTCCATGCCCGCCGCGTAGGCGGTCGCCGCGGCGGCGTTCATCTTTGGTCGGTTGCTGGCCGCCTCGGCGTTCGTCGGCGCGTCCGGGATGCCGAACTGACCACCTGCCGGCGCCTCCCCGCCGGCGGCGGGAGCCGCTGCGGCTGGGCCTTCCTGCCCGGGAGCCGCAGCGCCCTTGCTTGCGGCGGCTCCGCCGCCGCAAGCCGCGCTGCCCAGGCTGGCCGCGAGCGCGAACGCCGAAACGAGGCGATGAGTGCGAAGCGTAATCGTGAACGGCGTCATGTTCCTCACCAACTTCATTGCACGAACGCCGGGAGAGGCGCGGGCAAGCCTTGCGGGGGTGCGGCCGACGCTTGACCCGGGCGCATGCGCGGGAACATTCCGGCCGAATAATTCAAGTCTTTGATCGTGCCGGTGTACTGCTGCATCTTGGCCTCGCCGATCACGTCGGTGAAGAACGCCAAGCGACGAATGGCGCGCGTGACCTCCGGGTTCGAAACGCTGTAACGCTTGGCCAAGACGACCGCGTTACCGTAGCGATCGACCATGATCTGATCGGCGCTGTTGAGCTCTTGATCACGGCGATCACGCCAAGCATTCTGAACCTTGACCCGAAGCGCGTCCGCCTTCTCCTGCAAGTCCGGGTTATCGCTGCTCTCTGCCTTCTTCAGGATCGCCTCGGTCTTGGCGTCGAAGATTTTCAGCTGCGGCGCGCGCGTGTTGTACAGGCCAGTGCGCAGTGAGTCGTACAGCGAGCCTTGGCGAGCGATGGCTGCGGTGGTCCACTCGGGCGATACGTAGGTGTCGACCACGTGCTGCAGTTTGTCGTAGCGCTTCTTGGCTTCGCCCGCGTCCTTTTGGTACTCGGCCACGACCTCGACGGAGGTGCCCTTGTAGTGGTGGAAGCCGGCCTCGTAGTCGAAGGTGCGCGCCAAATCTTGATCGATCTGGGTGAACTCGGCCTCGGCGGCCATGCCCGCCTCGCGTGAGCCGAGCGCGCTGTTCTTGCCGCCCTCGGTGGGCGCCAAGCGCTTCCACTTGTCGAAGGCCGCGATCGTGTTGTCCCACCACTTGTTGGTGTCGCCTGCCGCCACCGCTTTGCGGGTCTTGGCGCTGTAGTACGCCGCTTGCACCACGTACTGGGCGGCCGCATCTTTGCCCTTGTTGGCCGCGTAGTAGTCGTCCATCGCGCGCTGCGCGCCGCGGCGCGCGTTGGCGTTTGCGCCTTCGTCGCCGCTGTATTGGTCCCAGCGCTTCAGCTCTGCGCTGGCCACGATGAAATCGGCTTCGGCGATCTCTTTGGGCGAAGCACCGAGCGCCTGGAAACGCTCGCGCGCGCGCGTCATCCCGCCGCGATCGCCCAAGCTCGCGTACAAGGACAGCGCTTGGCGCGCGGAGTTGCGCCGAGCGGCCTGCGGAAAGTGCGTGTTGTTGCTGATCTTGTCGTAGGTTTCCGCGGCGCGCGGGTAGTTGAAGAACAGCACGTAGGCGCCGGCTAGGGCGTCGTACGCGCCTTGCAGGTACTTCACGCGCTCTTCGTATTTTTTGGGCTGCGCCGGCGTCGGCGGCTTGGCCTTCGCGTCGCCGTTTTGCAACTTGTTCAGCGTCTGCTCGTTGCCGTAGCGAGAGATGAACAGCTCGTACATGCCGATGGCTTTGTCGTACTCGCCGACCTGCTTGTACGCGAAGGCGCCGTTCATCGCGGCTTCCGGAGCTTCGTCGCGGTCCGGGGCAGCGTCGAGCGCGACCTTGTAAGCGGCGGCGGCTTCGCGCCACTTCTTCGCGCGCTCCGGCCCGTCCGGCATCTTCTCCGCTTCTTCGTACAGCTTGCGCGCGTCCAAGTAGGCGACGCCCTGCTTCACTGGCTTTCGGATACTCTCTTCGGCTTTCTTCGTCTCCTCGTTGAAGGCGCAGCTCTTGCCCTCGGCGAGCTTGCGGCTCTCGTCGGCGTTGCCCTCGAAGTTACTCATGCTGATGAGCTTCTCCCAGGACTTGTAGCCCCACTCGTTGACGCCGCAGTACTGCTCGTAGAGCGGCCGGAAGCGCTTCCGAGCGTCGTCGAAGTTGCCGTACACGAAGAACAAATCAGCCGACTGGAACGAGTACAAAAGACCGTTCTTTTGCGGGTCACGGTCGAGCGCGATGCGATCGTTGTACTCGTCGCGCGCCTTCACTGCCTCGAGCACGTGGGACGGCATCGGGTCTTTCACGACCTTGCGCGACTCCCCTTCCCCGTCGAAGCGGATCTCGGTGCGTTTCTCGAGGCCTTGCGCGCCCTTGCTGTCCTCGAACTTTCGGTATTCGTCCTCCAGCACCTTCTCCGCGAGCGTCACCACGTCATAGGCCGCAGGCTGCAGGTACTTGTCGTCTTCGTTCGAATCACGCACGGCGACCGCGCTGTCGTGCGCCGATTTGATCTCTTCGGGTGTCGGCGATTTGCTGATCGCGATCTGCAAGACGACCACCCAGTAGCGCGCGTCCGCGAGCCAATAGCGGCTGTCGTACGCGTCCATCGCGGTCGGATCTTGCTCTAGGTACGCGCTCCAGCCAGTCTCGGCCAAGCGGTACTCGGCGATCGACTTCTCGAGCAGCGCGTGCTGCTCGCCAGCGTCGTTCAGCTCCAGCGCCTTCTCGTAGTAGCCGCGGGCAAAGTTGGTGTGATCCGCGGCCGCGCGCTTCAAGCCGCCCTTCACGAGCTGCTCCGCGGTTTGCAGCGCCTCGGGGTCGTCCTTGTTGGCGTCGACCCAGGGCGTGGTGCCCACGTAAGCCGCCAACTTCGTGCGCGCCTCGAGCGCCTTCCCGGCGTACTCGGCGCGCGCGGCAGAACCATCGGGCGCCAAGCGCGACAGCTGATCGTACAGCTCGGCGACCTTGTTCTGCATCACCGGCGCGTCGCGGTTCATCGGGAACTTGCGGAGCGTGAGCTCCAGCATCGCGACCGCGTTCCGGTTCTGCGTGATCTCGATGTACTCTTGCGCGAGCGCTTTGTAGATCTCGACCGTCCACTTTTGATCTTGCGGTACCAGCGCGGGGTCTTGAACGCGCGTGATCGCTATCGCCATCTTGTTCTCGGCGGCGACCGGGTCGGTCTCCGTGTCGAGCACGTCGTTGCGCGGAATGTACGGCAGCTCGGGCGGTGGACCGTCGAAGTCGACGTACGTCAGCGAGCCGGCGATGTAGGTGTACGCCTCGGCGCGGAAATCAGCGCCCGGATCACCGGTCTTCGCCTCTTGCTCGTCGGCATAGTGCAAAAGCCTGACGAACCACTCGACCGCGGTCTTGTAGCGCTGCTGCTTGTAATAAGTCCAAGCTTGCTTGTACATCGCGACGCCGAAGATCGGCGGCTTCTTGAACTCCATCGAGCGCTCGTAAGCGCTGACCGCCCGATTCAAGTTGTACGGCCCACCGTGCGGGTCGATCTGATCGAAGTGGAAGTTGCCCAGCTGCCACCAAATTTCCGCTAGGTAGCGCGGGTCGCTCGCGAGCTCCACTTTCTGAGGCAGTGGCTTGCAGCCGTCGTACGGGTCGGTAAAGACCCGCTCTTCACCGTCGGCGACGGCCTTCACGCCGGCTTTGGGCGCGGCCGCTTTACCTCTTCCGGTGCGACCCGCCTGGTCGAGCGGGACTGGGTTCTTATTGTACCATTCCTGCCAAAACTTGTCGTCGTGGTCCTGCGACAGCGGGTCGAGCGCGATTTTCCCGGGGTCCTTGGGATCGTCTTTGACGGTGTAGCGGTTCGAGCAGACGAGCGAGCGCCAGGCCTGCTGTCCCTCTTCGATGCGCCCGGCGTCCGTGTAGCCGTGACCCAAGTAGTAGTGAACAGCGGCGATTTCTTCGTAACGCGGGAACTCTTTGATCAGCCGGCGGTACATCGAGAGGGCCGGCTCGAGCGCGGTCGTCAGATCCGCGTCGTTGTTGGAGCGTGCCCGCTCTTCGTACAGCGCGCCCAGGCGGAACATCGCGTCCGGCGTCGAACGCGGATCGGCGTTCTCACCGCTGTAGCGTTCGACGAAGCGCTCCAGGCGCTGGATCGCCTCTTGGCGCGCGTCGTCCAGACCGTGCTTCTCTTCGGTGATCTCGCGGTCGAGCGCGGTCAGCACGCGCTTTCGCCGCTGCTCGTAGTGATGGCGCACGATCATCGTCAGATTGCGCCGGAAGTCCCTGGAACCCGCCTCGTAGTCGCGCGCTTCTTGCTGCAAAATGCCGAACGCCTTCAGCTGGGCCGGCGTGGGCGCCGGCGGCCGCGGCGCTTGTTTGCGTAGTTTGGGGGTGCCCGTGTCGACCGCGGTGGACGGGCCGACGGTGGGGGAGCTGCTGGCGCTGACCGTCTGCGAACCAGCGCCCGCGCTGGCCGCAGGCGAGCCGGCGTTCGCGGCCGTTTGGCTGCGTGCGACTTCGGACGACGTGAGCGACGCGGCGATCAGGGCGGCCGCCGTCAAAAGCCCGGAGCTGAGACTGCGATTCATTGCTGTTCCTCCGCGTCGTCGAGCACTTCGCGGAGCTCGTCGTTCAAAGTCTGCTCTTCGCGCGCCCGCTCGCGCTGCAGGTTGCGCACACGCAAGGCCTGCTCTTCTCGCACCTCCCAGGCTTCCTGCACGATGCCTACGTCGGCGCGCAACACGATGCTCTTCAACCGGTCGCGCACCAGACTGAAATTCTTCATCGCAATCTCACCGACGAGCAGCCGCGCTTGCTGGTCGAGGCCGTCCAGGTTCTGGGCGTAGCCTTCGACCAAGGCGAGCTCTTGGGAAATCTTGTCGCGCAAGCCGTTGGCCTGCTCGATCGCTTGCTGCTCGTACTTGACCCGTTGTACCTCGAGCGCGGCCTCGTCGTTGTCGGCGCGCGCCAAGAGCGGCTGGATGGCTTTCGCGTACGCGGCCGCGTCCGCAGAATCCTGCCCCAGCGCGAGCAACTGAACCTCGCGCGTCAGCAGCTCACGGAAGCGCTTCCTGACGTCTTGGTCGTCGATGTACCGCTGGTCACCAAAGCCGATCTGCGCCTTACCCATTTCGATCGCGTTGCGAAACTCCTCGATCTTCTTGTGGTAGGTGACCAAATCCCGCTCATTGGCTTCGATTTCGAGCTGAAACCGCGCGCGGCTCTGGGGATCGGAGGTCACGCCGTGCTTGTCCGCCTCGTTCATCACTCGGTGCAGGCCGTTGACGATCGCGTTCAGCTTGTCGGCCTCGATCGTCAGCTCTTGCAGCGCCTGGGAGCCCTTGGACCATTGATTGTCCCCGGACTCGTCGCGGCGCCTGAAATCATTGTCGGTCACGGGCATCCAGCCGAGCCGCTTCATCAGCGCGCGTCGCTCGCTGCGCACCGTGGCAAGCTCACCGCTGCCGCCGCCGTTGGCCACGTCGTCGATGCCCTCGGCCAAGGTGCCGCGTGCGCGGGCCAACTTGTTCGACAAGGCGAACACCTGCTGAAGCTGGAGCTGAATCTCCGGAAAAGCTTTCACGCGTGAGGAGACCGACAACACCGCGTTCAACTTGGAGGCCAGCTTGCGCGAATTCTTGATCAGCGCGCGCGACCGCGAAACATCGTCGATCACGCCGAACACGTGCTGATCTTCGGCTTGATCGCGCGCCCAATCCAGCACGACCTTGGGTAGCTTGTCGTCCGAGGTGGCACCGAAATCATCCGCGGTCAGCTTGTCGTAATAGACAGCTGGGTCGTTGGTCGACTTCAAGAAATTATCCAGCTGCTGGCGGATCGGATCGAAATGACCCGACACGTCCTTGTACAGGCCGAGCGCGTTCTGAAACGCACCGGCGCGCAGCATCAAATCAGCCCGTAGCAGCGATCCGTCAGCCAGCTCCAGATTGTTGGGATCGGTGATGGTCAGCACTTCCAAGGCGCGCTGAGCTCGTTCGAAATCACCCAGGCGCACGTACACCCAGGCGAGCTCGTACAGCATGGTGGAGAACTCGGGCGAGCCGCGGTCGACGTGGCTGTACGCCTCGGCGGCCTCCACGTAGTCGTCGGTCTCGTGGAACAAGCGACCGATGGCCATCCACGCCAGATCGACGACGTGGCGCGTGCCGGCAGAGGTCGCCGGCATGCGCGTGACCTTTCGGAACTGCTCGATGGCTTGGGTGAAGCGCGTATCGGGCGGAGCGGCGGGCTTTGCCGCGCCCGGCGTCGCGCCGGCCCCGGCAGCGGCTGCCGCTGGGCGCGCCGGTGCCGCGCTCAAGGTTTCTTTCATCAGCACCACGCCGAGCAGGTACTGCGACTGCAGCGTGTACTCCGACCCCGCGGGCACCGAGTTTACGGCGGACTTGGCCGGGCCGTAGTCCTTACGCGCATACAGCGCCTTCGCTCGCGCGTACGCCAGTGAGCCGGATTTGTCGGTCTGCGGCACGCTATCGAGCCGAGCGAACACGTAGTCCAAACTCTCCAGATCGTCGGTACGCAGCGCGATGTCGACCAGGCGGCTGAGCGAGCGTCCGAGGTACTCCCCGTAGGCGGGGCGCGCCACGTGGTCCAACACGTCTCGGTAGTGACGCCGCGCAGATAGGTACTGACGTGACCGAAAGTACGCCTCACCGATCAGGAACGAAGCGTCCGCGTAGTCGGCTTCGGAGGCCTTGCCCTGGCGATTGAGCTCGAGGACCTTGCTCAAGATCTCGACCGCTGCATCGTAGTTCTTGGCATGCAGCAGCATGTCCGCGTTCGCGAGGCGGACGGCCGGTGTGGCCGGCGGCTCACGGAACTTGGAGGGGGGCGGCGCCTTGCCGATCTCGGCTTCGACGCCCTGAATTGCGGTGGTGGCTCGGCCCTGCGCCTCGGACGTGCTGAGGGCGAGGCTTGGTCGGGCAATGAACAAGGCCAAGCCGACCGCGGCAAGTTCACCGCCAAGGAGCCGCCGGCGCATCACTTGCCTCCCGCGCCCACCGAAACGGAGGCCTTGGCTGCTGCCGGAGCGCCCGGGGCACCCGCGCCAGGCGAGCTGTCCGTGCTAGCGACGCCCGAGCGAACGTTCTCGGTGAAGCGAATCGCCGGACGATCGGTGAGGTCCGTGGTCACGTCGCCCTTCTCCCAGGCGATCACGTCCAGCTTGAGCGTCTTGCCCTCGGTGATGGTGAAGGAATGGCTGGATGGCACCTTGAACTTGTACCCCTTGAGGTACGAAAACACGCCGTAGCCATTGCCGCGGAGCTGGAGCACGATTTGCACCGTGTGATCGCCCGGCGGGATCGAACCGATGAAGATCGGGATGTCCTTCTGGTTGGCCAGCGCGCTGTCGTCCGACTCGTCCTGCTTGTTGTACTGAACCGCGCCGTCCAGGACGAACAGTGCGCCGGTGAGCCGAAATGCGCTGCTCAGGTCGTTACGAAAGCTGATTTCGGCGCGCGCGCCGCCGGCGCCACCGGACAGGATGGTGTCACTCAGCAGGGCGAGCCGGGTGTGGCTGCGACGGATCTGTTCTTTCAGCTCGTCGATGTGCTGCTCGAGATCGCGCAAGCGGACCACGTACGTCGAGCCGTCGATCGGCGCGGGGCCGGTGCTGGTCGCCGGGGGTGGATTGGTCGGCGTGGCCGACGTAGCCGGCGCTGGCGCGGCGGTCGCCGGTGTCGTTACAGGGGCCGCCGAGGTGGGCGCGGCGGCGCTCGCACTCGGCGTGGCGGCCGCCTTCTCGGCTGGCTTTGCGCCAGTGGCGGGAGCCGCCGCAGCAGGGGCAGCTTTCGCGCTGCTCGCTGGCGTCTGCGCGTGAACGGCGGGCGCTAACGAAATAATTCCCGCTACTGCGGACAACCAAAAGGCTTTGCTAAGGCGCATCACTACCCTCAATCTCTTTGGAGAGGAATCGACACCGGGGGCTTTTCACTCCCCGGTACCAAGACTCGAGCGTCGAATGGAGCCCCAAGCTCCGCCGGCATCTTCTACCGCGCGAGCCTTCCCGCCAAGTCGGATTTTCACACTTCTTCGCGAGGTTGCGGGCGCGCGGGGGTATTAGCCCCCGGGCCGAGTAGGAGCTACAATTCAGTCACACCGTCGCCCACGCTCAGACGCCATGCGCCCCGCCGGCCCGCCGTTCGCGAGCCGGGCCCGGCCGGGCGCCGGACCGCTGAATCGCTAAGAAAATGCTGTGTCTTGCGGGAAACACAGGCCGAGAGCTACGGTTCGAAGACCGGATCGGACCGCAGATCGAACGCCGCCATGGGACGTATTAATCGGGCAACGGCCCTGACCTCAGACGGAGGCCTCATCCCAAGCAACGAGTGCCCTGCCGCCTGCCGGCGAGAGTGAATTCCCGAATGGCGGCCGTGCAGGGCGATGCAACGGACGAAATGCTCATGGTGCGCTACCAGAGAGGCGAGCGCAAAGCGTTCGTGGAACTCGTGCGTCGTCACAACCGCCCCATCTACAACTTCGTACTACGTCAGCTGCGCGTGCCGTCGGTGGCCGAGGACGTGACGCAGGACGTGTTCATGCGCTTGGTCCAGAACGCGGCCGAGTTCAAACACGAAGCACGCTTTTTGACTTGGCTCTACACCATCGCGCGAAACCTGTGCATCGATCAGCTGCGCAAGCTGTCGCACCGCCGCCATGCGTCGCTCGATCAACCGCAACGCGATGGCGGCGAAGCGACCGACGCGCAGCTGCTCGGTGACACGATCGCCGATCCCAACCCGCAGGCCAGCGCCGAGCGGAACACGCTCTCGTCGGAAGTGCGGTCTTCGATCGTGAAGGCCGTCGACTCATTGCCGGACGATCAGCGCGAGGTGTTCCTGCTGCGCGAGGTCGCCAACTTGCCGTTTCGAGACATCGCCGAGATCACCGGTGTGGGAGAGAATACGGTCAAGAGTCGGATGCGCTACGCGCTCGACCGATTGAAGGACGCCCTGTGCGATTTCGAGGAGTACGCCCGCGCGCTGCGCTAGGCGTTTTTGTAGGAATTTACCGTGGATTGCGAGAAGTTCGACCGAATCGTGCTCGACCTGCTCTATGACGAGCTGGATGAGCTGACGGCTGCCGCGGCCAGGCGCCACATGGAGCACTGCGCGCGCTGCCGAGCCATCGGTTCGGGTCTGCGCGCGACGCGCGAAGTCGGCGCGCTGCCCTTGGTCGAACCTCCCGAGGGCCTCGAGCTCCGCATTCTGCAAGCCGAGGAGCAAGCCACCGAGCTGCTCCCGATCGGTAAGCGCCTCGGTCGCGGGCTGTCCTTGCTCGCGGGCTACGCCATGCGACCGCAGGTGTCGATGGCCGCGCTCTTGATGTTGATGATCGGTTCCAGTCTGTTCTTCTTGCGCGCTCAACCCGGCGATCGCGAACACGTGCTGGTCACCGAACGCGGTGTGCCCGAGAGCGACAACGAAGTCGTCACCGTGCTGCCGAAGAAAGCGGACGCGCCGGAGCCGGCGCGCGTCGCCGCTCGTCCCTTGCCGAGCCCTCGCGTCGACGACGGCGCCCCGCGGCGCGATCGAGTAGCGGAGCAGAAAGTCGAAGCCGCGCCGGGAGCACTCGCTGAGCCGTACGCCGCGGCGCCTCCGGCAGCGGCGCGCGGCGGCGCTGCGCTGGGCGCGCGCGGTGACGACAAAGATCTCGAAGGCAGCAGTGAGTCGAGCAGCGATAGCGACGCCAGCTACGACGCCGCCATGGCCGCCTATCGCGACGGCCGCTACAGCGAAGCCCAGCGCCGATTCGACGAAATCGCGAGCCTCGGCGGCCCGCACGCTGCAAACGCCGCGCTGTACGGCGCCCAGGCCCTGCGCCGCGTTTCAGGTTGCCCCACCGCGGCCCCTCGCTTCGAAGAAGTGCACACGCGTTATCCCGGCTCGGTCGGCAGTGACGCCGCCTGGCAAGCCGCGGACTGCTATCGCTCACTCGGGGAGCTGGCACGCGCGCGCCAGAACTACGAGCAGCTGTCCGCCGATCCCAGTTACAAGACCCGCGCCAAAGAAGCGATCGCGGAGCTCGACCAACGCGTCGCCGATCAGGAGCTCGCCGCGCGTCGAGCAACCGCCGCGACCGCCGCAGCCGCCAAGGGCAAAGCTCCCGCCGCGAGTGCGCCAGCGAAGCCGTCCACGAGCGCCAAGTGACGCGCTGCTCGCCTCTCTAATCGGTGCAATCGGTGCCCGCGCCCCGACGCGCCCCGGACCGAAAAAGTCGAAGCGCGTGGCCCGAAGCCGTCACGCACTTGTGCAAGCGGGCCGCTGAGAGGCAGCCCCTGAAGGAAGAAAAGAGGGGGCGCTCGCGATCCAGCAGCGCACCTCGCGAGGGCGCTCCGTTCACGTCGCGGGCGGCCTTCGGACAAAACCAAAAAGGAGTTCGAATTCGAACTCCTTTTTGCGTTCAGCGCAGGCTACCTCAGCGGGAGAGCAGATCGTTCACGTTCACGAGCCGACCATCTGCGCGTTGGTGCCGGCTTCGCCCACGTCCACATCGGCAGAGGTTACGTTCACTGGGCCGCCATCGGGGGCGTCGAAAGGCGCGCGGCCGATTTGTTTGGAGCCCATGCTGGGGATGAACGGGGCCACGAAGTATTCGCGCGTCCAGTACCAGAACAGGCTGCGCTCGATCAGCGCGGGATCGATCAGCGGCGCGACGGCCGCGTGCACTTCCGGCAGCTTGCTCCAATGGACGCCCGGATTTTCGTGGTGCGCGCTGTGGAGACCGTTGTTGAAGAGCAGAAAATTCAGCAGCTTTCCGTCCCAGCTGCGCGAGTGATTGTGCTTCGACCAGGGGTCGGTGTGCACGTGCTGGTCGTAGTTGAAGAGCATGATCGTCCACAGGGCGAAGAACGCCGGGACGAGCAGGGTCATCACGTACACGTACAGGCCGGTCTTCAAGCCGTGCAAGGCGACCGACAGAGCCAGCAGCGACAAGTGCGCGCCGCCCCAGATCGTATATTGGAGCAGGATGCGCCGGTAGAGCGAAGGGTTCTCCTTCTTGGCCTTGCGAATGAAGAACTTGATCGGATCGCTCTGCCAGTAGCTCGAGACGAAGAAGTAAGTGACGGCGACCAGCAGGTTGTGCCGATTCGTGTAGCGCCACGTGATCGTCGCGTCCCCTGCCCGGTTCACGTATTTGTGATGGTTCAGGTTGTGGGTCGGGATCCAGGCGAACGTCGGGTAACCGTAGAAAATCGAAATCCAGTTACCGAAGATTTGGTTCTGGAGCTTGCCCTTGAAGGTCGGGCAGTGATTGTGGTTGTGCGCGATCACGCCGCAGGCGAGCGCGAAATAAGCGCTCACCCACCACAGGTACGAAACCAAGTCGGGACGGGCGAACTGCAGCGCAACCAGCGCGGGAGCAATCATCACCCAGAGCAGCGTGCGGTAGTCGGCAGCAATACGGGGTCGCATCGGTGCCGGGGACTGTAGCAGCCGAGTCCCCGGTCGGGGTCACGGTTTTGTCATTGCGGGCCGGTTTTGGTCCGTATTTTCGCAGTTTTCTCGACGGATCCGCCGCGCGAACCGCGTAAGCGCGTTCGCGCTGTGCCTGGCAGACTACAAAAATAGCGAGATCGAGCTCAGTTCGTGTTGTCGCGCACGTACGCGATCGTGCGCACCGAGCTGATGATTCGCTCGCGACTCTCGCTCGAAAGATCGACGAAGCGGATGCCCATGCCTGGGTTCGGGTTATCCGACAACATGCGGATCGGGTTCACCCACTGAACTTGGCCGAGCAGGATGAACGGAGATTGCTCACCGGGCATGGCGAAACGCAACGTCAGGCGCGTGCCCACTTCCAAAGGCTCGTGCGTCGCTACGAAGATCCCCATCTCCGAGATGTTGGTGATGCTCGCATACAGGAACGTCTCCTCGGTCTCGCAGTCGACCGACCACTCGACGTCGATGCGTTCGTAAACCCTGCGCTCCGAAACGGGAGGGAGCTCCGAAACGGGAGGCTCTGACGGCTTACCATGCTCGTCGTTCACCGCTTTCGCTTAACCCCATTGTGGGCAGGTGTCACGGAGCAATGCATGGGGCAATTAGCGCACCTCGAGAAAGCCCGCTTCGAGGCGATTTTCCGCGGCCGGACCGCGCCGAACCTCGAGCCGCCGGTTTCCGCTGTAGAGGCCAAAGTACACCCGGTACTTGCCGGCGCCGAAATGGGGCTCGAGCGCGAACTCACTTCGATCGGCGATGAAATCACCTACGTGCCAGAGATTGAACGGGTATTTCCCGGCCAAAGTCGGGTGATCTCCGTTGAAGCGCCGTTGGAACCCGTCGATGTGAATGAATGTTTCCCAGGAACCGTTGATCGGCTGGACGACCCGATAGTAGATCACGAACACGTAATGGCGGCCCGCTTCGACCGCGGGAACCGGCTGGCCGTCGAGGTCGAGCGTGTCCCAACCGAGGACATCGAGCTTGTCACCGAGGTTCGCGCTGAGCGGGTGCGTGGGCGTCGGGGCTTGCTCGAGCACGTAAGCAGCGAGTGGATTCTTATTTTTCTCGGCGCCGAGCTGATTGGAGGCGAGCACGATCTCGCTCGAACTATCGTCGAGCACCGGAAGGTTCTGTGGCGGGTCGAGGCGCGCCCGATAGAGCGCGTTCAAAGTTCCGAGATCGGCCTCGCGGAGCACGAGCCAGCGCCGTTCTTGGCTCGCCATTAGCCAATCGAAGGCGTGCCCGGCGCTGTCGAACGAAGGGACGTTGCGCCCGGCGTAGTAGGTGGCGCTCGCGGCGCCCGCACCCAACATGCCCAGTGCTTCACCGGGTTTTGCTTGCTGCCGATAGGCGTCGAAGACTCGCTTCGGAGAGATCTGCACGGCCAGCATCGGGTAGTAGCCCAAGCTCAGGCACAGCCCGAAGCCGACGCCCACGAGCAGCGCAGCTTGTGCGCGGGAGAGGCCTCCGGCTAGCGCGCGCGAAAGCGCGCCCGTGCCGAACAAGCTGCCGAGCTCGGGATCGAACAGGGTGCGAAACGCATCGCGCACCGCCATCAACAGCAGCGGCGACGCGAGCAACAGCGGCAACGCGACGGCCGCGCTGGACGCCCAGGAGCGCTGCACCGTGCCCAACATTTCGAGCTTGCTGAACGCGAGCACGCGCTCGCCGAGCAAGCCGAGCAGGCACAGCCCGACCAGCGCGGCCTCGAACACCACCAGCGCGAACAGCAGGTTGCCGGCCCAGAGCTCGCGCAACACGCGCGGCCAAACGCGGTACTCGCTCCATTGGAAGCGCGCATCCCGATGGCTCGAGCGCTCCTGGAGCAGGAACAAAAACGCGCCGCAGAAAACCAATGTGCCAGCGCTCAGCCAGCGCTCGGCCGCGACGCGGAAGCTATCTGGGAAATGGGCGTCGCTGACGCAGAACGCGCTCAGGCCCTTCTCCGGGAAATTCTTGAAATCAACCAACAACAAGATAGCGAGAGCGCCGGTCACCATCGGCAGCGCACGCGAGAAACTCGCGCCGCGCTCGAAGTCACGCACGAACAAAGCCAGCGCGATGGCCAGCGCGAACACCGCGCCGAACGGCATCGTGCCCAGGACAGGCGCAGAAAGACCGTACGCGCCGAGCGCCAACACGGGCGCGGTCAAGCACAAAAAGCGCAGCGCCGCTTCGCGCTCGCGCGCAGGAGCCGCGAGCGTGCCGGGCGGCTCGCGCAGCAGCGAGCCGAGCGCGACAGGCAACACCGCGCTCCACGGAAACAGCGCATGACCGAGCTGCAAGATCACGCTGTCGAAGGTGGGTAGCACGCGCGGCCGGTTGACCACGCTGCCGAGCAAGAGTGAGAACGGGCCGCCACTCTCCGGCGCGAGCAACAGCGCGCGCCATCCCCAGACACCAAACACCAGGCCAGCGCCGAGCGCGAGCGCGCCGAGCACGTCACCGAAGCGCTCGGGCGAGCTGACGCGCAGAGAGCGCAGCACGAGCCACGTCACTCCGACGCTGCACGCAGGTACGGCAATGCCGATCAGCACGCCGCGCGAGAGCACCGCGCACGACATGCCAAAAATCCCGAACCCGAGCGAAAGCCAGCGCGCGCTACTGAGCTTCCCGCCGTCGCGCTCGAAGACGGCCAGGCCGAGCCCTGCCACCGAAAGCGCCAGAGCCGACATCGTGACGATGTCCCCGAGCATGGTTCGCGCGTGCAGAAAATAGAGCGGCGTGGTGGCGAGCACCAGCACCGAAAACCAGGCGCTGCGGCGATCGGCGAGTCGACTCACGAGCAAATACGTCGCCGCCAGGCCCAAGACGCCCCAAATCGCCAGCGGCAGCCGCCCGGCCCAGTCATGCAGGCCAAACACCCGAAAGCCGACGGCGATCGAGGTGAAGGGCAGCTCACCCCGACCGAGCTCGCTGCGCGTGGGCACTTCGTTGTCCGCGCCCTCGAGTTCGAGGCCCTGGCCGCCGAGCAGATTGAGCGCGATGCGCCGCGCGAACTCCGCGACCTCGCGCTCTGGCGGGTCCCAAATGCCGCCCGCGGAAAGCGGCGCAAACAGGCTGAGAGTCAGCGCCAGCAGGGCAAACCAGCCAAGAAACCCGTGCTTTTGCGGACGAACCACGGCGCTGGGCGGCAATTGTGCGATATTTTCTTGGTCGCCGGCCGCGCTTGCTCCGGAAGCGCCCGCGTTTTCCTCGCTCATCGCAGCCTGCGCGCGTACTAGCCGGTGTTTCTTGTCGTTGCAACCGGGGAGAAACGGTGGGAGGTGTCCGCTCCGCGCAGCGCCGAAGGCCACTTTCGGTCCTCACCCAGCCCGCGCACCTCGGACTCGAACAACTCATGCGTTTTGGAACCATTGCCATCGTGGGGCGCTCGAACGTCGGAAAATCGACGTTCTTGAACCGCGTCCTGGGTGAGCCGCTCGCCATCGTCTCGCCGCTCCCGCAAACCACACGCGACAACGTGCTCGGGGTGGTGCATCGCGAGGGGGTACAATTGGCGTTCTTGGACACGCCCGGTGTGCACACCCCGCGCTCGGAGTTGGGGCGGCGCATGAACGCCTCCGCGCTGGACGCGGCGCGCACCGCGGACGTGGTGCTGTTCATGACCGACATTTCCGCGCTCACCCCGCCCAAAAAGTCGGCCAAGGAGAAGAGCGCCCAAGAGCTCGACCAGGAGCTGTTCGCGAGCGTGCCCAAGGACGCGGTGGTCGTGCTGGCGGTGAACAAGGTCGACGCTCTACGCGACAAGAGCAAGCTCTTGCCGGTGCTGGTCGCCTACCAGGAGCTGCGGAACTTCGCGGCGCTGATCCCGATCAGCGTCAAGGCGGACGATGGCGTCGAGCGCGTGCTCGATGCGCTGGCCGAAGCATTGCCCGAGGGAGGCATCGGCTTCGACGAGGACACGCTCACCGATCGACCGACCAGCTTTTTCGTGCGCGAGTACATCAGGGAGCAGGTGCTGCTCGCGATGCGCGGCGAAATCCCGCACGCGGTCGCGGTTTCCATCGATGAGTTCTCGGAGGGCGCCAAAGCGTCCTCGATCAAAGCCACCATCCACGTCGAGAAGGTCGGACAGCGCAAGATCATCATCGGCACCGGGGGCCTACAGATCAAGCAGATCCGAGTGGGCTCGCAGGCGCGCATCGCCGAGCTGCTCGGGCACAAAGTGCACCTCGAGCTGTTCGTGCGCGTGACTCCGCAATGGAAGAGCATGCCCAGGCAGCTTGCAGAGCTGGGCTATGAAGCCCCAGTCGGTTTGGCCAAGGTCGCGGCTGCCACGAAGCCGACCCGTGCCAAAAACAAGAAGCGCTCGCCAGCGAGGAGCAAATGAGCGCGATCGTCGCGGTCGTGGGCCGGCCGAACGTCGGCAAGAGCACGCTCTTCAATCGCTTGATCGGTAAGAAGCTGGCGATCGTCGACGACCAGCCCGGCGTCACGCGCGATCGACACTATGCGCCCGCGCACATCCACGGTCACAACGTGACCCTGGTCGACACCGGCGGCTTCGACCCGACCAGCGACGATCCGATGCAGCAAGGCATCGCGCGGCACGTGAATGCCGCGATTCAGGAAGCCGACGTGATCGTGTGCGTGCTGGACGGCTCGATGAGCGTCACAGGACCCGATCGCGAGGCCGTGCAGCTGCTGCGACGCTCGCAAAAACCGGTCATCTACGTGGCGAACAAGGTCGATACCGCGAGCAAGATCACGGCGGCCAACGAATTGTACGAGCTCGGCATTCCCGAGCTCGTACCGGTCTCCGCGCTGCATGGCCGTGGCACCGCCGATCTGGCGCAGGCCATCGCCAAACATTTACCCAAGGCCGCGCGCGGCGCCGCGGAGTCGGACGAGGCGGACGAGATCATCCCGCGCATCGCCTTGATCGGCCGGCCCAACGCCGGCAAATCCTCGATGTTCAATCGACTGAGCGGCAGCGAGCGCTCCTTGGTCGACGATCGCCCCGGGACGACCCGTGATCCAGTGGACGCGCGCATCGAGGCCAACGGTCGCACGTTCCTGATCGTAGATACCGCGGGGATTCGGAAGAAGGCCAACGTCGAGCGGGGCGTCGAACTGATCAGCGTGCTGCAAGCGATTCGCTCGATCGAGCGCGCGCAGGTCGTGATCTTGATGTGTGATGCCGTACTCGGCGTGCAAGAGCAAGACGCACGCCTGCTCGGCATGTGCCTGGAGCGGCGGCGGGCCGTGATCGTCGGCTTGAACAAGGCCGATCTGCAGAATAAGAAAGAGCAGACCGAGTCCGAGGAAAAGGCGCGCGACGAGCTGCGCTTCGCCGGCTGGGTGCCGATCGTGCATCTCAGCGCCAAGACGGGGCGCGGCGTCAACGAGCTCTTGGATCTGGCGGCCCGCGCAGGCAAAGAGTTCAAGCGTCGCATCCCGACGGGCGAGCTGAACCGCTTCTTCGAGGACGTGCTGAACCGCCACCCGCCGCCGACCAGCAAGGGCCGCGCGCCGCGTATTTTTTACGTCACGCAAGCCGAGGCGCACCCGCCGCGCTTCGTGGCCATGTGCAACGCGCCGGACTACATCACCGAAGCCTACAAGCGCTTCGTCGCCAACCAGATCCGCAAAGCATTCGACTTCCGCGCGGTGCCAATCACGGTCGAGTACCGCGCGCGCAAGCGCAACGAGAACGCGCCCCCAGGCGCCAATCAGTCGCGCGCCCGAAAGAAGTAGCTCCGTTCGGGGCGCCTACTTGGCGCTCAGATCCACGAAGCGCCCGCTCATCATCAGCAGCGACAACATCGACCACGACTCGTTGTAGTAGAGGCTGCCGCCGAGCAGGCTCTGCCAGCCGGCGATGCCGGCGTACGCTTCGTCGCGCAGCTTCGCGTGCTCGGGCGTGGCCATGGCGCCGACGCCCGCCCCGCCCACGAACGCCGCCAAGTGCAGCGTCGCGCCCGGGTACGGCGAACCGTCGAGGTTGTAGCCGTCGACCAGATTGAGCGCGCCAACGCTGGCATGAAAGGCATTGATCTTCTGCAGGTAGGCGAGCGCGCGGGGTTCAGCGAACCAGCAATAATCTTGCGCGATGCGGAACGGAGTGCGGCACGAATCGAGCTGATGATGGATCGGGTGCGAGCTGTTCGGGGGTACCGTCGGCACACCCGAAGGCGTCGACCAGGCGGGGACCAAGCCATTCGTCGTGTTTTTGTTGGTCGCGTTCAGCGCGGCCTCGAGCGCGTCGTAGCTGGCCTTGACGCTGCGGTTCCACTCGGCGGTCTTGCCCGTGACTTGCCCGAAGATTCGATAATAAGCCGGCGCAAAATAGGAGATGTTGATCACCTGCCCGTCCGCGAACTGATCGCCGGGCATGAGCACGTCGTTGCGCGTGTGATCGACCTCGTGCTGCCAGATCAGGTCGATCAATTTCTTGGCGTGGTTCAAATAGGTGTCCGACAGCGAGCCCTGACCGCCCCACTTCTTGTCCGCCATTACCAGCGCGAAGGCCATGTCCTCGTCGCCGTCCGACGCAGCGCCTGCGCCCAGGACGCCGCCCGTGGGCGAGATCTCCCAATCCATCAAGCCGTTGGCGCCGCGATGGATCTGCTCGTATTGCCAAAGCTTGTCGAAGGTCGCCTGGTCGTCCATGTAGACGGCGATCTCCATGCCGTAGGCGATGCCCTCGGAATTGGACGAGTTCACCTGCGTGCCGGAGTTCGGCCGTTTGACGCGCAGAAAGCCGCCTGCGCCGTCCGCGGTCAGCAGATCGGTCTTCCACTTTTGATAATTGGCCTGCGCGTCGGCGAAGTTCGCCCCCGCCGGCATCGTGCACGCGCCGAGCCCTTTGGGCGGTACGCTGCTCGCACCGCTCGCGCCCGCGCTGCCGGCCGCGCCCGCAAAGCTGGCACCGCCCGTACTCGCGTTGCTCCCGGCCGCGCCCGCCGCAGCAGAGCCGGCGCTCCCCCCAAACGCGGAGCCGCCCGCGCCCGCACCGCCTGAGCTCGCGCCGCCCGCAGGTGCACCGGCAACCGCCGAGCCCGCGCTGCCCGCCGTTGCGCTGCTGCTCGGTCCGGGATCCGACGAGCAGCTCGAGGTCAGCGGCAGACAGAGAATGAAAAGCGACGAAGCAAGCTTACGCATGATCTAAACGAACATAGCCTCTCCTCGCGTTCGGTCCACGACGCTCGCGCTGTGTGCTCGAGTGTGTGCGGCTCCGCGCCTGCGCGGCGGCCCCGACTCAGTTCGACAGAAGCGCTATTTTCGACCTTGAAAGGAATCGCAGCGCTAAGCTCACGGAAAAAGCAGCGCTCGAACCCGCGCTAGGCTGCGCACGTCGTGGACGTCTGCAGGCAACACCGGGACACGCAAGATCGCTGGCGGCGCGGCGCCGAGTGAACGGTCGAGCAACTGCAGCTGCTCGACTTCGAAGGCGGCGCGGGTGCGATCGTCCTCGGCCGCGCGCTCGACGCCGCGGAGCGCATGCGCCGAGAGCTCGAGCCCGGATTTGCGCGCCTCGCTCGCGACCTCGGCCGAATCCGCGAGCGCCGGACTCGGTTGCACGCGGTTGACCACGACGGCGTCGGGGCGCATGCCCTGATCGCGCAGGCGCGCCGCAAAATAGCTCACTTCGTCGATCGCGGCGGGCGCTGGCGAGGTCACCAGCACGTACGCCAGATCCGGCGAGCGAAAGGCTTTGGCGACGAGCGCCGCTCGCTCGCGGAAGCCACCGAAGAGCTCGTTCAGCTCGACCACGAACTCCGCCAAATGTTCGAGGAAGCCCTTGCCCGTGAGCCGTCCGATCCCGCGCAGCACCAAGGCCACGCCGCGCGCCACCAAGGTCAAGCTGAAGCGGCCCGATTTCTCGAAGGTTTGCACCAGCCAGCGCATGGCCGCGCTGTCGATGGCTTCGATCAGCCGCTCGGGCGCGTCCAAAAAATCCAGAGCGTTGCTGGTCGGCGGCGTGTCCAGCACGATCCGATCGAAGCGCGGATCTTGCCGGACGAGCAGCACCTTTTCCATCGCCATGTACGACTGCGTGCCGGCAAGGCTCGTCGACACGTAGCTATAGATGCGATTTTGCAAGATGCGATCGCGGACCTCTGGACTGGAAGCGTGGCGGCGAACCAGATCATCGAAGGTGCGTTTCGTATCGAGCATCAGCACCGTGAGCTGGCCCGAAATCTCTAGGCCCGCGCGAGTGAAGAGCTCCGGGCTCACTTGCTGCTCTTCCGCGCTCATGGCGCCGATCCCCAAGCTGTCGGCCAAGCGCTTGGCCGGATCGATGGTGATGCACAGCACGCGCTCGCCTTGCTGGGCGAAGCCCAAGGCAATTGCGGCAGCCACGGTGGTCTTGCCGACGCCTCCAGCTCCCACGCAAACCACGATCTGTTTGCCTTCCAGGAGCGGGCGAAGCGAGTCGGCCATGTCGCGCCTCGCGGTGTACCATGGGAAGGGCGCGCTCGGCGTCCCACCAAAACTTGGCCCCGCCCAGCCGGGCGACAAAAATGGGCGTCATATGTTCGACCCCAAGCAGGATCGTCGCCAAGCCCGTAGCGAAAATACTCAGGTGGCCCTCACCCGCCTGCTGGAGGCCGCCAGGCATTCCGCGGCGCTCGAGGCGCTGGCGCTCGGCGACGAGCTCGGTTTGCTCGTGGCAGGCGCGGGCGCGGCTGAATTGTGCGACGAATTGGCGGCCGTGGCCCCGCTCTTCGGCTCGCCCAATACTGACCTGCCGAACCACTTCAACGTCCTCGGCCGGGGCACCGAAGTGCGCCGCTTGGCCGTAGACGGCTGCGAGATGTTCATTTCCGGACGCGGCGCCGGACTCGATCTGGCTCTGGGCCGGATCGCCAGCGGTTGTCAGCGCATCTTGGTCGAGAAAAAATCCCGACTTTCGCACTGAGAGAAGCTTGGCGGCGTGCCCTTCGGGCCGAGCGCGACTAGGCTTCTTGGCACATGAGCGGCTTCATCGATTTGCACTGTCACTATGTGCCGGGAATCGATGACGGCGCCAACTCCGCGGCGGATGGCTTGGCCATGCTGCGCGGCTTGGGCTCGCTCGGCTTCGCACACGTGCTGGCGACCCCGCACACCCGACCCGGCATGTTCGACAACACCGCCGCGACCATTGGCGCGGCGTTCGCGGAGTTCAAGAGCAGCTTGCCGGCGGGCGAACGCTTGCCTGAGCTGTCGCTCAGCAGCGAGCACTACTTCGACGAAGTGGTGTTTCAACGGCTGCTCCGCGGCGAGGGCCTGCCCTACCCCGGCGGCAAGGCGGTGCTGCTCGAGTTCTATCAGATCGATTTTCCGCCGATGATTCAGGATCGCCTGTTCGATTTGAGGACGCGCGGCCTATTGCCGGTGATCGCGCACCCCGAACGCTATCAATGCCTGTGGCGCTCGCCGGATATCCTGGAAAAATTGGTCGATTCGGGCTCCACCGCGTTGCTCGACATCGCCTCGTTGGTCGGTAAATACGGCCGGAAGACTCAAGACTGCGCAGAAGTTCTGCTGGAGCGCGGCCTGTATCACGCCGCTTGCAGCGACGCGCATCGGCCCGCAGACGTGGCTGAAGTCGCGCGCGGGATCGCCCGCTTGCGCGACCTGTATGGCGCGGATGAAGTCACGTTCATGTTCCGTGAAGGCCCCGAGCAGCTCTTGCTTGGCATCGCTCCGGAGTGAAGCGCACGCGAAATTTGTCCCAGTCGGGCGCTGCCTGCTAAGCGAAGAGCGATGCGAAGACCCACGCGTAGCTCGCTTGGCGTAGCCCTGGTGCTGCTGGCGGCGGCGGTATTCTTCGCCCAAAGCGCGATTGCGCGCGTGGGCGGCGACTCAGAGTACAGCAAGGCGCAGACCTACAGCGGCGCCTTGCGCTACCTACGGGTCGACCTAGGCTATGAGGTCGTGGAGCGCGATCCGGACGCGGCCTATTTGATTTTTCGCTATCAGCTCCCGGGGCAAAACAAGGGCAACGCCACGGGTACGGTCGAAATCGTCGACACGGATGGCCACGTCAAATTATTCGTCCAGATCCCGACTATGCCCGAGTACCACGAGCGCGTACTGCGCGACGGCTTGGTCAAAAAGCTCCACGACGAGTACGGCGTGCCGCCGCGCAAGCCGCCGCCGGCTGCGCCGCCCCCAGCAAAAAAGCCTGAAGCCGACGCGGGCACCGATTGAGCGATTGAAGCCCGAGGTGGGCCGGGGATAGATGGAGGCTCCAAGGCATGGAGTCTTCAGAGAAAGCGCTGCCGGCGCAGATCGGCCGGTACCGGATCGAGCGATTGCTGGGTCGTGGGGCGATGGGCCGCGTGCTGCTGGCGCACGATCCAGTGCTCGACCGCAGTGTGGCGATCAAGCTGCTGCGCGACGATCTGAACATTCCGCCCGAGCAGCACGACACGCTTTTGCATCGCATGCGCCAAGAGGCGCGCGCGTCGGCGCGCGTCAGTCACCCGAACATCGTCGCCTTGCACGACATGGGCGAAGATCCGGAGCTCGGCCTGTGCTTGGTCTTCGAATACGCGGAGGGGTTGACGCTCAAGGAGCGGCTGCTCAAGGGCCGACTCGGACCCGAAGCGGCGGCCAAGCTCGCGCGTGAAGTCGGCGACGCGCTCACGACCGCGCATTGTGCCGGAGTTCTGCATCGCGACATCAAGCCCGAAAATATCATCTTGACGCCCACCGGCGCGAAGGTCGCAGACTTCGGCATCGCGCGCGTGCCGGATTCCACGCTCACGCGTGACGGTGGCTTGCTCGGCACTCCGGCTTACAGCGCGCCCGAGTGCATCGCGTCCGGTAAATTCTCACCGCTCAGCGACCAATTTTCGCTGGCCGCGACCTTGTACGAGGCGGTCAGTGGCCAGCGCGCCTTCCCTGGCGAAGACGCGATCGCCGTCGCCTCACGCATCACCACCGACGATCCGCCTGGAGTCGCGGCCTACGCCGGCCTCGATCCACACGTGGACGCCGTGTTGGCCCGGGGCCTGGCGAAGCTGCCGAGCGCGCGCTTCGAAGACGCGCGCGCCTTCGGCAAGGCACTGGCCGAAGCGCTCTGGCAAAGCCCGCGCATGCAATTGCCAACCATGCCCGACGAGCGCCACCGAAATAGCGCGCCTTCGCCGCACGAGACCCGCACGACGCGCCTCGTCCTGGGCGGCGCGGCGGTCGGCGCCCTGCTCGGCATCGCCGGTTTTCAGCTGAGCTCGGGCCTGCGCGAGCCCGAGCAGGCGCCCGAGCCACGCGCGGAACAGGTGCAAGTCTCGCGGCCGAGCAAGAGCGAAGGGCCGCTGCCGGTCGAGCCCGCGCCGAAGAAGCCCAAGCCCGCGCGAAAAGACGCGGCGCGCGACGCAGGCGCCAGCAAAGCCCCGCGTGTCGCCGCCTCCGATGCAGGCGCGCCGAGCACCGCTGATGCGGGCAATGAGCGGGTTGCTCCGCCGTGAAGCGCGGGCCGCGGCTGACGCTCGGCGAACGCCTCGCGCTGAGCGTCGCCTTGGCTTCGATGCTGTCCTTGACCGCGCCGCCCAAGACGCACGCCGACAGCGCAGATAACACGGTACTACTGCCCTGGCCGATCGGGCAGAGCCCCGCTGAGACCGCGCTCAGCGGTGGGCTAGCGGTGCTGCGGGCGCGCGGCTCGCTGATGATTCGGGTCCCCGCGTCTGAATTCGTGATGGGCTCCACCTCCGCCGAGATCATCGAGTCTACGCTGCTGTGCGAGCGTGAAGCGCTCGGCACGAGCTGCGACGAACGCAGCTTCGCCGACGAATCCCTGGCGCATCGCGTGCGATTGTCGGGCTTCTTTTTGGATCGCCGAGAAGTCACGGTGGCCGACTTCGAAACCTGCGTGCGCGTTGGACGCTGCAAGCCGCCGCCTTACGAACGGGGCGCGCTGCGCTTCAAACAGCCCCATTTTCCGGTCACTCTGGTGACTTGGGACGACGCGCAAGCGTTCTGCGCGTTTCGCGGCGCGCGGCTACCGACCGAAGCCGAGTTCGAGCGCGCGGCGCGCGGCCCGAGCGGTCGTCGTTTTCCCTGGGGCCAGCTGCCCAATAGCCGCCTAGCCAATCACGGTCGCCTGGGCATCGATCTCAGCGACGACGTGGACGGCTTCAGCGAACTTGCGCCGGTCGGTTCCTTCAACGCTGGTCGCACCCCGGATGGCTTTCTGGATCTGGCGGGCAACGCTGCCGAGTGGGTTCAGGATCGCTACGCGACGCAATACCCGGACGCAGATCAGAGCGATCCGCAAGGCCCCGACGCGACGCAGGCGACCAGCGCACGCGTCGTCCGCGGTGGAAGCTACGAGTCACCTGTGGCATGGCTACGCGGCGCCGCCCGCGGCGCCTACTTGCCGACTGAACGGCGTCCCTCGCTCGGCTTCCGTTGCGCTCGCTCGCAGCAACGTGGAAATCTGGCATCCACTCCATGAGCTTCGACAAACCACTCGACATCCCCAAGCCGAAGCTGCGCTTGCCGATCCACGAAGCGACGCAGTTCGTGCTGGTGCGGCCGCACTATCCCGAAAATGTGGGCGCCATTGCGCGCGCGATCAAGACCATGGGCTTCACCCAGCTGACCCTGATCAAGCCCGGGCGCCTGGCCGTGCCAGAACACGAAATGGCCTTCAAAATGGCCGTAAAATCCTGGGACGTGCTGAACGATGCGCGCCGCGCAGACGACCTCGGCAGCGCCCTCGGTGAAGTTAGCCTAGTGCTCGCGACCACCGCTCGCCGCGGCTTCTCCGGCATCATCCAGCCACGCGAAGCGGCCGCCCGCGCCGTCGCGCACGCCGCCGCGGGCGGCAAAGTCGCCTTCCTATTCGGCAACGAAAAGACCGGCCTGTCCGAGGCCGATCACGCCTGGGCCACCCTGCACGTGCGCATCCCGATGGCCGCCGACCAACCCTCCGTGAACCTCGCCCAAGCCGCGCAGATCATGGCCTACGAACTATTCGTCGAAGCCCTGGCCGAGCGCACGCGCCAAGGAACGCCGATCGCGCTCGACGCGTTCGACTCCCCCGACCCGGACGACGCCTCTGTCGAAGAGTGAGCGCTCCACTCGCCCCTGGGTCAAATCTGACCGCACCCCGGACAGGCTGGGTGACCGTCGAGAAACCTATAGTAGGCTCGGGGCCTCCACCATGAGTGCCGAGCCGGTCTTCGATTTGCGTTCCGACACCGTGACGCGGCCGGGGCGTGCGATGCGCGAGGCGATGGCGGGGGCGGCGGTGGGAGACGACGTGTACGGCGAAGATCCCACCGTGATCGAGCTCGAGCGTCGGGTGGCCGAGCTACTCGGCAAGGAGCGCGCGTTGTTCGTGCCCTCGGGCACGATGAGCAATCAAATCGCGCTGCTGGTGCACACGCGGCCGGGCGATGAGGTGGTGATCGGCGAGGGCGCGCACATCGCCTTTTACGAGTCGGGCGCGGGAGCCGCGCTAGCGGGCGTGCAATTTGCTCAGGCGGGGGCGGGCGGCTTGTTCGACGCGGATGAGCTGAGCGCCGCGGTCAAGCCGCGCGCGGACTATCACCCGCGCACGTCTTTGGTTTGCGCGGAGAACACGCACAATCGCGCGGGCGGACGGATCTTTCCCCAGGCCACGCTGGAGGCCGTGTTGAAGCGCGCGCGCGAGCATGGGCTTTCGGCGCACCTCGATGGAGCGAGGCTGTGGCACGCAGCGCTCGCCAGCGGCATTTCCGAAGCCGAGCTGGCACGCTCGTTCGACACGGTGAGCGTTTGCTTTTCGAAAGGTTTGGGAGCGCCGGTAGGCTCTGCGCTCGTGGGCTCCGAGGATGCCGTGCGCGCGGCCCGGCGGTATCGCAAAATGCTCGGCGGCGGCATGCGCCAAGCCGGAATTTTGGCTGCGGGCGCGCTGTTCGCGCTCGAGCATCAGCGACAACGCTTGAGCCTCGATCACGACTCGGCCAAGACCCTCGCGCGCTTGCTGGCACAGCTTCCAGGCGTGCGCGTGGTGCCGCCAGAGACGAACATCGTGTCCATCGCGCTCGAGTCGAGCGCGGAGCGCGTGGTCGCCGAGGCCCGTTCGCGTGGCGTGCTGGTCAACGCCACCGGCCCGCGCTCGCTACGCGCAGTGACTCACCTCGATCTATCGGCGGCGGACGTGGCGCGGGCTGCCGAGCGTTTGTGCGACGCGATCGTCGCGCTACGCGGAGCTGCCACGTGAAGCGGGCGTTGCTCTTTGCCTTGCTGCTCGCAGCTTGCGCGCCAACGCTGCCTCCGGCCTATGTGCAAGCTCGCGACGCGGCCGAGAGCGCCTACGCCCATGGCCAATTTGCCGAGGCGCCAAAGCGCTGGCTGAGCGCCGCGGACAGCGCCGAACGCGCGCGCGATCGCACTGAAGCGCGCTACCGCGCGGCCACCAGCTTCGAACGCGCCGGGCTGATCGAGGAAGCCCGTAAGTGGTACGGCGTGCTGGCCAGCGGCAAGAGCGATCGAGCACCCAGGGCGACCTTCGCGCTCGCGGATTTGCGCCTGAAAGGCGGAGACGCCGCGGGGGGGCTCGCCGATCTCGAGGCTGCGATCCGCAAATATCCGCGCTCGGCGATCGCCGGCCTCGCGCTGCGTCGCTACTTCTCGGCGCTGGCCGAGCAAGGCGGCGACCAGGCGGTGCTCGCTTACATCGACCGCGCCCTGCCCGAGCTCGGACGCACGGACCTCGCCGAGCAACTTTATTACGAGCGCGCGCGGCGCCTGGAGGCTCGCGGCAGCGCAACCGAGGCGGTGAACGCGTACGTCGCGCTCGCCGATCGCTTCCCGTATCCCTACGGCGCATTCTGGGACGACGCTCTGCTGCGCGGCGCCGACTGCCAGCTCCGCTTGGGCAAGCCGGAGAGCGCCATCGCTTTGCTCGAGCGCATGCTGCGCGCGCGCGAGACTTCGCACCTATCGGGCAGCTACGAGCGCCCGCGCTTCGCGGACGCGGCCTTCCGCCTCGCCGAACTGTATCGCGACGCGAGACAGGATCCAGCAGCCGCACGCCGCGCTTTTCGTGGCGTGTTCGTCGACTATCCGACGAGTACGCTGGGCGACGACGCGCTCTGGCAAGAAGCACTGCTGGCTCGGCGCGTTGCCGAGCCGCTCGCGTGCGAGCCGCTCGCGCTCTTGATCAAGCAGCTCCCGGACTCGCGTTACGCGCCGTGCGCACACGAAATGTGCACGAAAATCGCGTCGATCGCGCGGCGTGATTGCGCCGCGTACATCGAGCGCGAGCTTCGTGAGCCGCCTTCCGCAGCGAAGCCAGAGTCAGACGGATCCGCCGAATGAGCCCTGGCCGGCCCGGCCCAGCTCACTCCGGCTCTTCTTCCTTCTCTTCTTCTTCGTCGTCCTCGTCGTCTTCGTCTTCATCTTCGTCGTCGAAGTCGTCGTCCGGCTCGTCCGGTTCGTCTTCGTCGTCGGCGGTTTCGCTCTTTGCTTCAGTCTTGAGATCGATGCCGACTTCGCCGAGCTGGGTCTCGAGTAATTCGAGCAACTCGTCGACGTCGTCACCGCTCCATTCGTCGATCACGTCGGTCAAAAATTCGAAAAAGTCGCCGTTGTCTAGGCGACGCTCGATTTCCTCGACCTGATCTTCGGTAAATGCCTCGAGGATGTCTTCCCTGAGTGACTCAGTGTCATCCTCCTCGATGGCCTCTTGCGCAGAAAGTCGAATCTGCCGGACAGCGCGTTTGTCGAGGTGAATTTCCATTCCGATAGCTTCCTGGGGACTCGACCCGGCTTTAGACGAAGGATTCGGGTACAGTCAAGCCCGTGACGACGACAAAGGGCGAACCGGCTTGCCCGGTGAAAGCCAACGGCCTCCTTCCGCAGCGCGCGTACCGCAGGAAAGCCGCGTCGTTTGCATTCGGCGCCTGCGCGCTGATGTTTCTTTTTGCATTCGCGAATCGTGCATCGGCCCAGCAGTCGCAGCGTCCGCCTCCCAACAATGTGGAGTACTTTCAGTACGGGGTCGCCGTGGCCTTGGAAAAATTGTTGTCCGGTGGCGACGTCTGTCCTGCGCCCGGACCAACGGGCTCGGGCGCGGAGGCAGCCAAGACCGCCACGCCCTGCATCCTAGGCAGCGGCGGCGGGCTGGCCATCCGCATGGGCTATCGCTCGCGGGGTCCCTGGTACCTGGGCGGCGCCTACCAGTTCACGCGCATGGATTCCTCGAACTTGCTGCGCCTAGGCATCCTGCAGCAACTGCGCGGCGAGGCCCGCTATTATCTGGATAGGGGAAATCGCCTCACTCCCTACGGCTCCCTGGGCTTCGGGGCAGCGGTTTACGGCAACGAGTGGAAAGTGAGCACCGGCGGCCCGACTTTGAGCGCCGGTTTGGGCCTGGAATTTCAGATCACCCAGTCCACGGTGATCGGCATGGCCGTGGATTACCGCGGTTTCCTCTTCCATCACTGGACCGACAGCACCGGCCAGGTGCGGGCTGATGAGTACCTCGGCTTCGGCTTTGCCCACACCCTCGGCCTTGAACTCACCCTCGAGCTGAGGAGCCCGCTGGCGCGCTGGTAGCGAAGTCTCGGCACTTCACTTTCACTCCGCCCCCGGTTTGAAGTAATGAAAGCGAGGAACAGAGATTGGGCAATTGTTGGTGAGGTGTAGCCGCTGCGGCAAAGAAAACCCCGAGTCACTGAGGTTCTGTCAGGACTGCGGGAACCGCCTGATTTCAGGCGAGGGGGCCGGCGTCGCGCCGACGCCACCGCGAGGACTCGCGCCTGCTGCGCCGCCTGCCGCAGCGCCACCGCCTGCCGTAGCGCCGCCGCGTTCCGCAGCGCCACCGCCGCCGGCCACAGTGCCGCGACCTACCGCGCCGTCCGCCCCATCATCGGTCGCGCCGCCTTTCTTTTCGCCGCCGGCCACGTTTGCCCCGCCCTCTACTCCGGCCGTTGCTGCCCGCGTCAGTGAGGCGCCCAGGCGACCGGCTGCCCCGCAGTTCGAGTTCTCCCCGCCTCGACCACCTGAGCGCAAGTGCACCCGCTGTGGCACCAGCAACCCAGCCAGCGGGCGCTTCTGTTCGAACTGCGGTGGCTCACTCGATCGCCCGCACGAGCCCTCGACCGCGCCTCAGACGGCGCCCCAGGCCCGAGTATCGGCTCCACCCCAGCAGCCAGCCGCACCTCAGTTCGTGGCAGCTCAGGCGCCCTCCGGGCAGCTCACTTGCCCGCGCTGTCGCGGCCCCAATTCGACGCAGATGTCGTTCTGCCAATTCTGCGGCGCACGCTTGGTCACTGGGCCGGAAGAGACTCGCGGTCCGGCCTATGGGCCCGCGCCCGGGGCCCACGCTGCGCCCGAGCCCAAGCTCGATGCCCGCTTGGTGGTGATCGGGCAAGACGGCAAACCGGGCCGTGAGTACCCGATAGTCGATGATCAGACCGACATCGGCCGCGAAGAGGGCAGCATCGTGCTGCCCAACGACCCCTATGTAGGCCCCCGCCATGCCAGGCTAACCCGGCGAAACGGCCGGTTTTTTGTTAGGGACCTGGAATCGGTGAACGGAGTATACGTTCGGCTCCGAGCGACCGAGCGCCTCCAGCACGGGGACTTGGTGTTGATCGGGTTGGAAGTGTTAAGGTTCGAGGTTGTGAGCGACGCGGAGAAAGGGCTTAGCCCAGCAGTGGAGCGCGGCACGCAGATCTTTGGCTCCCCGTCGGCGGCACGCCACATGCGCCTTTGCCAGCGCACGGTGGAAGGGGTGACGCGAGACGTCTACTATCCTACTCGCGATGAGGCGGTCGTGGGCCGCGAACAGGGAGACATCGTTTTCACCAATGATCCCTTCATGAGCCGGCGGCACGCAGCCATCACGCGGGACCCCAACATCGGGACGTTCAGTCTTCGGGACTTGGGTTCCTCCAACGGAACTTATTTGGCAATCCGATCCGAGCGCGAGCTCACCCCGGGCGACCACGTACGTATCGGACAACATCTGTTTCGGCTCGACGTCGGGCGGGCGGACGGGCGATGACAGAAAATGCAGCGGGGTCGGGACTGAAGGTACGCGTCTTCGGCCGTACCGACGTTGGACAGATCCGGGAACACAACGAGGACAATTTCCTGGTTGCCGATCTGACCCGCAAGACACGAAGCTTGATGGAAAGCGACCGCGAGCCGCCCGTCGGTGAGCGCGGCATGCTGCTCGGCGTGTGCGACGGCATGGGCGGCGCGGCCGCGGGCGAGGTCGCAAGTCAACTCGCCGTCGACATCATCTACGAGAAGCTGACCCAGGGCGATCCGCCGGCACATCACGATGACCTCGCGCGGCGGCTGGTCCAAGCCGTCGAAGAAGCGGGGATTCGCATTTTCAACGAAGCGCGCGCCGATCGCAGCAGGCGCGGCATGGGCACCACGGCCACGATCGCGGCGCTGATGGACGCGCGCCTGTTCGTGGCTCAGGTCGGTGACAGCCGCGCCTACGTGCTGCGCGGTGACCGCTTCACCCAGGTGAGTCGCGATCAATCGTTGGTAAACCAATTGATCGAGGCCGGACAGCTCACTGAAGAAGAAGCCGAGACCTTCGAGCACAACAACATCATCCTGCAGGCGCTAGGCACCGCCGAAACCGTCCAGGTCGACCTCACCTACGTCGATCTGTGCCGCGGCGACCGGCTGCTCGTCTGTTCCGACGGCCTGTCGGGCATGGTTCGCGGCGACGAAATGCGCGAAGTGTTGCTCTCGACCCGCGATTCACTCGAGGCCTGTAAGGAGCTCACCGATCGCGCCAACCGCGCGGGCGGTCACGACAACATCACGGTGATCGTCGCCGAGTTCGACGGCCCAGCGCTCTCGGCGCCGGCCTCGGACGCGTTGATTTCGTATCAAAAATATCCTCTGCCCGAGGCACCGGTAGAAACGACCGTGCGCGCCCCCGCGGTCACCCAGCGCCCGAGTGAAGCCGAAGCCCCCGCGAGCGAAGAAGCCAGCCGCGAAGCGCGTCGGCTGCGCGTTGGGCACACGATGGTCGGCGGCGTAAACCCGATCACGGGCTTGGCCTCCGCGCCGCCCGGTGCCCGAGTTTCGGGTGCCCCACCCTCCTTCAGTATGGACAACGAGCCGGTCTCGATTCCAACCAGCGGGCTGCCCCCGTCGGTGGTCGGCATCATGGTGCTGGGAGCGATGCTGTTCGTCGCGATGCTCGGCTACCTGCTCGTGCGTTAGGCGTTTGAGCGTGCGGGCCGCGATCCGACGACTCTTCGGGATCGCGCTCACCTTGATCGCCGTGTCCGTCGGCATGTTTTGGGCCTCGGCGAGCTACGCTGGGCGCCCGGGCAACCAGCACGCTTCGCCCTTCGCGGCCTTGCCCGTGTTCTTCAACCCGCGTCCGATCGGCGTCCGAGAGCTTTCGAACAGCGCGCTGCGTGCGATCGCGCGCGGCGGGCAACCCGCGGTCGCCGCGCAGATCTCGCTCGCCCAGCTCGGCGGTGCGGCGCTGCCCTACGTGCTGCCAGCGCTCGACTCGCTCGACCCACACAGCCGCGAGCGGGTCGCGCTCGCCCTGACACCGGTGGCCGTGCGCATGGAAGTCGCAAGCTCCGAAGAACTCGCCGACGGCGCGCAAGCAGTGCTGTTTTGGACGCGCTTCTGGCAAGACCGAGCGATCGACTTCCGCACCGCGAGCGTGCGGCACTTGGCCAGCCGTCTGGCAGAACGCTCGATCGCGCTCCGGCGCGAGGATCTGATCCACGTCGACACCTTCGCCCTGCCAGCGCTGATCGACGCCCTGGGCCAAGTGGATACGCTGGACGACGTCGCGCGTGTCCAGCGCCTGAACTCGGTGCTCGCCCATGTCACCGACCTTGCCGTAGCGTGTCCACCGAACGCGAGCGTCGCCGACGCGCGGCGGGTCGTCGATAGCTGGCGTGATTTCTGGGACCTCCACGGCAGCGAGTACTCTGCGCTGGACGGCCCGCGGCGGCTGGCCGCCACTTTCGTCGAGACGCAGTACGGTAAGTGGCTGGCCGCGGTGCTGCGCGGCGGCCTGGGGCGGACGCAAAATGGCGAGCGAGCGCTGGATCGGGTCACGCAGGGCTTGGCCACGACGTCGTTCTTGCTGTTCGTGGGCCTGGGCGGCGGCTTTCCGCTGGGTGTCGCCTGGACTCGCTTCGAGCGGCGCAGCCACAAGTTCGCCACGCGCGTGGCGTCTGCGATCGCGGGCACCGCGCTGGCCGCGATCCCCTGCGCGACGTTCGTGCGCTTGTTCGCCGGGCCGAGCGCGGGGCTGCTGAGCGCGATTTTCTTGGTCATGATCACGACTGCCGCGTGGGTCTCGCGGCACCTCGCGCGCTCCACCATGAGCCAGAGTGTCTCGCCGATCGCCGCAGCATTTTCGGTCTCCGCACCGCTCGGCGCGACCTATCCGCCGTTCGTGCTGAGCGCCATCGTGCTGGTCGAACTGATCTTCGAATTGCCGGGCCTGGGGCGAACCGCGGCGCTCTCCTTGGCTGCCGGAGACGTGAACGCTTGGATGGCCGCCTCGCTGGCGCTCGCTTCCGCGTCGCTCTTGCTCAGGCACGCCGCCGACTTGGTCCGGCCGCGCGCTAGCCAGAGCGAGATCGTGAGCGTCCGGTGAACGCCCCCCTGCTCTCGGCCAAACGACGCCTGGCCTTGGCGGCCGCTGCTGCCGCGCTGCTGGTAGTGCTGGCCACTGCGCTCGCGCCGCTCTCGCCCGAACTGCAGGCCTATGCGCGCGGGCTCGCCTTCGCTGTAGTTGCTGGCCTGTCGATCATGGCGGTGGCTTTCCTGGTCGCGTTGCCGCTGGGAGCGTTGGCGGCGAGCGGGCCACGCATCATCGACTGGGCGCTGCGCTTCGTCTGCGATTTGGTGGGTTCATTGCCGACCGTCTTCGTGGCCGCGGTGTTCTGGGCCACCACCAGTAGTACGCCCCGTTTCGTGTGCGCGCTGGGCGTCTTGCGCGGCTTGGAGCAAGCCTGGCTCTTGCGCTGCGAGATCGTGCGACTCGAGGCCGAGGATCCGGAGTCGGTGCCGCGTGGCTTGGGCCGCACCCCGCTGGTCGCTTTCCTGCGCCGGCGCATGTCGTCGGCGCTCGGGCCGTTGTTCGTCAGTGCATCCTTCAGCGTGGCCTGGCTCACGGCGCTCGACGCCGCCGTCTCACAAGCCGGCCTGCGCCCGCCGAGTGCGCTGCCTACGTGGGGGCTCTTGCTCGGCGCGCCGCACCCTAGCCCGTTCCCTGCGCTACTCGCCGCCGGCTCGGTGGCTTTGCTCACCGTCGCCCTGCACGCGCTGTTTCGCCCGCCGAGTGCGGCGTAGCTGCGCCTTGACCCCGGGAAGGACGGGCGCCATAACCGCTTCTCCGAATCCTCCCGAGAAATTGCCATGCCCCTCCCCACGGTAACGGAACGAAACTTCGAGCAAGAGGTGTTACTGAGCGAAGAGCCCGTGTTGGTCGAGTTCGGCGCTGAGTGGTGCGGCCCGTGCAAGACCATGGCGCCCGAACTGCTGGCTCTCGCGGAAGAGCTCAAGGGCAAAGCCAAGATCGTGATGGTCGACATCGACCGCTCACCAATGATCGCGCGCCAGATCGGCGTGCAGTCGGTGCCCACGTTCGTGGTGTTCCACCAAGGGCGTCCCGTGGGTGGCAAGGTTGGCGCGATGCAACGACGCGAGCTGCGGGACATGCTCGATCCGTTTTTGCCTCGTGCCGAAGGCGCGCTGAAGCCGGACGAACTCGCGCAGCTGCTCAAGGCCGGCCGCGTGGTCCCGGTAGATACGCGCGAGGCGCCCGTGTTTGCTCGCGCGCACCTGCCCGGCGCCGTGAGCATGCCCGCAGCCGAAATCGAAACGCGGCTGGCTGAGCTGCACATGCTCGCTGGCACGCCGGTGATCTATTGCCGCTCCGGGGATCAGACCAAAGAACTGGCTGCCAAGCTCGCCGAGCAAGGCGTGCCGGTGGCCTTCCTCGAAGGTGGCGTGCTCGGCTGGGAAGCTGCCGGCTTTAGCCTGCAGCGCCCGGACTGACGTTCATCACGCGCGCGGTCGGGTCGCGCGCGCACCTACCGCCGCGCGTCTGCCGCCGTCAACGCGAGTACGCCGCGAGAGCGGCGGCGATCACGGTTCCGACCGGCACGCCCGCGGCCTGAGCGGCCGCGGCGCAGGCGTCGAATTCGGGTTTGACGCGCGCGGGACCATACGGCCCTTCGCTCACTTTCATCGGGATCACGCCGAACTCCGTGCTCACTTGCACCATCCGGCGCGGGCGCTCCGTGCGCGAGACCGGCGTATGACGAACGCCGATCGAATTGGTCTCGCGCAGCAGCGCTTCGGCCAAACGCTGTTCAGCGCCGCGCTCACCGAGCACGGACAGCGTCAGCGCCGGCCGGCCCTTCTTCATGACGATCGGCGTGGCCCACGCATCGAGCGCGCCGCTGGCCAGCAAGTTCTGCAACGCATGCGCGGCGAGCTCACCGGTCATGTCGTCGATGTTGGCTTCCAGCACCACGTGCGAAGCGCCAACCGCGGGTTCGCTTTGGGCCAGCGCGCCGCCCAAGATGACGCGTAGCGCGTTCAACCGATCCGGCAACACGCGAGTACCGAAGCCCCAGCCAATGCGCTCGGGAGCAAAGCTCGGCCACGCCTTGTAGGCACGCGCCACGGACGCAACGATCGCGGCTCCCGTGGGCGTCACGAGCTCGGCTTCGATTCCAGCATCGACCGTTGGTACGCCGCGCAGGCAGGCGACGGTCGCGGGCGCGGGTAACGGCAGTACGCCGTGTTGGCAGAGCACGCTGCCCCGCCCCATCGGCAGCGGCGACGACAGCACGTCTGCGCCCAAAAAATCAAAGCACGCGGCGGCCCCGACGATATCGACGATCGCATCGACCGCGCCGACCTCGTGAAAGGCGACCGAGTCGAGCGTGCTCCGATGCACCTCGGCCTCGGCCTCGGCCAAGCGCAAGAAGATGCGCCGCGCGAGCGCTTTCACGCCCGCTGCCAAGCGCGACGCGCCCAGCAAATCATCAATCGCGCGATAGCGACGATCGGGTTGCGCATCCGCCACCACGACATCGAACTTCGTGCCACCGATCGCGCCACCCCAGGCCGGCTTCAGCTCCAGCGCAAATCCCGACAAACCGAGCAGCGCGACGCTCTCTTCAACCACGGAAAACGGCACCCCCAAATCCACCAACCCCGCGATCGTCATATCCCCCGCGACGCCGCTAAACGCATCCAAAAACAAAATCTTGCCCACCCCAGCGCCTCTCGCCAACGCGTCCCGGTGCCCCTCCGGCTCCCTGTCGACGTGCCCGTGCTCGTGCTCATGCTCGTGCCCGCTCTCTTTGCCCTGCTCATGAGCAGGCGAGTGCGAGTGGCCATGCGAGTGCGAGTGGGAGTGACCGTGCCCACCAATAAAAAATCTCGGGGCACTCATGTCGGCGCCAAATGCTTCTGTTGCGTGGCAATCATCCGCCCCACCGCCATGGCGGCGCCGAAGCCGTTGTCGATGTTCACCACCGCGATGCCCGACGCGCAGCTCGTGAGCATGGCGAACAACGCGGTAAAGCCGCCGAGGGCAGTGCCGTAACCAACGGACGTCGGAACCGCCACGATCGGCGCTCCGATCAGGCCGCCGACGACGCTCGGCAACGCGCCCTCCATGCCCGCGACGACAATCACCGCGGGCGCGTCACTGAGCGCGTCCACGTGGCTCATCAAGCGGTGAATGCCCGCCACTCCGACGTCGAAAAAGCGCTCTGCGGGTAGGCCGAACATGCGCAAGGTTTCGTACGCTTCCTCAGCCACCGGGATATCGCTGGTGCCGGCAGTCACGATCGCCACGGGCTTGCACGCGCGCTCCGGGATCGGTCGTTGGATGAGTTTGGCGGTGCGCGCCAGGGTGGAGTAGCTGAGCACCGGAAGCGCCTCCAGCACCAGCTCCGCCGTTCGGCCCACGAGCCGCGTCACGAACACGTTGTCGCCGGCCTCGATGATGCGCGAAACGATGCCGATGATGTGCTCCGGGGTCTTGCCCTCGGCCAGCACCACCTCGGCGATGCCTTGGCGCAGAGCTCGATGGTGATCGACGCGCGCGTAGCCGAGGTCCGAAAACGGCAGCGTGGCGAGCGTGCTCAGCGCCGAATCAATCTGCAGTGAGCCAGCTTTCACGGCTTCCAGGAGCTCCCGCAAACGCGCTGCGTCCATTGAGCAGTCATGTAGTCCAGGGTGCCCCGAGCGTCGACCGATTCTTGGCAGTTTTGCGCGCAAAGGCAGACCGGGCGCCGGCCGGATTTCGGCAAATTTCAGGCTCCGCTCGCCACAAAACGTGGGAAGGTTCGGCGGTGCCTGCGCCGTTGACACCTCTGCTGGGCTTCGCCCTGGGCGTGGCCTGTGCTTGGGCCGCCGTGGGCGATTTGGGCCGCTCGACCTCGGGTTTGGGTGGCCGCGCGCTGCTCGTCACGATGGCCTACGCGCTGCTCGTATTCGCGCCGGTTGCCGGCTATTTCGTGGCCTTCGAGCCAGATTGGTCGTTCGCTTATTTCGTGGACAGCGAGCGCCTGCCCGCGGCGGTGCCGATCGCGGTCGTGCTGCTCGCGGCCGCCTCGGTTCCGGCCGGTTTTTTGGCTGCCGTTGCGGATGCGCGCGCACACCGGCTTGGCCGCGTGCTGCGCAAAGCAGCCGTGCCGGCGCTGCTGGCCGCCGTGTTTTTGCTTTCGACCTTCTCGCGGCTCAGCGTACACGCCAACTACGCCCAATTTCACGGGGACTTCGGCACACGCGGGGTCGCCGGCGGCCCGCTGGGCTACGCTCTAATTTGGATGCTGGGAGTGCTGGCCGCAGCTACCGCCTGGACGCTGCGGGCACTGCAACGGTTGAGTCGCAAAAGCTGAGCCTGGCAACCGCCAGGCTCAGCCAGTCACTACGAGGAAAGCGCGCAATGGAACAGGACGAGTCTCGAGAGCTTCTCAAATTGGCCGCTGAAGTCGTCGAGCGCGCTCGACGCGCTGGGGCAGACGTGGCCGAGGCCAGCGCACGCGGCGGCTCCGACCTCAGCACGCGCGTGCGCCTGGGCAAGCCCGAGCTGGTCGAAGAGGCCGGACACCACAGCATATCGCTGCGCGTCATTCGCGCCAATCGCGTGGCGCTGACGTCGACCAGCGATCTCAGTCCGCGCGGCATCGAACGCTGCGTGGCAGACGCGCTGATGCTGGCAGAGCTGAGCGAGCCCGATCCGTTCGCGGGTCCAGCCGATCCGAGTCTCCTCGCACAGCCACCGTTCCCGGATCTGGATTTGTTCGATGAGGGCCTGTTCAAAATCGACGCGGACCGCGCCATCGAGCAGGCGATCATCGCCGAGCAGGCCGCGTTCGATTTCGATCCGCGCATCAAGCTCAGTGAAGGCGCCACCTTCTCGCGCAGCAATTCGACCAGCGCGATCGTGCTCTCGAGCGGCTTTCAAGCCTCGCTGCGCGGCTCCTACGCCTCGCTCACCGTGGCGCCCGTCGTGGAAGACGAAGGCGGCAAGAAGCGGCGCGGGCACTATTGGTCCGCCACTCGTCATCAATCCGAGCTCGAAGATCCGGCGTTCGTCGGCCAAGAGGCGGCGCGCCGCACCTTAGCCAAGCTCAACCCGCGCAAAGTGCCGACCCAAGAGACCACGGTGATCTTCGACGCGGACGTTTCGCGCTCGATCATCGGCGCGTTCGTCGGTTGCATCTTGGGCGGCTCGGTCTGGCGAAAATCGAGCTACTTGACCGCGCGTGAGGGCACCGAGGTGGCGAGCTCCGGCGTCACGCTGATCGACGATCCGTTGATCCCGCGCGCGCCCGGCTCGCGCCCCTTCGACGGTGAAGGCTTGCCCTCGCGCAAAAACGTGGTCGTCGAAGCAGGCACGCTGAAGACGTTCTTGCTCGACTCATATAGCGCGCGCAAATTGCAGCGCGCCTCTACGGGTTCGGCGGCGCGCGGCGGTGGCAGCATCTCAGCGTCCACCAGCAACCTGATCATGCAGCCGGGCTCGCTCAGCCGAGAAGAACTGATCGCCAGCACGCCGAGCGGGCTTTACGTGACGGAGATGATGGGCTTCGGCTTCAACGCCTTGACCTCCGACTTTTCGCGCGGAGCCGCCGGCTTCTGGATCGAAAACGGCAAGTTTGCCTTCCCGGTCAGCGAGATCACCATTTCCTCCACGCTCGACGCGATGCTCAAGGGCATCGACGGCATCGCCAACGATCTGCGCCTCATCACGTCGATCGCCTCCCCCACTTTCCGCACCGCGCGGATGACGATTTCCGGCAGTTAGCTCAGCTCGAGCCTCTGAGTTCCGGAGCAGCCATTCAGTCCGACTCCCCGCTAGCTGCGCGCGAGAGCGGGAACCTGCCCGGGCGGCCGCCGGTTGCGATCGCCCCGCTCGCCGCAGCGCGTGATCGTGGCGCGCCCAGCACAGGCCTCAGCACGCCGCCCTCGGCCTCGGGAGTTGCTGGGACGTTGAAGCAACCGAGATCGAGCTTGCTCCAGCACTGGCCTCAGCACGCCGCCCTCGAACTCGGGAATTGCTACGGGACGTTGAAGCAACCGAGATCGAGCTTGCTGTTTTGCGGGACACCGGGTCCCTCGTGATCCACCCCGTAGTAGAGTTCGTAGGAGCCACGAATGACGAGCGCGGAAAAGGCCCCTTTGGATAGCTCGAAAGGATCGGCGTTGCGAGAAAAGGTAGTGGCAAGCTCGCCAGTGTCGTGATCTAGACCGTACAGAGTTAGCCGACCGAATCCGGCATGGTTCGGGTCGATGATCGAATGGCCATTGACTGTGACCGTACCAGAGACAGTGACGGCCGGGACGTCGACGTCGAGGCTGAGAGGGGAAGTGCCTACGACGATGCCCCTCTTGAACAGCGCCCGGGTGTTGATCGGAACGGCTGTTCCTGGGCTGCTCAGACGGTAGTAAAGGTCGTAGCTGCCCGGCACGACGAGCGTCGAATAAGAGCCAGCTTTGAGACCGGACAAGACGGCCTGGCCACCGGCGGCGTCGAGCAGCAAAACGGATCCGTCGCCGTCGACTGAGCCGTTGAGCCGCGCGCCATTGAGGGTGACGCTGCCCGACACGGTGGTCGCCGGAATGTCGAGGTCGAGGTTCAGCGGAGAGCTGCCGACCACGATTCCGCTCTTGATCTTGGTCGAATCGTTCCTGGGTGCCTGGGCAAGGTTGGCCTGCGCGTTGTCGTAAACGACGTCGTAGGTGCCAGGAATGACCCGCATGGAATAGGATCCATCCGCGTCGAGCGGCAGGTCGACCTGGTCACCCGCGGTGCTGCGGAGAGTGAGAATCTTCGCGCCGAAGAAGGCATTGGCCGCCCCGCCCGCGCCGTTGATGGTGACCTTGCCGGATACAATCGTGGCTGGCACGTCCACCGTCAATGAGAGCGGGGAGCTCCCGACGACGATTCCGCTCATCAACTTGGCGGGGGAGCGGTTTCTGGGCAAGCCCGGTGCGTTGCCGTCGGGGCGGTAGTACAGGTCGTACGTTCCCGGTATGACGGGGGCGGAAGAGGCGCCTGTCGGAGAAGTGCGGGTGAGCTGGACGCTGTCGCCGGAATCACTCTTGAGAGTGAGGAAGCTGACAACGTCATCTATGTTCGTCAGCGCGGCGCCGCTGACCGTCACGGTCGCCGAGACTGTGGTGACGGGAACGTCGACCTTCAGGGAGACGGGTGAGGTGCCAATGACGATTCCGGTTTGAAGCTTGGCGAATGTGTTGGTAGGCAGGATCTCCGCCGACCTCGAGTAGCGCGAGTAGTAAAGGTCGTAGCTACCCGGAACGACGCGAGCGAAATAAGTGCGGTCCGCGAGGAACGCGACGAACGCACGTTCCCCAGCTCCTCTGGATAAATAGAGCGCGCCCTTACTGCTGTTATCCGAATTGGTGGTAACGGAATCCGAGAGTGCTACGCCGTTGAAGGTGACGGTCGTCGACACGTCCGTGGCAGGGATGTCGACGTCGAGCGAGAGAGGCTCCGTGCCGACCACGATCCCGCTTTGAAGCTTGGCATGCGAGTTCGACGGTGGAACGGACCCCGACTGCCCGTTGTAATAGAGATCGTAAGTGCCCGGAGCCACGAGCGTGGAGTAGGCGTCCCCGGGGATGGAGGCGAGGTCCACCCGATCGCCCGCAGCATTGACTAGGGTGACTACGCCTACTCCCTTGATGTCGTTGGTGATCGCGACACCGTTGAAGGTGACGGTGCCGGATACGACCGTGGCCTGAACGTCGATGTTCCTGCTCGAGCATTTGTTGCCCGCTGACGTGCCTCCGAAGCCGCTCGTCTCGCCCGCAGCTCCGGCGCTTTCGCCGCTGCCGCCCACTCCTGTGGCCCCCGAGTCGCTTGACTCCGTCCCGCCCGAGTCGCTGCCGCTCGTGGCTGAGGAGCCCGCGATGTCGCCGCTGCTCACACCACCCGCCGCGCTGCTGCCCCCTCGTCCCTCGGAGCCGCCCCGACCCGCAGCAGCACTTCCTGTCGTGGCCGACGAGCATGCACATACGGCCGCACTCAGGAGCGCAGCGGCTGCCCAGTTAGCGAGTTCACCGCGAGCGGCAGTGAGCTGTCCGACGGAGTGACGCTGGCGTTGCAAGACGGAACAATCGAGTGCTGACTTGGGCATCCAAGGACCGATCTACTCCATCCCCGCCTGATCCGCGTAAAGAGCTTGAAATGGCGATGTTCTTTGCAAAATGGCGCGCATCGGCAGAGCAGAGTTGGCCGTCCGCGACGGTGACCACGATCAGCCGGCGGACAATGGGCGAACCTCGTCGCCGCGAATTTCGAGCACGCTCGGCTTGCCGCCGTAGAAGCGCGACAACCCCACATCGATCCGCCACACTTTGCCGTCGCAGGCGCTATTGATGCCTTGCTGCTGAACCGTATGGCCCACGACCATGCGCTGCGCGGACAAGGCATTGAGGACGCGCCCGAGTTCGGCGCAGTGCGCGGCGGGTGGCGTGCCGTCCGAGTAGTCGCGCACCCAGATCGGCGCACGCTGACCACTCGCGCTGATGGGTGCGGGCTCGTTGGGCGCGCCAGTCATCCAAGCGGCTAACTCTTGATTGATGCGCCCCAAGCCGTAGCGCACGTGCTGTTCGAGCACGCCTCCGTGTACGAACACATTGCCGCCGATTTGAATCACCATCGGCTGCACGGAGAGGCGCCGAGCGACCTCTCCGCCCGGTAAAAACGCGGCCGTCCGCCCGCGTTGCTCGGGAGCCACGCGCGCGCTCAGCTGTGCGTGCAGCGCGTCCGGACGCCCCCCAGAAAAGTCGTGGAAGCCGTCCGGCGTGACATAACGAAAATCCGCCTGCACGTTCATCACTTCATGATTGCCGTTCAGGGCGTACACGGCTCCGCCCGCGGCCCGCGCTTCGGCGCGCAAGCGTTCGAGCAGATCCAGGATTTGAGGCTCGTCGTCGCCGCGGTCCAGCTGATCGCCGGTCTGCACCACGACCAGCTTCTGACCAATCCATTTTCCGGCTTCGTCGATCGCGCCGCCCAAGCGCAGCGCAGCGCGCAACGCGCTCAGGTCGCCATGCAAATCTCCGATGGCAACGATGCGTTCCGCGGCGGGAAATTGAAAGCTGGGGTCGGGGGCGCGCGCTGGCTCGACTTTGACGGGGACTGCGGGTGCTGGGCGTGGCCGTTCGGCGCCTGCATCTGGCGGTGGCTCGGTCTTGCCGCAAGCCGTCGTGAGCGTGAGCGCAAACAGCCAAGCGGAGAGCTTCGGAGCCATCGCTTGTTCCTATCAAGATCGCTCGGCGCGTTCAAGGTGCGCCCAGCGCCTCGTCGTTGGCGAAGCCGGGCGTCGGAGTGCCGAAACTGAACGCTTTCGGGTCGCTGTCCTCCGAGGTCGGCGTGCGACGGGCCAAGCTCTGACCAGCCTTGCCCGCCAACGCCGGCAAAACCGAACGCTCCACGCCCTCGCTGTCCACCAGTGACAGGCGCTCACCGGCGTTGGAGAGGCCGGATTTTCCGAGCGTCGGCAGCCGAATCAAGCGCGTTCCAGCCGCGGGGGGCTCGTCGCTCGGGCTTACCGCGAAGTCGTCGCGCACGAGCAAGGCGTACTCGTGCGGCGCAAGGCTGGCGTGCGGCAACGGCGTACGCCCTCCGCCGTCTTGCAAGGAGTACTGCGCGAGATCGACGGCCAGTGTGCCGTCGTTGAGCACTTCGATCCACTCCGATTGCGGCTCTGGACCGAGTGCGTCGGCCAGTGCTTCGTTCAGGATTGGGCGTTCGCGGGCGGCGGCGGTGTGCAGCTCGAGCTCGAAAGCGCGCGCGGTGCCCGAGAGATCATGCGTGCTGCCCCACAGACGTTCCTGCGCGTCAGGTTGCAACCCGTCGATCGTCAGTGATTGGCCGGCAGCGCTGACCTGAACCAACGCACCACGCGCGGTGTGCACGATCCAGAGCAGCGCCGCCTCTGGCGTTCGCACCGTCACCCGATCGTCGGCCACGCTGGCGCAGCCAGGGCCGAACGCTTGCTCGTCCGGCTGACAGCCGAGCGAAGCCGCGGCTCCGAGCTCGGAGGCCGAAAAAATGGCCGGCGCCAGCGCCCAATCAGCGACCACCGCTGGCGGCACCCAGATCTCCCCAGCTGCGAGCGCGTACTCCGATTGGAAATGGCTGCAACGCTCCGCGAACAAGCCCTGCTCGTCGATGCCCGGCGCGAGCTCGACCGTCCAGCGTCCTGGTTCGAACAGCAGCGACCCGGAACTCGGCACGGGTTCACTGCTCGATTCCGGTCGACAGTACACCGCAAAACGCGGGCTGCCCGCGCTGCTGGCCGGCGGCCACCAGCGCTCGAGCACGGGTCGCGTCGTGCCCACGTTGAATTCGGCCACCAATCCGCTCGTCGAAACGAGTGAATGCGGGCCGATCGCCAGTGGCCGAAGCGGAGCCACGACCAGCTCGGCGTCTGCTCGCCAACTGACCAGCGGCAGCTGGCGAACGGCGAGCGTGTCCGGTACTTCGCCGTGCTTGAACTTGCCTAGGTAGTAGCTGGAGAGCGTGCCTTCGAACAAAGAGACGGCAGCGGGACTCAAAGTCGAGCTAGCCAGATGTACGTGAACCACGTTCGAGACCTGATCCACCGCTGCGCTCGGGTCGAAGCGAACGCTCACGGCGCCCTCGCCAAGAGCGGATGGTTCTGGGCCAGCACCGGCCGCACCGCACGCCCCGCACGAGAAAAACGCGAACAAATACAGGAGCAGCTTTCGCACCCTCCTGTATCGGTCACGCTCCGCGCTCGGTTTCGTCCGAAAGCGAAGCCCTCAAATGCTAAACTCTGACGCGTGTCGCCCGAAGAATTGAAGCAACTCAGGAAGGAGCTCTCTTGCACCGCCAAGGAGCTCGCGCTGACGCTCGGCATCGAGCCCAAAGAATTCGCGGCCTGGGAAGCCGGAGAGCTATTTCCGACCAAGCGCTACGTAGGTGAGCTCGAAGCTCTACGCAAGAAAGGCCCGACTGCCATTCAGCGCGCGGCCAAAGGCAAAGGCGCCACGGCGAAGACCGGCATGGCCCGGCTTTCGGATCCCAAGCTGTGGGAGCTCGTCCGAAAGCTGGCCGAGCACCCGGCGTTGTTCGAGCAGGTCAGCAAGCTCGCCGAAACGTACCCGGACCCGACCGCGCCCAAATAACGCGCTGCCTACTGACGCCGGTTACTTGTTCTCAGCCGGCTTCTCTTCGTCCGACTCGTCGTCGTCCGACTCGTCGTCGTCCGACTCGTCGTCATCGTCGTCATCGTCGTCATCGTCATCGTCGTCA
>Ga0247760_1000267_pt1 | contig 58826 bp, 73 predicted proteins | sample UWRJL171409R4_FD_179936 | JGI IMG/M metagenome (GOLD analysis project Ga0247760, IMG submission 179936) | Plant litter microbial communities from Arlington Agricultural Research Station in Wisconsin, United States - UWRJ-L171-409R-4 | ecosystem: Environmental > Terrestrial > Plant litter >... | reverse complement strand
GTTGAATGGATGATTTGTCGGACGGGTTGACGATGTTCCCATTCAACAATAGAGTTGAGAGAGAAGATGAGAGCACTCTCATTAGGACGAGCCATTTCATATTCGCTTTGGCAGTCACTCTTTAATACCGAAATCTTCGAAAGAGCCAGTCGAAATCAACCTTTGAATGCCCGTACGTTCACATGGGAGGGATTGCGTGGGGGGTGCGGCCATTATGACATGCATGAAAGATCGCGGTCTTGTTGGCTGGAATCGCGGTTGAGGCGTTCACCGCGCAGATAATTGGCGCATGTGTGTGGCACAAAAACCAACAAGCGTGATGCTAGTCTTCACCATGAATGTTGCTGGCCGGCGTTTAGATAATGCAGCACGATAGATGCAGTTAGTGGATGATACCTTTGCCCAAACAGTGTATCTCATGACTGTAAATGGAAGACACCGAGGTTTAGGGGCGAGAAGTGGGCGCTTAGATGCGTGCATGTGATTTCCACGCCCGCCACCACCGCATGCCCTTTTTCCATGATTTGAATACCTGGCACTCCTGCTAGACTTAGAAGATAGAGACGCTTGCCGATGTCGTTCTCGTACCACTGGGGGTATCGGGGGGTATAGATGACTGGATTACACCGCCGCCGTCCGCCATCCATCTCGGGTAGCTTTGCTGCTGCCTCTCCGCCTAGATGGTTAATATCGTGTTCCCTAGGTGGCCATACTGTTCTCCGGCACGGTGGCTCAGGTTGAAGTGGTCCAGCACCATGACATTGACGTCGAGCCTAATTGCAATCAACTTGGCGCAAAACCGGCCGGACGCGAAGACGATAAGGAGGCGGAGGACGAACCCGCCCAAGAGGGTCGGTGCTACGGGGAGTTGCCGACGCCGGAAGGGCCGAAAGAGCAAATCGATGCACAGTAGTGTAGGGCGCTGTACTCTGGCTTTCTCCAGAAGGCCGCTACAATAGTAATGCCGTTTCCCTGCAACTTGTCTGCCGGTTTCAGCCGCCTCAAAGGTATGCGATTAAACAACTTTAAATCTACCACCCTTGCCTGCGCCATTGGCGCCATTGATTTTATTTTCTGAAAAGCTTCCATTTCTTCGCTACTTATTTTTATATTTAGCATTAACTCACCGACGTATCGCCGCTTTGCTTTGCAGCTAGAGACCCTAGCACCATGTTTCTCAACAACAGACGAGATCCACCGATTATTTCCAACCCTTGCCTAAATATACGTACGGGGAGAAATAAAAATGCGTTTAAAGTAAGTTGTGTATGTATGTTTATCTACTGACGCAATCCAGCCTATTTAAATCAACCCTCCTAGCAGCTCCCCCGGCTACGGGAATACAACCTCGCGCCTCGATACGCGCCTGAAGTCACACAGTCCAGGAAGCCAACGCCGAATCCACACCTTTAGTGTCTTACCATCAATTATAGCGACCTTAAACGAAACGTGCCAATCTAAGTCGTTTAAGTCAAATATGTCCAAGCTAACATCCTCTAGGCAAGAGGCTGTGAACGTAAAAAACTCCTCAGTCCCACTAAGAACCCTGTCGTCATCCCACACAAATACAGCGCTATAAGGGCTTCACCCGCCTTTTACAAAACACCCAAGGATAAGTTTATCTCCTTACCTAATCGCCTCAGCAATCTCTACTGCTATTTTACGCATAAAGCGCTTAATGAAATTCATTTTCTCATCTAGAACTACCTTAAGTTCAGCATTAACATTAAGATAATCATTAATGCTATTAATAAGATATTCGTAACTCTGTTTTTAACCTCCTTTATAAGACGGGCCAGTCGCCTATGTTAGTTAGACTTCAGTCCACTATAGCTCCAGACCCAAGCTTCTTATTTACGCTAAAGGCTAGTGTCGATAACATAGTAAAGCTTCTAAACATAGACTAAGGTCTCCACACCCGCCATAGTAAGAATGATGTTAAAAAAGCAGCAGTTTTTATTAAATGTTAACCTATCTTTATACACTTTACTATTAAATTTAAAGAAGAAGGCTTTCTTTAAGTAACGTAGAACTATAAGCTTAAACATTTTAAAGATTACCAGGCGTCTATTATAAAGGACCTCCTTGTTAAACAGGCATTAAGTTAGCATTAACTCGGGGCGTTTGTTTAAGCCGACCCTGTCGTTCTTTTTAGGCTCTGTATGTAATATGACTGTAGCCGCTTTTGTACTTAGCGATGCATTCTCTAGCGTGTACCACCGTTAAAAGGGGCCGCGCCGCGCGGTTCTTTAAACTGTGCTTCTTTCAACAATTATCAATCCGACAATTTTCACTACAAAGACCTCCCATTAAAGGCCTAGTGACATTCTAGCCCTTCGATCAAAGGAAGATGACCTAATCTACGGTCGCGTTTCCTTTGTTGTTCCATGTTAGGCTCCGTTCCATGCTAGGCACCGTCACATACTAGGTTTTGTTCCATACTAGGTACATATCTGTTTTTTTTCTACGTCAGTTGCATTTATGTCCCTCCGATCGGAGGACCAATAGTCTAGAAGTCAGCTTTCCAGGCCGACCGTAACGTTCTCTGGGTGTGGTTCTCTTTATGGTTTCTTCCCTGTTGCGCCATTGTAACAGTTTAGCACAAATAAACTTAAGCTAGCTTTACGTTACTTTAACTAGTAAGTGTTTAGTTATATAATGTATCTGTAGCAATTTCCAGTAATAGCGGGCATATCCTAATAATCTGCTATCTGTTACTTATTAATATTAACATTGATTTAAGATGTTATATTATAAGCTGTAACTGTTTAAGAAGCCCTATATACTTACTAGCCTAATAAAGAATCTAATTTATAGCTGTCTTCAGTTTAACGGCCTTACAGGATATAAAGGAGCCATAGTACCTCCTTATAATATAATTTAAGCATGCCTGATAGAATTACGTTACTTTCTTAAAACATTTAGTTAAGTAGATATACAGTTTACTATTTACAGTTCCAACACTAAGCTACACTTACCCCTACACTTATCCCAGTAAGAATAGTATCGTTTTAGACTTCCCAATTCTTCTAGATGCTTAATAAGTAATTTCATCCTAGTGCCCCTATTATAATTTCCTGGAAGATCTAACCCCGACGCTACCAGTCGTTATTTATAATGCAATATAACATTTTACTAGCTACTTACAGCTCTTCTAGTTATCCAGCTTGACAATTAAGCACAAATGCTGTTTCCTTTAGTTAGCTTACCTTAAAGGAGCTTTATAAGAAGTATTAGCTTCTAAGCTAACGTAATTAGTCTCCTTATTAATGTGACAGGGTGGTTACTATATTTGTAAACTAGATCTATAACTACTCTACCTTATATTACCTATATACAGGATTCTTATAACTAACTTCACCTTAATTAATGCTATGCTAATTAATCTAAAGAATATTAACGCCAGTAGCTTATATGTTATTAAAGATCCGGTCGAGAACGCAGTTCTGTATGTCTAATTACGTAAAATCACACCTATATCGCTCTTAGACGTGATATAGCCCGTTTGTCCTGATTTCGTGCCTGGAAGGATGCCACGTGTACGATAAGGCTACCGACTCGCCATCCTTAGCAGCGTTAATTTCTGCCCGGTTCACTTTAGTAACGGTTACTTTAAGATCTAATGGTTACTCTGGAACCTCCGGGGGTGCATGTATAATTCTTAGAGCATCGAAACCTGAGAGTGTTCACATTATCCCGCACGCTACCTGATACCAGGAGCCACCTATAGTTCTTAAAGTTGCTCCACCTAGCGGACTGACACCGCATAAGAACGAGAGAATCGACAGTCGCATATACCTATCCCCACCTGCTGCGAGAGGGAGCTTCAGACATGCCGTGGCGATGGGTGTCCAACACTGCATTCATGGTGGACTCGGTCATGTTATGGCTTCTGTCTCTAACGGCAGCAAAGTGGTAGTGTTTGCGTTAGACGTAGAATGGTACCTAATGCGTAGGGCAGAGGCCTCGGGTCGAAGTCCCGCCGTATTACCCGAAAGCAATAACGACCATTTTCAACACCCAATAGGCACTAGGTTCACCACGATGATTACGTGCGCCATTTTCAGTGTTTATTTTAAGAATGCGGATCGACTACCGCACACATCGGTCCAAGTCCGTGATCTCTCCTACGGGAATTCACTCTTTGCATCTGCTCTCTCCGTCTGCGCTCATTATCTCGCCTACGAATATGCCGATTTCCCCAGAAAATGTGGCCAAACTGTACGGCTCCATTGCCGAACACGAAGATGCGCGACTCCAGCAGCATCCGATGGAGCGTGAGCTCACATTGCGAGCAATTCGCCGCGGCCTAGCCACCATGCCCACGGCTTTTGCAACGAGGCGCATCGCCGACATAGGCGGCGGGCCGGGCAAGCTAGCTTTCAGGCTCGCAGACGAGGGTCACCACGTTGATCTTATCGATTTAACCCCTGAGCTCATCCAGCTAGCTCAGGCCGAGCAGGCCCACCGAGAATCAGCTGGCACTCGGGCGCGGCTCGCAAGTATCACGGTCGGCAACGCCTTAGACAACCCCCCTTCCCCTGCGCTGGCCGAGGCGTCCTACGACGTGGTCCTGCTCCTAGGTCCACTCTATCACCTTGTCGACGAGACAGAGCGGAAGATGGCCGTAGAGAATGCTTTCCGACTGGCAAAGCCAAAGACCGGCCTCATTTTTTGTGCCTTTGTCACCATCGAGGCGCACCTGCGAGATTTGGCCATGCGCGAACCGGCGAGAATCTTAGAGCAGAGGTCGTTTTATGAACAATATGTTCGTCCACCTGCCACCCAGACCGTAATTGCTGTTTCAGTCGCTGACCTATGGTGCTCACTCTTACCATCCAATCCACAGCTCTCTGATGGTCGCTATCAGAAGCTCAGGTCGTCCTCGGCGGGGATGATACAAGTTCAATCCTTCCACACGCGCAGCGGGGATGCGCGAAGCTTTCTCGACCGAAATTTCAGCAACGTGGCCGAGCTGATCGAGCTGCGCTCTGTGGAAGGAATTCTTAGTGGTGGACTTGACGCAAGGCTTGCTGAGGCCCCAGACGACGTCATGCAGGCGTGGGCAGACCTGATGTTCGAGAAGTACTCGGGCAGCACAGAGCAGCTCGGGTGCGCTGACCACTTGCTTGCCGTTTTGCGTAAACGGTAGTAGCAAGAGGATGTTCTAAGATACGAAAGCCGGTATCAATTCCCGTACCCAGCACCTCCACATGACATGCTCGCATCCCTGTACGCAGAGCTCGTCTATGTTAGCTATATACGAGAGAGTTTAGGGCCTGCAGCGCAGGGATACATGCTTAAAATATAATGTGCTAGTGATAAAAAATAGAAAAGAATAGAAAAAATCTTAACGATGAAAGACATTTGATAATTTCTCTTGGTCAAGTTCTTCTGCGTGGTGCGGATTGTAGCTGTGGATAAGTCCCCATTGTAGCCGTGGATAAGTCCCCAAATGGTTCTGAGTGGTGTCGTGAAGGTACGAGGTAGCGTGAATCACCACCGTATTGTAGATCAAAATCTGTGCTCGGTCATATCCCTTTAGACGTAAGTGAAAAGTTTTCCCTAGCAGTGGTTTAATTCAACTTAAAAATCGATGATGGACATATCAATCCTCTATGTTTACAACAAGCACGGTATTATGATTAGGCATGTGGATTCTTATATTGACAAAGTACAGTTCTCATAGCCGAGTTTGCACTTGACTCCATCTTGGTCCCTACATCATTGCTACTGGGTTGAAAGCCGAGGGGTTTTATCTACCACTGCCAGCTTGCAAGCGTGGCTCATATTTGGTATTGTACAGCAGTGAAATGGAGCATTTCAAGGCTGGAGAAAAGGCTTGAGAGCCTGAGCTTTTAAGTACTTAAATGTTCACACCTCTCTTCTAGGAGGTTAACGTCTCCACTAGGCCTAGGGTGCAAAGACCTACTAGAAAGCCCCCGCCAATCAGAATCGTCTCTGTGGGTTTTATCTCTCTACACCACAGAGATAACCATAATAAAGACCAATGAAAGTTACATCTTAGATAGCTAGTATAGATATCATCGTAGTCACGATGGGGCTTGAGGATTCTAGTTCCTCACGCTAGTAATTCATTGTTCATTTGTGCACAACTACTCAGATTTCTGTCTGTGTCTTATAGCGCAGCGACCTACAGTGATAGTGAAGTTTATCGTCTGCGAGTAACTAGCCTTAACACTCAGTCTTCGGATCGCCCCTTACCGATTGGCGTCCTGCTATTACGTCATGCTTTAACCTTGCCAGTTTCCGCACTGAAGCCAGGTGTAGGTCGTAATACAGGGCTCCGAGGCGTCTGCGAATATTTTCTTACAGTTTTGCACCTTTAAGGGAGACCCGTTTAATAGTGAACTGGTGCGGTGACGCAACAGGGAAGAAACCACAAAAAGAACCACACCCACGGAAGGTTGCAGTCGGCCTTCCAGGCCGACTCCCAGGTTCCTGGTCCTCCGATCGGAGGGACAGGAATGCAATTAATGTAGAAAAACAGAGACGTACCTAGTATGGAGCGGAGCCTAGCATGGAACAAAAATTTAGTATGTGACGGTGCCTAGCATGAAACGGAGCCTAGCATGGAACAACAAACGCGAGACCGCGGACTACATTATCTTCCTTCGATCAGAGGGCCAGAGAGTTACTGGTCATCTTGCGGGAGGGTGCCGTGGTGAAATCGTTAGATTCAATTGAATTGAATGAAGTGCGGTTCGAAGAACCGCGCGGCGCGGCCCCTTTTTGAGGAAGTGCACGCGCGCCAAAAACGGTTACAGTAATATTACAAAAGCCGGAAAGAACAACAGGGCCGACCTGAACAGGCGCCCCGAGTCAATAGTACACAACGAGAGGAGTTTATTTTTACGCGATACTAACTCTCTATAACTGCATTTTGCCGATTATGCTGGTCCGGCAAGGGTTTGACTTGGGCGACCTAAAACACGATCCAAGGTGGGAGAGAGCGGCTAAAAGTGGGCGAAAAGTGATAGATTTATCGATTTTTGTATTTAGGTTTATAACGCAAGAGGAATCACAAGCTCCCCCCCTTTTGTCTTTTCGTCCGGGTTCCCGGCGCTTACCAGTGAATTCAGTACCGTTCAAAACGGCGGAGACGGAGAGCGGCGAGGGGCCGCTCCACTTCCACAAGCCCCGAAGCGTCGCCAAGTGGGGCAACCCTAGCGACGGGGAATAAAGGTTACCACAAGGTGTCCGGACAGTAGTAAGCGCCGGATTTAAAATGAGTTTCTAATTTTTATTTCTGGTTCTGGTCTACAGGTTAGTACCTATTGGATTGGAGGGGGTGGGGCTTGATCGGGGAGTGTATCTAGCGAGGCGGATATTGCAGCGCAAAGTTGGCTCCCAGAATTGGCGACCCTTGCCTCCAGATTTGGAGACCTGTCCTCCACAAACGGAGGGGAATTTGCGGGAAACTCGTACTTGAGCTGTAATAAGTAACATCCTTCTCTCTAAAGTAAGCTTATTTCTAACTTTAATTCTTAACGCTAATCTGTTAACAATAAAAGCAGGTTAACAGAAGTAAGCTTTATGAAAAAACACCTTCTAAAGAAGGTTAAAACGACGGTCTTAAGTTAACGAGCATTGTGGTAAGGACGTACAACCGAGGTTTAAGAAAACGGGCAAGAGCCTTAATCGCAAGGTATGCGGGGGGGAGGCTGCCATGACGCAGATCGTAATGAGGTAGACCTGGATCATTTTTGTTGGAGGGAGCGGGGCAGAAGGTGCTGGGATTTAAATACATTCTACATGACTGAAGGTCCGGTATCCAGGCTTTGCTGCTTGGAAGGCCATTGATGCCAGTGGGCCTCAGAGAACTACACAACTTCTTATCTTACTGCCGTAGACAACCCCCTATTGGAGTGTGCCTGTGGATCTAACACGGACAAGACCTGGAAAATCACAAATCAATCCCATTGTAAGCAAGCAAATTCTTCGTTCCCGGCTGCAGGCCTTTGACGACATCCCGTGTCGCAATGCTCTGGATATAATCCCCGAGTTCCTCCGGCGACAGATTCGGCTTCAGTCCGAGCAAATACGCCCCCAGTCCAGCAGCATGCGCCGCAGAGAATGACGTCCCTGAAAGTGTATTCTGCTCACGTGTTAGCAGACTTTCCTGTAGGTATCTCAAATCCCAAAAGAAAAGAAAATCAGAAAAGAAAAAAAACACTCACAGTCCCCTCCCCCCAAACAACCTCAACCCCCTCCCCAGGCGCCCACAAATCAACTCCCCCTCCATAATTCGAATACGCACTCCTCTCGTCCGCCACATTCGTCGACCCCACCGTGAACACCAACGGCTCACTCGCGGGCGAGTAGTACTGGACGTCGTCGCCCGACCCGCCCGCAGCAACAGTGATAAACACACCCGCCCTGACAAGCGCAGCGGCCGCAGCATTGAGCGAGACAGAGCGGCTGCCGCCAAGCGAGATGTTCGCGACAGTGCCGTTCGCACAGCCAGAGCGGGTGCGGGAGTCGGACGCAACGAAGTTCAGGCCGGAGATCACACCCGACCTACACGATATATATCAGTAAGCCGACCACACGAGACAGCAAAAACGGACAGGGGCAAGGAAACTCACAAAGTCCCGGCTCCCCCATCCCCCAAAACCTTCACCGCCACAATCCTCGTCCGCCCCGCCACCCCTCTTGTTACCGCCCCAACAACCCCCGCCACCGCCGTGCCATGCCCGTTCCCGTCCGTCGTGGTGTTATCAACCGTGTTAACGCCCCAGACCACCCGCCCCTCAAGCTCCGGCTGCGATGTGTCAACCCCGGTGTCAACCACATACACGCAGGTCCCTGCGCCGGCAGAGTCGTCGTAGCGGTAGGTGGTGCTGCCTGGGGTGCGGCTGGAGAGACGGGCCAGGTTCCATGGGGGGTTGGGACGGGAGACAGTCCCGTGGGTAGTGACGAGGGAGTCTTGCTCGATGAATTCGACCTTAGGTAGGTAGATGGGTCAGTAGGTATAGGTTGTGATGTGGTGGTTAATGGTAGGCATGGAAGGGGTCTCACCTCGGAGAGACTCCGGATGGAATCGAGGGAGGCAGAGTCGAGAGAGCCAGCGAAACCCCTGAATCCGGGGCTGCTGTAAATTCGGTCTGGTTTGTGGCTTGCGAGGACGGCGTTCAGGGATACATCGGCAGTGTCATCCCTGAATTTCACGATGTATTTTCCGGGAATGATGCTGGTGGCTGATCGAGGCTTGTGGAGAGGGGCTGGTTTATAGGGCGTTGGAGTTGCGAAGATGGCTGGGAGGAGCGCCAGCATTGCAGCGGGGAAGAGCATCTTGGGGGGCTGGGAATGAACTAACTCGGATGAATGAGAAAGTGTTCAGATTTGGAGTGGTTGTTGTGGTGAAATGTCCAGATCTCGATCTTAATGGCAATATTTATAGGGGAATGATGTTCTGGGAACAAGGTCGGTGTCAATCATGATGTGACTCTATACGCAAGGCGATGCAATCTTTCGGCTATACAGCCCTACTTTAATCAGCTACATGTGTCATGCGTCTCGGGATCAAAACGAGTTCTGCTTACCTTCCCGTTCGGTTCTCTCAGCCTCACTTTGTACGCCCGATCGAAAGTAGGGAAAACACCCTATGAAAGAGGAGACACAATATTAATTTCAGCTCACTCTGCGGTGTTACACAGCTGCATGATACTTTAATACGGCAAGGCCACGTCCAAACCCCATGCATTACAGCAGAGTGATTTCTACGAGACGGTTGGAGCAGGTGGTATTGGACACTTGCCAACTTCCGAATCTGCCAACATAAGCGACTCTGTGCTACCCCGTCGAGATTGATACTTTATCCGCTCCGTCAGTGACATGCGGCTGAAGTTCCGACGGCACTCGAAAATTCCCCTCCCAAGCCGCACGATAATACGTATAGACCCGCCGACGTCCCACCATCCAGGCTGGGTGCTATCAATCCAGCTGCATTGACCTCCAATCATTTATCGACGTAAAAAAGGGCTTCGTCGGATTGCGCAGTTGACATGTAATCATGCACGCAGGCCCTCCATCAAGCAGAAGCTCATTCCTTCCTACCGCGTTGTCTCCCAGGTCTTTTGTAATAAAAGATTCTTTTACCACCAGCACATGTCGGCACCACCGCTCCCCCCAGCACTCGAAGCTGCAGCCAAGATGTGAGTACAGCTGAAGGTACGACAGTCGGCGCAGATCAGCGGAGTCTACGTCCAGTAACACAACCCTGTTATTACCAGGGTGGGGATATGGCCGAAGGGATATATTGTGGAGGCTCAAGAGCCAAGGGGCGAGGTCGGGGGCCCAGGTTTTGAACCAAATGATGTCGAAGAGTTGGCCTGTTGTCAGGGGGTTGGCGTCGGGCCAGGTACAGCCAATTGCTCTGGATAGGGGAGGTTAGAATGCAAGGCAGCTAGAAACACGTAGGAGTGGTGGACGTACAAGACACATGTAGCGCGGGAGGTGAATCTCTTTTGCTCGCCGATGGTGCTATATTCCACGGTTTGCAGCCATTCCAAGTCCTTGGAGTAAAGACAGACGTCGACTCGCGCCACGGCCGGAGGCAGAGAGCTACCCGGTAGGCGAATTTCGAGAGTCCGCCGACGACCTTGAGACGGGGTCCCTTGTGGCTGGTGGGTTTCGACATACTCGACAGAAATCGTTCGCATGTAGACCATGCGGCGTGGGCAGAGAGGATCGACGGTCACTGTGATTTCGTCTTTGATGCACTTGTCGAGGTTGGTGCGCCAGGTGGTGGGGATGGCGGGAGGCTTGTCCGGGAAGTCGGCTCGTTTGTACCAGTACAGGCCTAGCTGAGCTGTCCATGGGGAGTCTTTCTGATGCGCCGAGCTCATGAAGGTGTCGGGACAGTGCAGGGTATTGAGGCAGTATCTCGCAAGCCGCTGAGAACGTGGTATCAACGGCCCAGGCTGTGCTGTCAACGGCTCAGGACTTGGTGTCAACGGTTCCGGCCGTGTTGCCAGTTCCTCGAGCCGTGATGCTAGTGACCCCAGCGCAGGGGACTCGGAGTCGGATCTGGGTGCGAACGCATCCTGAAGCATATGCCAAAGCCCGCGGTTGTGATTTTCTGAGACAGGGGTTGCTGCCTGAGTGAAAACCCACTCTGTATCGGGGGTCGGGGCCTGGTACGAAGACAGGGAGTGCTCCGAGTCGACATCTTGCTTTTCCTCTTCGGGTGCCTCCCGGATCGCCATTTCTCCGAATTTGGCACAGGTTGGACCGGGCGGTCGAAGTTTGCCGAAATCGGAAATGGGAAGACGGCCTGGACTTAAATATTTGTTGGATGTCGAATTCGGTTTTCTCGCGAAGCTTGTTCAGTTCGGGTGATCAAAGCGCTGCAAGTAAACTTAGATCAGGCGTGTTCTGCGGGTTCCATTCTCAGCGTTTCGGCCGGAAGATAGGGGCGGGTCCGCTCCTCACGCAGTGCCTGAGGCGGGTGTCGCTTGGCACCCTTCTTTTCTTGCCTTCGACTATGGAGTTTGGGGCTCGACCTTTACCATGGAAGAAGGAAGCCTAATGTCTGATACCGCCTACTGGAGGCAATTAAATCGAAAGACGGAAGCATGGACCTTGGAGGCAACAGCAGATCTCGAGTGCGCAGAGGCCGGCAAGGCGCAATGCAACAACTGCTGGGGTGCGATATCAAGACGAAGCGACTCTGCTCGTTTGAGCTGACCAAAGAAGTTGACGAAGGCCACATGCTGGTGTGGAAGGTGCCTTCCTGTAGCCTCCATCACCTAGCCCATTGTCGATGGAAGGCACGTCGCACCTATTGACACCTCAGGCTCTTGACGCACAGCATGCATTTGCACCATCTTGTTTCAAGAATGGACCTCTGGCCTTCTTCTTGACGAAATGCATATTTGGCACGTTCGATACAATCATGAGATCAAGCATACCTCAAGTAGTGAACACTTCGGGCGTGTCGGTCACTCGCCAGACCTCCATCTTTTTGCGCCCCGAGTGCATATGTCTCCCGTTCACTGTCCAAATCTAGGTACCACGACCTTCGAACCTCCGACAAAGGCGGGCTGCGCAACAGTCTCGATTGCATCAGAATGCCTCGTTTAAGCATGCAGGAACGCCTCAAAGAACTCGACACTGCCTCAACATCAAAACCTACCTACGTCACGCCTAGGCCACCTAAATCCCCCCAGCTGACAAAATCACAAAGCTCCCCGTTCCCTAACCCAGAGGATCCAGCAGTCATCCAAGAACACAGCACCCACCTCCCCAACCCGACAGCTCGGAACACCCGCCCACGCACCAACCGCCTAAGCTTACCCGGACCAGCACACCGGGTATTTGCTTTGCGACCCACGGCCCGGAGTCCGAAACTACTCCCGCTCCTGCGGGAATTAGTTGTACGACAGCAGGGGCCCGCGCATGCAAAGAACGCATCAAAGGGCGCGGCAAGTGGATCCTGTCAAGTCAGCAGCGCAGGGCGTTTCACGTCATTTATCGTTTCTGTCTGGCTGCCCGTGGATTTGAGTTTGCGAACTCCATTGCTGTTAAACTTTGTAACTGTAATAGTAGTAGTGTATCTAAATCGCTCGCTGTATCTATATACGATATACGCTGTACAATATTCACATGATTAGGTAGATACTGAAGAAGCCACCGTCTAGAATGCAAGAATTCCATGCCTCTCCCCTCTGCTCTCTGCATCAACTCCCCCATTACTAGCACCCCATCCTCACACACCTCACTCAAAGCTTCGGCCCCCTCCTCTTCTTCACATACAACTGCACCTCCACCCCACCTATCTGATCGCCCTTATCCTTCAACACCCTCCTCAGAATCTTCCCGCTCGGGCTCTTCGGAATCTGCTCCACGAACACCACGCCTCCAATAAACCACTTGTACTTCGCCATCTTCTTCTCCGTATACTCCTTAATCTCCTGCGCCAGCACCTCCAGTGCTTTCCTGTCCTTCAGCTTGGATGTGTCCCTGGGCACGACAAACGCTCTGGGCCACTCGGTTGCTTCCGACTTATCGTAGATGCCAATTACGCCTGCGTCCGCGACAGAATCGCTGCTGCAGAGGACGGCTTCGAGTTCCGCAGGCGCGACTTGGTAAGCCCGGACTTTGATGAGTTCCTTGAGGCGGTCGGTGATGCGCAGATGGCCCGCGGCGTTGAGCGCGCCGACGTCGCCGGTGCGAAACCACCCGTCGGGGGTGAGGGCGTCCATTGTCACAGACATGTCTGGCTCGGTGCCTTTGAAGAGGTCGAGCGGGAGGTACGCCGTCATGATGGAGGGGGCGCGGACGAGGATCTCGCCCTCGGCGTTGGTGGCGGCGATGGGTGCGGAGCCGTCGATAGGGACGATCTTGAGCTCACAGCCCCAGTGGGGACGGCCGGTGTCGTGGGCGTCGGCGTGCATTTCGGCCTCGGAGTAGCCGCGCTGGAGGGAGGTGGAGCAGGTCTCGGAGAGGCCGTAGCCCAGGCGCACGCGGAAGCCGCAGCGCTTGTAGACCTCAACGACGACTTCGTGGCCGAGGGGGGCGCCGCCGGTGACGGCGGCGACGACGGTGCTGAAGGCGTTACGGCCTTTGGCGTCGCGGCGGGCGTATTTCTCGACGTTGGGGGCCTTGGCGAGCATGACGGCGATGGGGGGCGCCATGTGCAGGTGGGTGACGCGGCGGTGGGGGATGGCGGCGAGCATGGCGTCGAGGTTGAAGGCGGGCATGGTGTAGACGGTGGCGCCGCTGCAGACGGCGAGGAGGAGGACGTTGAGGAGGCCGAAGACGTGGTAGAAGGGGACGTAGCCCAGCCACTTCTGGGTCTGGCCGTTGTAGTAGTCGGCGTCGTGCCAGAGCGAGCCCGTGGAGAAGTTGAGGGCGTGGTGCGAGAGGAGGACGCCCTTGGATCGGCCGGACGTGCCAGATGACCAGAGGAGCACGGCGGTGCGGTTGGGGGCATCCTTGTCGGCGAAGCGCGCCCTCGGGCGGGGCTTGGCGGCGAGGAGCTGCTTCCAGTGTCTCGTGCCGGCGCTCGCGGTCGACTGCTTGGCCGAGGACAGAGGGTACTGGTCCTCGCCGTCCACGGTGTAGATGGGCACCCGGCTGAAATAGTCTGTGTCTTCCTGTTTCTCCAGCGCGCCGCGCATCGCCTTGAGGGTGGCCGTGGCCGTGATGATAACTCTTGGTCGCGCATTCTGCAGGATCCACGCAATCTCGTCGCTCGTGAGCGCGGGGGACACCAGCGTCGCCGTGAGCCCCGACGCAAAGGTGCCGAGGAGAATGGGCGCGATGGGCAGGCCGTTCGGCAGCTGGATCAGCACGACGGGGGCGATTTCGGGGCCGCCCGGACACGATGGCGTGGGTGGCAGCTTGTGGATCGCATTTGGGTCCAGCCCGAGCGCCACGAGCCCCGAGGCAACCGCCTGCGCATCCCGCGCGACTTGGCCGTACGTGAGCGTCCGGTCCGACTTGTGGTCGACGAAAATCGGCCTGCTGTTCTCGATCTGCGGCACTCGCTGCGCGGCGGGAACGTAGTCGCTCTCGGCCAAGAATGGCTGGCTGAAGCACCAGTCGAAGGTGTTCCGCTGCGGGAAATGGCTGGGCGGCGCCCCGGCGTGCGCCTGCATGCTGCTTCTGCTCGTTTCGGTGGCCATTGGATGTGTGGCGGGGCAGCAGTCGTGGTGCGGTCGCGGGTAAAAGAAGCGCAGAGGAAAAGGACACGGCGGGACTGCTCGGCTTTATGTTTTCCGGGCTCGCGACCGGCACGTTGAACCGCAGCCCGGGTGGGCTGCCGAGCCCCCAACGCTCAGGGGTCAATTGACCCCTCAGCGCGCGGGCTATTGTGGTCGGCAGTTGCGCCGAGCGGTCGCGTGGCAAAATGCGCCAGCTCCACGCCCCACCCTCACAGCAGCATCCACAGCAGCATCTTGCCCGGAACTAGCTCCAAACTCGACAAAATGTCAAGAGAATGTCTATTTACATCGCGCCGTTCATGTGGAAGATCACTCCTTAGGGCATTGTAGGCCATAAGTCTCAATCTTATTGTTCATATTATATGGAAATATTTGACCGGCCTTGAGCAACAATGGTACGGAGAAAAAGAGTTGTCTCTTGCACTACGGAACCAAAGACTCTCACAATCCAATCACGGCCTGCAATGTACCTCAAATACGGTGCAAGGAACCACTTCTAGTGTCAATTCGCTGCTCCCACCTAACAGTCAAAGCTACTTTTAGTCCTAATTCCATACGCTATTCCTGGATATCATATCCCCACCATCCTTAGCACAGGTCGAAAGTTCGGTATTTGCCCGTGACTGCATCCCCCTTCATCAGATCCCAAATGTAAGCAGGCCCGACCATAGTGAACTCGCCTTTGTGCTCGGAGCTCTCCCGGATCAGTATCGGAAACCTGCAGCCGTAGAACGCGCATACGCGGTCACCCTTTTTGGCATGCGCGGGCCCCAGCCCACAATCAGTTTTCTTCGTGGCGATGCGCTTAGTGGCGATGAAAGATTGGCCCCCAAGCGTCCCGAACATTTTCTCGAAGAAGTACAGAAGGCCCTTCTCGCCCACGCCCGGCTGAAACTCTTCCAGGGGTGCTTTTTTCTTCTCTGCAACCATAATCTCTTTCCATAGTGTCTCGCAGGTCACTCCATATGGTTTCTTGTCGGGGTCATCGCACTGCGATATGATGCTATAGAATTGCCGCTTCGCGCCGGCAGGATCATCTTCGAACATCGGGGACAGCCGACTCATCATGGCATTGGTGAAACCTTCGAGCGTGGTTGTCGCGAATAACCTCCCGGTCTCCTTGTAGTTCTCGAGCAGGGCAGACTCTTTGCTCTCCAAGGGGCCAATCACCCTGTCGACACGAGCGATCTCCTCTCCTCGGACAGAAAGGACACGCCTCACTCTGACTTGTTCAGGCGCCTGGTCTGAAAAGCCACGCCTCGAAATACTGTCACCAGACCTCTCATTCGAATTGCCAGGCCTTTCATTCGAACGGCCATGCCTCAAGCTGGTTCCGGCAGGCCCCTCATTAGTCTTCACCTTCCCCCGAACAAAGCGGTCACGCCTCGCGCTAATTCCGTCAGGCTTAGCGCTGTCCTTGGGGGACGATATGTTGCCCTTTTTGGATATAGACACATGGCCTCTGCGACTGCTATTAGCCGTGCAGTTTTCGAACAGCTCTGAGTAGCGATAGGCTTCTCTTTTTTCGTGGAAACTCGGTATCCACGATGGTATGGGACCTCGTACCCCCATCTCCTCCTGTGTTGCAGGCGCATGGATCACCATCCATGCGAGCATGTCGTCACACTCCGGCGCTTGAAAGATTCCATCGAAAAAGTTCTCTACCGCCGAGAGTGGGCTGAGCGTGTAGTCTGGAGGGGGTACGGTCGGTAAACAGCGGAGTATTCCATATAACGCAAAGAGCTTGTCTCTCGGCTCCGTAGTTTGCATATAGAGAGTGCTGCCGAGTAGGAGGTCGGGAGAACACCTGCCCTCGCATGCAGAGTAGTGTGCCCGCATAAAGGGCATGGAATGGGCAAAACTGAGGCCGTTCGTGAACCTGGCGCTTCTGTAGACGTCGGGTAGGGCGGTCATTTGACCCACGACGAGTTTGACGTAGATGTCGAGACTCACGAGTTGTGCACCGCACTGGAGGAGGGGCATTCGAGCGCAGGTGAGCTCCCCGAGAGGCCAAAGCCGGCACCATAAAGGTCTTCTATCCAAGTCCTTGAGGCCCCGGACGGCATCCTCTGTTGGATTAGAGACAATTAAATCCTTCCGTTTGATGTAATTGAATGCCTCGCAAATGCGAGTTGATGACTCTGGGTGTAGGCGAGACACCTCTCCGCATTCTGCGCAAGGGGCCCGGGTCTCAAGATCCCCCCTCGACTCCTCTGGTTTTAGATGAAGGTGATCATTGCAGGACTCCCATGCTTCGTCCAATGGCACTTCTTCCCCAGCCCAAGCAATTACCAATGCTGCGCCGGTGAAGATCTCTTTGGAATACCTCGCGTGCCAATTTCTCTCCTCCGAGCTCGAGAAATTGATGCAGATGCCTCCGACCTATAGAGGAACTGGTATCTTTTCCCTCCGAAGTCGCTTCAGCGCCAGGACGAGGTTTTGTGGGATGCCGAAGAGCTTGTTGTTGAGCCGAATCGGCTGGTAGACGGTGGTCTCCTCGGATGCGTAGGATAGAGCCCTATATCTGTGTCGCAGCTCCCCCTTCAATGGCGTGACGAGGAACTCGCAGACAATCGGTTCGTGGTACTTGCCGGGCGCGAGTTCGATGATCCGGATCTGGAAATTCGGGTCTTTGGGGTCGTTTACCAGCGCAAGGGGGCATTCGTCGTAAACTCGTTGGCTGCGGAACGCCGTATTTGTCTGAGCGGCTTGGACCATGGCGGCGGCGGGCTTTGGGCGGTAGAGATGTACGGGATCAGATGGGTGCAAAAAAAAGACGCAGTATGCGATGTTGGACGATGAATTGGCAAAGCTGGCCCGGTGGGGACGTGCCAGGAGGATTTGCAAGGGTTTGGATGAAGCCTGAGCTCATTGGAGAAGAGAGCGTTGTCAAGGAAGGTACGAACAGAGCTCCGGCCAGAAAAGCCTGCGGCTCTGCTCCGTCACGGTGCGTGTCCGTATGTCATGAGGAGATGTCGGCTCGGTGTCTCTGCGCGATAGCCCCATATGGGCGCTAGTTGTATCGTAATGGGCTGTCTGGGATCGCACAAATGCCTCAGTTATGGACTAGAGGCGTTATCTGCATGACGAGGGCGGTAGTTGCATGACGAGAGGCTGGTGTCCTATCCAGGAAGGCCAACGTTGCGATGTTACAGGCGTCCCTTACACTGGTAGATGCCTTTGTTGCATTGCAATACACTGTTGGGAAGTGTTGCACCACCTTGGCTGCTATATTACAGGCCTGCCTCACATTGTGAGAGGTCTTGATTGTCCTAGGATAGGCATCAATTGCATTGCCATGACACGTTAGGGGGTTTAAGGAGGCGTCAGCCGCTATTTTGTAGGCCCTACTTGCAATCCGAAAGGCCCTGATTATACCGAGACAGGACTTAATTGTGTTGGAATTCTGTTGCGGATGAAAACCCCCTGGATGGTTTGCTCTGACAGTAAGCAGGCATCTTTCCGCACTGGTTAAGGGGGCTCTTTCCTTTGGCCAGGGCCTTGGCGCGCATGTCTCGCCCAGGCTCTTTGCCATCGCTGGCCAGCTTGGGCCTTGCTTCCTCCTCCACAATTCGAGATCGACGCAGATTTTCCCGACCTCCGCGACATTCGACCATTCGACGCGGGGTGTGATGTCGTCAAAAGCGGAGGAGGCTCGGCCGAATACGACATGGTCTGACTCGGGTTGCAGCGGATCGACCCGCGCCTGTACTACATCGGGATTCTGTGCGACGCGGGAACAGCGGGTTGTGTAACGGTTGCTTGGTTCTTCGGTGATAGGGCTGGTGAAGAGTTGAAGCGTTGGAAAGCTAAAGCTAATGGCTGTCTTTGGAACGATGCAAAAATTTCGAGGTATAGATCCATCTTCCGTCAAAACAGACTGCCGCCTAGTAGCTGGGTATCCGAAGGAAAAGACGGTACTACGCAAAGCCAATCGAAACCGCCGTCCGCCGTCCGCCGTCCGCCGTCCGCCGTCCGCCGCCCGCTGCACGTCCTTCTCGATAATACCCCTCTAGGATATCCGAGCTACTCCTGTCTCCTGTCCGACTGTCGTTCGCCACTGCTCGACCCTGCGATGTCGTAAGAACATACCCGGCTGGACACAGCCAAATGCGCTACTATGGACAAGACGTACCTCGACCCAGTCACACGAGGGAGCCCGAGGCTTTCAACGTCCGCTTCTTCGAGAGGAATCAGCGCGTCCGCAGGGTTGTCAGAAAACGATTTGCGTTGCGTTATTGGAGACGATTCCTACCGTTGCACACAGCGATCTTCGCCTGCAGTTGTCGGAAGAGGATCAAATCGGTTCCAATGACGGCCTTGATCCTTTTATTCCCAGCCGCGAGAGCGGCACCCGAGACGGCCCAGCCATCCCTTGCGTTGCCATGCAAGCCCACCCGACTGCTACAGACAAGATCGGCCAACTCCATGCGGGCGTTTTGGAGCTGGCCGAGCATTCCGTCCAGATGGCCATACTCGATGCCGCCCGACTGCAACACGCGGGGCGCTGTGTTTCGCCGGTTCTCCGCCCCCATCGTCATCATCAACACTGTGAGGCGAGCCGCCAGCTCCATGATGTCGAACGCCTGACGGTTTATCGCGTCTGACTGCAGGGCTTGCATTCCCTGGGCCAGTGTGAGAATGTTGATCATTCGGTCTGCCTCAGCGATGATTCCATCAAGCGGCTCCTTTGCGCCATGCAGCTCATGGCGGGATTCCTTGACGGAATGGAGATTATCGATGGCTTTATCGGAAACCGGGACGAACCCATCGGCGAGGGTGACAGCCATGTCCAGAATTCAGTATGATGCGTGGTATTACCGCGGTCTCCAGCTGGCGAGGACTGAGCTGTCGACGATGATTGCTTCCTTAAGCGGACGTGCAATACGATGCGATCGTTCAGGGTTGGCCTGCTTAAAAGATACGAAAAGGGGAACCCACCGGCTGCTGTTTGATGGAAGCGAAATGATGTCAACGCGTGCTGTTTTCAAGTTTCGCGGGTCTGGCGCCCGAAAATGGTGCAGACGTGGCTTGTGGTTTCCTGCATGCACTGATTGTCTCATGCAGTCGTTCGGGGTCTTTGGGGCAATCTCGTGACCAAACACAGAATCGAGATAATTCCTTTTTGGGAGAGTTGGACACGGGATTGATACCCTCGTCGCCGGGCGATGCCGCTCTGGACGAATCCTGTCTTGGCATACACAACAACAGGCCACCAGCCCCTGGTCAGGGGAAGCTCGCTGTCAGGTGGATGCAGTCTCGACCAGCCACGCCAGCTAGCCCGGCAGCCGGATCCCGAGAGCCAACATTCGAGCCCTGCCACCGGTGCCGGAGCTTTGCGCCAATCCTTTCAGGGGTCACCTTCAGGCCCAGGTGTCTTCCCACTTAGAGCCGCATCACTCATCAACCAACACTCAAACAGACCAGAAAGACCGAGTTATGTGGCGAGCTGGAGTGTGGATAAAGGCCCTGGGCTGCTCAATTGTCAAGTTTGGAGTCAGCGCTGTTAAGCCAGGTGCCTTCCTGCTGTGTGTTAAGGGTCGCAGAACCGATAGCTCCGGCCGTGCTTGGAGGTCGCGCAAAGTCTTCCGACAAACAGCTCCCTTCCTTTTTCACGCGCTCACCGACCCAGAGTCCGCCCGGCAAGGAGCCTTCTCGTTTGACCCATATCGCATTCTCTTGAAAGCGACCTTCCTCAGGGCGGGGCCTGTCACCAAAACTCCAACAGACCCGGGTGCGCGTCCGACAGCATCTCCCGGTAACCCATCGCTACGTTAGACGATGACCGGTGTTCGATATGGGCTGCCGCCAACTCGTGGCTTTCGCCCTCGAAGCGCATTGAGAAGACCGCTTCCTTACGACCCGAGGCTCTGGCAACGAAAACGAAACTCCTTCGCTACACAAAGCCACGACACCGAGAACGCGCGAGACGCGGCCGTCCTCACGATCGCAAGACACAAGTTTACCCTGTGGATCTGACGCGTCCTGAACTCTCGGACAAGGCGCAAGACAACCCACCATGGTCTTCTTCCGAAGCCGACGATTTCCAGTGCCCGCCATGGCAAAGAAAGTGCCACCAATGGTTTGAACGCGCTGCGCTTGATCATACATCCCCTTTGGTCACCATAAACCCACAGGGGTTTCCCTGGATTTGGTTATCCTCTGGTAACATCGAATAGCGCGCTGACCTACCACAAGCCGACACGATTGCAGACAGCATAACCTGCGAACCTCGGCGTCTACTCCGCCGCCATCCGTCACGCGACCCCAAACCCGAGTGATCCTTCGGTCCGAAACACCCTCTTCCTAATGTAGTACTGCAGTGCAGTCTGCGATGCCGCATCGAATCTGCTGACAACGGATAGGAGACAAAACGACCAATAGGTGGAATCTCAACACACTGCGATAACAAACCCAGTGGTTGTTTGAACTCCGAGCCAGTGACCACAGCCAGCAGGAAGGAGCATGGCTGTATTAACCTAGCCAAGTAAATGTAGAGAAACACGTCACGATGGACAATGGGCAAGCCGCACTCCACAACACCCTGTTTGATGTCAAGCAGCTGAAGTTGATGCGCCGTACAGAGCTACGTCACACAAGCGATGCCACAAACATCCGCACCGACGGAACCTGGCGCTCAACAAGGACGAAACAGGCCTGCAATCAACCTGCAACCTGATTGCACTCGTCGGGGTCTCGTCATCCAGCAATATGCATCACATTTTGCACAGTGGGATTTCGGTCCGGCGCACGCACTGACTGTCCCGGGAGCGGAGATTGGATCCGCGCAAACGGTACCGATCACCGTTCCAGGTCCAAGTACCAGTACAACCACACTGCCACCAACCGTTTCGGCCAGGCTTTCCCCTGCCGGCCGGGCAAGTCTCAAGCGGCAGAGGGCCGCATACCTCCAAAACACTCTGACGCCACCCAAGACAAAAGCAAAACCGCCGCCCAATCGAAGTCGCAGCACGTCCACCCCCTCCGCGCGGACATTCCCCGCCGGTTGCTCTCCCTCATCTGCACCTCAGTCGAGACCCCTCGTCCCCAACGCCGAGCCCAATGTTTGACGCCACCATCACCTGCGGCCGGTCTGTTTTGGCGCCGGCACTGACTAGTTTAGCTTCACTGGCAGTTCTGATCTGCATGTCTCGAGCAGAGGACTCGACTTGTCGATGGGTCAGAGAAGAAAGGAAAAAAAGGAATTCCTGAACTGTAATCAAGGCACTGAGGGATTGCATGGAGGCTTCAGCCATCCAATCCTTCTCGCTCGTGTGTTACAGCCAGGCTGAGGGCGGCACCGTCTTGCAGGGCGAGCCATCGTGGGCAAGCGTTATCTCATCGAGCCCTTGTTGGTTCGGCCGGTTTGCTTTTGTTCCAGCTGTGTTTTCTGCATTGCAGACCAAGCCCACGCACCTTGACGTCCATCGAGCGGTGAACACTGCCGGTTTGAGGTGGCGTGATCGTGCTCCTCCAAGTGGTAGCCGAGTGCAGATGGATTCATCGCGGCACAGTGAAGCAAAATCCCGATCACATCGGTCAGGCCTGGCCAAGCAGTACGATGAACTGTGAACACAATTTTTATTCCACCGTCTACTCCAAGCTGATGTACGCGCCATGGTATCAGATCGCTCCAGTCTAAAAGAAGAAAACCATGCAAAATAATATCCAATATCTGCAGACCCCTCCGAGTTGCATTCCCGCGAGCCATCATCATATTCCATTCCGAGGTACAATGTGGTCCATGTCCGTAAAAGTTGCAAACCAAAAACCACCAAGCCAAGAAACAAAAAAATCAATGCTCCTCTTCGTATGCAAGCAAAGCACGCACTGTGCTTTGAACGTAGGTAGATAGATAGATGTCCTCCATGAGTAAATTTCCTAGGGACTTCTCATTAGGTAATAGCAGCATCATTCCCGGCCCCATCATCAACACCCCTGACCAAGGGCCCAAAACAGTCGGTATTTTTTACACGGTAATGTCCAGAAAATATTTCGTTAAGGTCGTGTCTGTGTATGTTTGTTTGTGTGTGTGTGAACTCGCTCCTCTTGTGTGCTGTGTATGTGGATATTTTATGTCGAGCAGAGCAGAGACGAGGCGTCGCGTCGCAGCGTTCGGTGCGTAAAGTAAGAGAAAGCAAGAGAAAGATCAAGGCTTCGAGACCTGCTCCTTGCGAAAGAACTTGAAGAAGCCAATCGGCAGAATGAGCTGCAGTATCAGGCACACCCAGAAGAACGGCTTGCTCAGCCCCGGAAGCACGCCCTCCGAGAAATCGGGGAAGACCCCGTCCGGCCCGACCCTGTGCGGTGCCGTGGCGCGCGCAAGGATGGTAAACACCGCTCCGAGGACCTGTGCCGCGATGAGCGTCGCAGCGACGTGTTGGCGCGTAAGCGTGAGCAGCAGGACCATGCCGAGGCCGACGCCCTGGACGGTGTCGAGGAGGCCGAGCCACAGCCAGAGGACGCGGGAGCCGAGGGCGGATACGACGGCGGTGCCGAGCCACGGGAGGTAGAGGCCGATGCCGCTGGTGCCCCACAGCATCTGGGCCCAGCGCGGGGCGCCGAGGCCGATGGAGAAGAGGGGCACGATCCAGGGGTGGGTCTTGGAGAGGAAGGAGAAGAGCCAGAGGAGGAGGGACCAGAAGACGGCGAAGAAGCCGATGGCTAGGACGAGGGCGGCCGGGCCGGGGATGACCTTGGAGTTGAAGAGGAACTCCCAACTGCGGCCGTAGTTGGTCGTGAGCCAGTAGTTCTGGACGATGACGTAGAAGAAGAACCACGGGATGACGTGGCGCCGGACGAGCGACATGTAGAAGCTGGGGATCGTGTCGGGCATCTGGCGGTAGTAGTCGGGGAGACCAACGAACGAGACGTATCCGATGGCCCAGAGAAGGAAGGCAATCGGAACCGTGATGACCAAGATCACTGGGACTTTGTTGGCAATGAATGCGCCGTTGATCAGGCCCGTGGGAGTCTGCGCTGTGATGAGGCTGCCCCAGAACCAGAGCGCCACGATGTAGAGCTGCTGGATGCCCTGGATGACCGCAGCGCGGAAGATCCAAGTCATAATGGGTGCGCCACCTGAGAACACAAAAGTTAGCATATTTCACCAGAAACAAGCGCGTCAAATACATACCTTCGTCACCAAAGTTCATGGCAAAGAACAGAGCACCGCTCGATGCGCCAGTAGCGTACAGAGCCGTAGCGGTATTCTGGATGGCATCCTTGGATCCCAGAGGCAAGAAAGGCGTAACACCAAGGAGCAGGAACGCGAGACCGTAGAAAAGCCAAGGCAGCGAAAGCGTGTACAGAGCCGAGAACCGACGGAACATAAGCCACCACAGCGCAGAAGTTACGGCGTACGTGCCAGCCACGATGTAGAGCTGCTTCTCGGACTGTCCGGCCTCTCCAACCAACAGGACGATCTGGTACGAGTTGGCAGACATGATCTGACCAAGGGCAAGGATAAGCGAGTAGACCGGCCAGTCGCCGAGACGAATAGACAGAAGCTTCTTGAGACCCGTCGGTGGCTTGTACCCATCGCCGAGCAGGAACTCGTCGTCGCGATCCGGCCCGCTAGGTTGGTGGTAATCGTCGTTCTCGTCATCCGAAGGAGAAATGCTCTGGACGCTCATCATGCTCGTGACCCTAGACTTTCTTTTATTGCTTGCTGGGTCCGGGCTACGAGCGCGGCCCAGTTTCGCGTCGCGGAAGTCCTTGGCCCATTGCTTCTCGCTCTCCTTGAGGTAGTCATCAATGCAAAGATCCGTGTCTGAGTTCTTGGCGTTCAAGTCGGCAAGCTTCTGCTCAAAGGTGTTGTAGTACTCGCCAGTGCTGTCCGTGAAGAACGGGTCGACCTTCTGCAACTTGAAGTCATGGCGGTCGCCAACAACGTCAATGACGGACAGGCGTGAGCTCGCTCGGCTGCGGTCCATATAGATTTGGTTGGCGTTCGGTCTGGGTTGTGCGCCGTAGATACCAAACTGGTGCGGTTGGGTATCAGACTGGTCGGGCGACATGATGCGCATGGCGAATGTGTCGACACTGAGACGAGATGCGTTCGGGTCGTTGATGGCGAGGGTGGCAATACTTGTCACGGAGGACGCCGCTGACGGGTTGGCATACAGGGGATTGGGCCGGTGCATCAAAGGCTCGTCGTTACCATCGTCAGCCATAAGAGGCGTATCCGAGAAAGGATTCGACACCGAGCGGCGGCCATGCTCGATATCGTGGCTCGGCTCGTTGATGTAGGGCACGTTGATGCTCGAGGCGAGGGAATGCCGGTTCGAGTTGCGCGGGGTGTCGAAATCCATGTCATCGTAGGCTCTGTTGCTGCCGCTGCTGCCCGGGCGGAAGCTACCGCCAGACGGCACGGCGAGGAGCGAGCCCGTCGTGAGTCTCTTTCTCTTCTTCGCCTCCCTGTTGTGCAGACGGATCGATTCGCCCTGGAGCGTGTCGAGGTCCTCAACCCACTGGGCGACCGGGAAGCGCTGTTTGGCGCTCCATGCTCTCATCTTCTGACGGCTCTTCTGCTTAGTCTCCAAGGCGCTGACGATGGATTCCCGGAACTGGTGCAAGAGATGCTGCGGCGCGGTCGACTCGACTGTGTACCAGAAACCAGGCATTTGACCGAGACCACCAACGCGCGCACCAACGCCGAGCGCGCCCTTGCGGCCGAATTCGACAGCCACGAGACCAAACGGCTCGTCGCGAGACGGAATCAGAGCAAACTCAGCTCCGCTGAAGATGTAGGGCGGGAGAGACGTAAACTCGGGCTTGCTGAAGACGCGCTTGGGGTAGCGCTCCATGAGTTTAGACAGCTTGAGTGCAGCGAACTTGCCGTAGAGATCAATAACGGGGCCGACGGCAATAAGCTGCGTGGTGGGATACTTCTCAAGAATCGAGGGGAAGATATCAGCGATCAGATCAACGCCTTTCTGGAGCGACCATCTGCCGACAAACACGAACAGTTCGGCATCCGGGTTGATCTCCAAGCCGGCCCATTCCTGAGCCTGCTTCCGCAGATCGCCACGCTTGGATTCGGCCTCGAGATCGATGACGACGTCCTTCTCCTTGACCTCCTCATCCCTCGACCACTCGGCAGTATCGCTAGGATCGGGATTCGGCAGCTGGCCAATCTTGGACAGACCCCAGAAAATCGGATAGCGGGCGTAGGAGCGGTCACCGTACTTCTTGGACACACCAACGGCACCGAAGCCTTTCTGGTGGACACGCAGATAGCTAGCACCGGCGTGGAGCAAGTTGAACACCGAGCCGAACTGGATGTACTCCTTCACGATCTCCGGATCCAGATTGAACACCTCGCACACTTCTTTGGATTCCTCGGGGGTGCGCATGGGCCACATGCCCTGGAATTCGGCATTGTGAAGCGAAAGGGCGCAGGGAATCGTGCGTTCTGGGAGAAGATAGAGCGGGGCGGCTGCGCCATGGTAATCGTTGATGTGGTAGAGGTCAGGATCAAACCGGCGGATCGTCTCGGCAATACAGTAGTTCCAGGCAGAGTAGTAGATGGCCGAGTCGATGTCGTCCATTCGCGGCGGGTACGGGTCGGCCTTGGTTTGTTGGCGGAAGATGGGGGCATCGAGAAGGACATAGGTGATGTTCTGCACCTGATGGTACTGCACCTCGATCTCGTACTCCTTGCCCATGATGGGGACATACATGGGCTCGCCGCGCTGGTCGATAGGGTAATCGATGCCACCAACGCAGGGGACAACCCAGATCAGATCTTGGTGGTCGAGTGCCTTGCCCATGAGCTGCGCCATCACGCCGAGACCGCCGATCTTGATCTTGATGTTCCAGTCGTCGATATTGTATTCCATCGTTGCGATGATGACCTTTCTGCGCTTGCTGGCCAACGCTCCGAGCTCGGTGCCCTCCTCATCCTTGTGACGGAAGTTCTCGAACGTAGAACTCAACCGGTTGCCGACATTGCGGAACGGCGATCGACCGCGGGTCTTCTTGAAGCCGACCTTGTTGATCTTGATCTTGTAGAACGAGCCCATGAAAATCCATACGGCGAGGAGACCGCCAGCCACGGGGAGAGTCGCAAGCAAGATGAACAGAACAATCTGGACCCACATGTTTCCTTGCGGCTCCTTGGTGAAGGTGAGCGTCGTGTCGTCAAAGATCAGCTTGTACGAGAGCGCGGGCATCGGGGGAGGCTCGGAGGCGTTGAGCACGTTGAGCGCCAGAGACGAGGGCGGCATGCGGTCGAGAACGCCATCGCCGTCGACATCGCCGTACACGAACCCGGCATCGGGCTTCTGATCAGGGTTCATGCCCCAGATGTTCAGCTGGAACTGAGTCGGCCACTCGTCCATCAAGTGCGACTCCCATCTGCCATCCGCAGCGAGGGTAAACTGGTTCTTGACACCGGCATCGAAGCCGAACTTGTTCATGGTGCCGTGCGCAAAGATGTGCGGGAATCGGCGCGCCTTCTGCGGCGTGCTGTCGCCCTCTTGCTGGAAGGAGCTGCTGCCCAACTTCTGCGACCAGTACTGGACAACTACATGGTCGCCGTCCCAGGCCTGGCGCGCGGTTCCGGACCAGGGGAGATTGTTGATCTTGTCCTTGCCTCCCTTGTACTCAAACCACTCGCTCCAGGACGACCGCCAGTTAGTCGAGTAGCGCCACTTGTTCGCGCCTGCAGCGGCATGGTTGACCATGAGATCGTTGCCCTCCTTCGTCAGGAGAGTTGTGGAGTAGTTGGCAGACTCGGGGAAGACAACCGGGTTGTTAGGCTTGCCCACGCGCAGGAAGAAATGGTCCGTCGCATTCGTGGAACCACCGTCTGCTGAAGCGGGCGCCTTGAGCGTGATCTGATGGATACCGTCACTCACGTCGGTCAAGACGGCGGTGAATATCCATTTGGATGCAATATTGCCAACCAGGTCGGGCCTCACAGCAGTCGTGGGCATGTTTTCGCAGTGCGGGTTGCTGAGCTTCGCGTTTCCGCCAGACTCGACAGTCGACGAGATCGAGATGGACTCTTCAACGCTCACGCAGTTCATCTCCTCGGAAAACTCGAACGAGATTTCGACGGAACCCTTCGCCTCGTCCGAGTTCACAGACTCGTCATGCCCAGGGTTGAACTTGGTGATCATGGGTGGCGGTCCTTCCCAGTCATCGGAGAGAACGTAGGCGCGGTATTCGAAGGGTTTCATCGTAATCTTGGAAATACAGCCGCTGAGCCTGGGCGACTGCATGAATCCCAAGCTCTTGGGTGAGGCCTCCAGGGTGATCTCGTCGAAAGGGGAGAACAAGTTCCTCACCTTAGCGCCGCGATCAAAGGGAGAGTAGAAGGCCGTCTTCTCGTCCTTGCAGTCAAAAGTGTAATCGGTAGTCTCGTTCTGGTTGTGATAAACGAGCCAAACCGGCTGGGCCGGGAAATCGGCCTGAACACCAGCCTGGAAGGCACGGGCAACCGACCAGACACCAAGCTCAGTCTCGGTTTTTTCGCTTCCTGGCAAAAGCACCCTGTGGGTTTGGTTGGCGAGTTGCTGGACCAGCCAGCCTTCCCGGAACGTGTCGAAGTTGTCACGCATGTGGTACATGGACTTCATGATGTTACGGATCGGCGCCGACGGGTCTCGGTGGTCCAGCGCCACCTTCGGGTCGTTGCACCCGTGTCTGGCTTTGTCGATCGGCCATCCGATATACTGCGTGCTGTTTCCTGCGTGGCAGCCGTGTAGCTTCCAAGCCTGACTGGCTGTGAACGTCTGACGGCCGAAAATGTAGTTATCGGCTGTGCTGTCGAGAACGTAAAACTCCTGCTCCTCACCGTAGAAAACGAGCGGAATCCCGGGCATGTGCAGCGTCATTATAAACAGACCTAGAAGCATCCGCTCGGAACCCTGCGTAATACCCGACCAACGGAACACATCCTGGTTCATGGTGCCAAACATGTGTCGTGGGTCAAACTTACCGGTGTTCGGGTTGACGAGATCGTTCGTGAGAAGCATGGCGGCCCAAATGTTGGACCAGTTAGGGTCCACATCGAAGCCGGCTTCGAGGTTTCCGCTCAGACCGACAAATCTCGTGAGGTAACGGTAAGTAGAGTAGTGGAAAGCTCCGGAATCAAGCGCGTTCAGGCCCTCGCCACGGATCGTCAGGTTCCCCGCCTTGTTGAGGAGATCAGTGGTGAGGTTCATCGCCCGAGCCGTTGCACCGTCTCCCTCCAATTTCATGCCGCTATCCTTGCCTCTGCCGATATAGACTGCGCCGTAATCGTTGCCACCTGTGATCTCACCTGGCAGGAAGAAATTGTCCTTGTTGTGCCTCTTGGCACACTTGCGAACCGCCTCGTTGTGCTGAGCAAGGGCATCAACGGTAATCTGTGTGGCCTTATCGAAGCGGAACCCGTCAATGTCAAGCATCGTGATAGCAAGGCACGAGAAGAGCTCAAGCTTCTCGCGGACTGAAGGCACCCATTCCCTGAGACGGTCCTGGACGCTGGCGAACTTGGCCAGGGAACGCTGCCAGTCGGGATGGACGCCGAAAGCCTCGATGTCACCGTAGTGGTCAAAATCGCTCTCGTAGCACCCCTTAAGCTGTGTTTCTTGCTCCGTGACAAGCTTGCCCTCCTCGTTCCAAAATCTAGGGTATTCGCACTTTTCCAAGTACTTGTCGTTTGACGGCCGGAAGTCGAGGTATTGCCGTGAGCCCTTGTAGCTCACTTTGTGCTCGTTGATCGTAAAAGGCGCCGTCTCGTTTTCGAACCCCTCGAACGAAAGCAGATCGCTCATGCTGCAGCACGCCGAGTTAGCCAACCGGCTTACCCCACTTCCCCTGTCAGAGCCCAATTGACTTACGTTGAGAATGTGTGATCCAGCATCACGTACATCCCTCGCTCGTGGGCAGCAGCCACCATATCCTGCCAGTCCTTGATCGTGCCGTAGTGGGGGTCGAGAAGGGTCAGATCCACAGGCTGCAATGCTGTTAGTAAGGGCCGGGGAGGGGCTTCTGACACAGGAACCTCACCGAGTACGAATCCACGCCCCACGGGAGGTTGATGAACGGCGAGCCGGCGATGTAAATGCCCTGCACGCCGGAAAGTCAGCAAGCATCACTCAGCGCCCAAGATGCGACTGCGAACCTTCATCCCCATGCCCTGAATGTAGTCCAAACTGTCAACCAGGCCCTTCAAGTCACCTCCGTGCCGGAGCTGGTTGCTTGTGATATCCTGCTCGTAGACCGTGCCATTGATATCGTCGTTTGACGGGTCACCGTTCGCGAGTCTGTCGAGAAAAAGCGTATAGAAGGGAAATCGCCAGTCCGGGGGTGATGGAAAGTAGTTGTGGTTTGGTCGCTCGGCCCAGTAGTTTAAAGGATCTACCGCATCTTTGTTCATATTAAGGTTGTATGCTTCAAAGGCCGCATCGTACCGGAGCCCGTGGGCAACGGCTGCGAGGGCGCAAGTGAGGAGAATGGCCGCCATGGTGAAGCGCGGTCACGCCCGATCGGGCGGATCTGGCAGGCGACAAGACCGGATACCCCGCCAAGCAACTGCCCTGTGGTGGGCAAACTGGTGGTTCTCGACTGACTGCAAAAAAAAAAAAAAAAAGGCGGACGGCGGCTGGTCACAAGCAGCAGCGTCCGGCCGATGTGTGAGCTCTAGTCACGATCGGCGACGAGGGGTTGAGGGGAGGTGCTGAGCAGCAGAGCAGATGAAGCAAGAGACCCCGAAACGGGGAGCTCCCGCAGACAATGTATTTATTCGGGCGCAACGGGCCAGAAGGGAACGAGCATCTCAGTGGGCAGGGGGTTGGCTACAAAGCCACACCCCAGCGCGCTCGACATCCCGGCGCCGAATCAAGGGTGGCCCCTGAGGATGGCATGAACATGGGCCAGAGGCAGAGCAGGCAGACAGTCAGCACGGAAAGTACTGCAGTGTGTAAGAGTGGCCTGTGCTGGGACGGATGCTTCTGCCACGACGGCAAAGGGGGTCTGGGCCATTGGGCGAAGCTGACATGGAAGCTTGGCTGCAGCGATGCCCGCTTATCGCAAAAGCGACAGGTTGCGAGTTCCATTCCGTCCTGACGAGAGCCGCCGCCATCGTCTTCGCGCTGACAGTGCTTCTGGTCCCCGTCAGGCACAGCCCCGTCTTCGGCACCTGCGAATGGACAATGACGCCGCCGCCACTCGGCAGAAATGCAAACCGCAAGAAAACGCTCGACATGCTGACCTCACCATGTCGACGGTGGTCATTGTTGCGACATCCTCGACCGCTGCCCTGTGGGCCAAGACACCCGCGGCCGGGCTATGTCTGGAACCCTTCAGCTGGCTCTTGGGGAGGGGGTCGGGCGCTCGTCAGCGAGCCATTCAAAAAGCGGCAGGGTCTCAGGTCGTAGGGCTGTGCTAGACTGACACCCCTCCCCCCCCAAGCTGCTCCTTGCCAGCATCAGCAATCCAACAAATAATCCACTGCCGCAACAGCACTCCGCGACGGAGAGAAAAGAGGACGTTCGTTGATCAGAGCCGAAAGCAGTGCGAAACGCACAAGAAACACTGACCCGAAGCAGCTTCATAGGGGTGTTTGCTCTGTGAAGGCATCAGAAAGGCCCCGGACACTGCTGGAGGGCCACAGTTCGACATAGTCCCCTCCATCTCCTACTCTTCGGCGCTCAACACGATCGGTGGACACTAATGGCGCAAAGATTTGGGCAAGTCTTCCGCAAAGCGTTTGGCGTTAGCGGTTTGGCGTTTGCACAGGTTATTGTTTCGATATGCATATTGTCGGAGGAAGCACTGGAAGAATCTCGTGCAAACGGAAAGCGGCCTGCCCACCCAGTGAGGTGGTGGGCGGGGTCCGGGCCAGACTGTTTCCGCCGCCAGTCAGATACTGCGAATCGCTGCACCGCCGCGCCCAGGCCAGCACGCCCCAGCCCCGTTCATCAGCCTCGCGGAGTTGCGGGACGGGAACAGGCATGGTAAAAATGTACGTAGTGCGGGTCTGGCGGGCCCAACGGACGCCGCTGCAGGGCTGCGAGCAATCGCAACAATGACAGCGCGCTGCGGCTCGAAGGGTCTGACTGTGTCGCGCCAGCAGGTGGATATTTAATGTAGTTGCGGTGAGAGGTTGCATCGCACTACGCGGGCCGAACAGAGTCAGCGCCCGGACGACGTGGAAGCTCAACCTATGAAACCATCCGTTCTTCTCTCGCAGTGTAAGTCTGTTGGTAGGTGGGGTGGAACAGCGACGCTCGCCCATCACGTCATCCAAGTTGGGGACGCTTTTGGCAGCTGGTAGTGTTCAGCCGCCACGATGTTGCAGTCCACAGCTAGGAGAGGTCGTCATCGCTTCAAACCGCCAACAATTCGGCCCCGCTGTTTGTTTAGGCTTTTTGGTGCACGTTTTAGTAAAGTACGCTGGACTAGGCCTCGCGCTACGCAAGTGCCTCTAGAGTAAGGTATCAGTAAGGTATGCAGCAACCCGTCACTCTGCAGCGAGAGAACTATCCTCAGGCGGGGATTTGAGCGCGGACAGGGAAACCGCCGCAAAATATCCGCCGCCCGGCCGGGAAATGTGTTCCATATATGCCAAGGGCGCCGGCGACTTGGCCAACGATGCTCTGATGGCTGGGGCCGGACGAAGGGTCAGATGTCCGGAGGAGCACGAAAGGATGCGGAGAGATGAATGTGTGTTGGTGGTTGGTGTTGAAAGAAACTGTGGCCCCCGCGTGAAGGGGTAGCTCTATCCCACCTTCCACCTGTAAGTCCGTTCTGATTGGGCGCTTCGTTAAGCTTCCATCTGGGGACCTCGACGGCCGCTAAGCGGAAATTAAGCACCTCGCCATTGTCAGCCGCGTCGCGTCTTGGGACCTGAAGAAAGCTTAGGGTCGTTCCGTGCAACCCAAGATACAAAGTTGAACACACGGCGAAACCACTGTGGATCATAGCGGCGGACTTTTGTGCTGCCTCCCTCGACTTCACAGCGCTTTTCTATCCTACGAAGTCCCTTTTCGCATGATGCGAGCTTGTCAATCAAATCTAATCGACCTGGAACTGAGGCAGGAGCGCAGAACAGTGGGGAAATCTGACACGAGGGATGCCACCCCCTGTGCTCACCGATCTGCCCTCGTTCGTCTGCCAAAACCCAGCCGAGCGCGTGGCTCGAGCACTTGCTGGGTTGATGATTTGAAGCCTGCTCGGTCTTTCGTCCCTTGATTCGGCGGCTCACAAATGAGAGCAGACCTTGATCCGAGGTTGTTTCGAACTTTAGAACACTCAAATATTCGATAGCAGAAGGCTCTGCGACGCCGGCGTCTCTTATCAGGGAGATTTCTCAGGCTGACTTACTTGCCTCTTGCCTCACCCAGACCCGGCGCTGACGAACACGGCCTTTAGGCAAATATACCGCCCCGCCCGAGCCTCTAAGAATAACTGGTACCTCCTGTTTCGAACTAGTTTTCGTCGCCAACGCTCCCCCCAATGGATGGATCTGCAGGTTTGTTATCCACGAGGTAGGAATAGACGCAAGGGGGCCGGTAGCGCACGCGTTTGATGAGGCTCTTGGCCATCGGAACACCAACGCCACGGTCGTTCGACCTCCAGCTGTTTGCCGGCGAAGGGTGCTCGCGCTTATTTTTAGAGGTCGAGCCAACTGCGGTGCCCAGGGGTCGCGCACTCAGCCTGTGCAACACACCCAACGACAACGAATTCGTCTGGACTGGGCATCTCCCTGCGCTGTTTCCTCAGCATTCCGACATGCATGGAAATACCGGATCGCAATCTTCGGTTTACAACGGGACGCACCGCTGCTCTGATGTGCAGCTTGCAGGTAAGGCACGATGAAATGAGGGGCAGAACGACGCGAGCCAAAAGGTCGACGCGATCGCTTCCCTCTCTACACGCCACAACTCCCGGGCCCAAAAGTTCCCAGACACTGCAGCGCCCCGTCGCAGCCTGACGAAGCCATTGGCAGGATAAAAGGTGACTGCGCGGGGTGGGCTGGCCTGGGCTTGCAATAGCAGAGCGCCACCATGCACTACGTTGGCACACACCTCTGGCACGAGGAGGCGTGGCACAAAAAATCTTCCAGTGCTGCATCGCGATAACGGCGTCCGACCGGCTGACAATCCAACGTGGCGTTCTGATTCACCAACCCAACCAAGCGACCAAAAACCGAGCATCTTACCCCCGAGCAGAGCCCGAGGAGATGGCACATATCCATTAGTTCGAAACGATACCGCTCGTTAATAAATCAGACCCATCGAAAAGCGAATGCTGCTCAGCTGGCTGTCAAGCGCCATTTGAGGGGAAGCGGCAGCAGCCAAGGCCCGGCGTGCGCAAAGAGCCAACCCGCGTCCATCGTCGCCGAAATCGATGCAGCCCAGATCACTCCAGCCGCAGCACTTTCACGGTTGAACACCGTGTAACCAGTCGACGAAAAGCAGACCCCCCGTCAAACTCGCAGTGGTTACCTTTCCACAGAAGTCCCATGCGGGAATTTTTCCCACAGCCTGCGACAGCCGTCGCTGGTATTGTCACGATGACCAGACACAGGGAACCGAGCGGGAGCGCTTACATGATTGTTGCACAATCTATCTAAGCTCTGCTCAGCGCCCACTCCGAAACAGAGATTTGTCTTGTTTCCACCCCCGCCTTGATTACCATCCCTCGATATCGCCGCCGAGTTATCCGTAATCTCGACAAATTTCTGACAAGCGCTGAGAAATCCTACATGCCTACACCACAATGAGTGCATATCACCGTCGGTGATGCACGCAACGTTCCCGCATCGCATATGATCTCAGCTGGCCACTCGGGCGGCGATCATCCCGGATCGGGCGCCACACATAAGCTCCGCCTCCGTGAAAGAGCCGACCCGGCGGCGCGCGGCGCGGCAGCGTTGGCTCAGACAAGCTTTCCCGGATGGACACCGACCCACCGGGTCCTCGAACTAATATCAACCGGCCAGTCTCCGCTGTCAGTCCATGTCGTGACCGACGGCCAGATGGGGCGCGTTGCCCGTACCCGTCTCTCATCGTACACAGGACGAAACCCGACACCCGATTGGTTGCAGAACGCTGTCACCGCTTAAATGCCATCTGCTGCACTGCGCCGCACCGCGCTGTGGGGACTGCACTGCAAAACTCATGCCCAGTCGACTGGTTGGGGAGAGAACCTGAGAGTCGCAGGTGGTTAGCTGTTTGTAAACTTCTCTCCACGATAAGGGAGTCACGATATCTGATAGAGTGATCGGATACAGGTCATGGCACTGCCCCTGGTGCTATCGGCATTGCAACTGCTGAGGAGTTTCGGGGAGCCCGTTGCACTGCAAGCATCGCAACACCGCGCACGATTCCCTGTCGACATTGCAGTGGAGATTATGGATCCCGTAGAACAAGTGCCGACACGAACGAAGAAGGTAGGCAGTGCAATGCCTTGCAGAACGAGTAAACACAGGCTCAACTTCATTCATGAGACGGCGGAACATCGTAGAATTGACCCAGCGCAAGCTCGGGTCTCATGATCAAACTCTGCTCACGCCAGGAGTAGCTTTAGCACTGTAAAGAAAAATACAAGACTTGCATCACGATGGGGTTGTCCTCACCAGCTACGTTGGCGCGGTACCGGTATCTCCAGAGGTGAGGCGGTGCGCACGTAGATATTAAGTCTCCAGAGGTGAAACGCCGGGACAGAGATCACCCCGGCCTCGTGCAGTTTGTTATACCCTCGGTAACATCGGGGCGAGAGACACCGTATACGTTGGCATTCAAGAGCGCAGGCCGTATCGTCCACACTTCTCTAGCATAACTACTCTCTTGGGGATAAGATGTAGCTTGCGGTTGCGAAGACAAAGACACAAGAGACAAGCGGGAGGCAGATATGCAAAGGTTGAGTCTTTAAAGGGATCAAAACGGCTATAGGCATCCCATAATGTACAGGAAACGCGTATGACGAAAGGAACCGTCACCAAACTCAAAATAGTTCAAAAGAATCCGTCCGCCCAGGAGTTGGTTTACACTACGATATTGCCCCGTTACCCCTTACACGGTTTCGATATACCGCTTCATCTCCCTGTATCACAGTTAGCAAATGTATCTTCCCAAGTATAGTGCAAAATGGTACTCACCAGTCAGTGACTGCTTCATCCCAGAGCTTGATCTCATGCTCCCTCGTCCCGCCGTAATGTTCCACGAACTCATCCCCGAAGACCTCTCGCGCGATACTACCGATGCGCGTGAAGCGGTCGGTAGCCTCCCTCAGACTTTTCGCCAGCCGGACACCCATGTCCGTGTCGCCGCCGACATCCTCGCCCTTATTCAGAGGAGGACAGGGGATCTCCAGCTTCCTCTCGACTCCGCGCCAGCCGAGACCTAGGATAGCTGCCATGACGTAGTGTGGGTTGGCATCCGCACCGGGAACGCGAACCTCAAAGCGAGTTGCGCCCGGTTTGGCAGTGGGCGGCGCAATGAGCCGGATAGAAGCGGCGCGGTGCTCCAGGCCCCATGACACGGTCACCGGCGCCCAGAAGTTCTCAACGAGACGCTTGTAACTGTTGATTGTGGGCGCAACCATCGGCATTACGTCCGGCAGGCCCTCGAGGATGCCTGCCAGGAAATGCCTCCCGAGATCGGAGAGACCGGCAATGTCGGCGTATCGTGGGTTGGGGTCGGTAGTCTCGCGCGCGAGAAGGTTCTTGCCGTCCTTGTCGATAATTGAGATGTGCATGTGCCCGCTGTTTCCAGGGAGACCATGCTTCGGCTTGGCCATGAAGCATGGTGTGATGCCGTACTTGGTTGCTACTGACTTTACGACGTATCTGGTCTCTGGTCAGCATTGCGCCGGTGATTTTGTCCTGCATAGGGCGCATTACTTGAACAAGCTTGCCCGGTCCGCCATCTGTTGCATCTCTCCAAACTCCAAAGCGGCTTCAAACACGCCTGGTCCGCTTTCTGTGTGCCAGCCTTCTATGTTGCACTTGAACGCCTCACATGTATTAAAAATGTCGTAGTAATAGTCTTGGTTGTGAACCGGTCGTGTCAAGCTGTAGCCGAACATGCCCTCTGTGAGGGACGGGAGTGTACTTGGTGGATTGTCTCGCAGGAACATGGCAGCCGACGTGGGGCTCTCGGTAGACACGGACGGGGTCCGGAACTGAAAGAACTCATATTCGGCTGCATCACGGACCATTAGCGACCGATCCAGGAGAAGGAGAAAAGGGGAAAGGAAGAGAAGACCACATACCTCCAGCCATTGCGCCATACCCCTTTGACTGCAATTTCTCTAGCTGCGTCTTGAGAAGACCCCGTGGACAGGCCGATACTGGCTCAAGTGTGTCCGGGTCATGGAAGCTAACAAGGAAGAACGGGACGTTGTTCTCCCAGGGGATGCGCCGAAAGCTGCTGAGATCGGGCACAGCAATAATGTCCCTGTAGCCATTCTCCTTGTTGCTGATCTTCAACTCGCGCACATATGTCATGTCATGCATGTCCCAGCCAAAGATCACAGAGCAGAACCCAAATCCACCCTTGGCGATTGACAGGAACTTCTTCTTGGAGACGAGCTTGCCACGGAGCTGGCCATCGACGTCGATGCCGGCGAGCTTGACTGAGTTGTCATAGGCGAGGAGGTCGGGGAGCTTCTCGACGGTAATCGTCCCCGGTATGGGTGTCGGTTGCGCATCGTTGGGAGCCATATTCGGCGGACAGGCTTCGTGTTGCGTGCGACAGGCCTGGGGAGACAGGAGTCGAGGTTGACGACGATGGCGTGTGGGGTGCGGGGCACGGCAGGGGTGAGCTATCGGCGAGGGATGGCGCAAATGGGAGTGTTCAATACAGCCAGGGCAAATTATCAGGTGGAGATGGTATTTCGAGAGATTGTTTGACGAGCTCGAGCTCAATTATCAAGACAATCGCAAAACGACATCGTCATGCCATGGGAAGGGAGACTTGGCTCTGATAAGCAACCTTGGAACTTCGGCCCGGGGCTGATAAGCGCTAGCGCTGACGCTCCCTTGCCAGGCAGCCAATGGGCATCGCTGAATCAAGGACAAACAGCGTCATCAAGCATCCAGGTTCACGACAGGAACTGTGCGGGGCAGGCTTCGTTCCATCGAGGGCGCAAGGTTGTTCCCTCCAACGCATCCGCTCATTGAAACGACGATCCAAGAACTATGACAGACAGTACCACATGTTTTCTTTAATTGAGAATATGTCACATTCCTTTTAGTCCTACATGACCGCATGTGCGACGCTCACAAGCTCAATTCCAGGGAACCCCGCACTTCAGGGATGTGGGACTGAAGCGGTCGGAGAACGGACAGGTCCGGGTTTCCAAGTCAGTTATATCGTGGACTTCAAAGATAATCCCTTTCGGCTGTGAAAAGCTTGTTGCAGCCTCCTGCACGGCCAAGCGGACCCGGGAGCTTCTTCGGTCGGCCTGACATAATGGCAACTCCCAGATTGGACTGTCGTCCCAGGAGCGGTCCCGTGAGCGATGTAGAGTGGAACCGGACCCGACGTTTGCTCTCCAGCGGATACTGGCTTGGCCCACTGATAACGGCCGTGGAAGTGAAACAACAGTCCATCCAAAAGGTGGTTAATCAGGGGCCCAGACTCCCAGCGCGGCTACCAGAGGACCATTTGAGCTATAGCTTGGGTCTCGCCCCGGGGACCGTGTGATGTGTTGCCGGCTCCGCCGTTGTCGGGCGCCCTTGGGCAGATCATGGGACGGCAGCTATCAACCCAAGGAGGGGCATCCGAGACACCAGCGGAAAAGCAACAACGAGCGCACTCCTCTTGATACCTTCCCTTCGTGCCATCTCCTTTACTTCTCTTCTCTTCTCTTCTCTTCTACTCGGGCAACCTGTCGATACCCTTTCCGTGGCACAAGCTTTGGAAGGAACGTCATAAGCTCCATTCTTCTTATCGTCTGCCAAATCACTTGCTACAATCACTCCCTACCCCGCGTGATACCCAACAACTACCGCACCGCGTTCAACCGCTCAAGCTACGTCCTGAATAATGAGCTCCTCCGAGCGCCCTGGCCGTTTGGCTGGAAAGAATGCCATCATCACCGGAGCTGCCGGGTAAGGTTTCCTCCGGTTGTACCGGTCTCGTCACCGGCGCCGGAAATCGGAGGCTGACACGTCGCCAGAGGCATTGGTCTCGAGACCACCATTCTCTTCGCGAAGGAGGGCGCCAATGTCTTGATGGCCGACATCTCCAGAGAGGCTCTGGAAAAGGCCCTCGCCAAAGTCAAGCAACTCGTCCCAAGCGCAGGCCGCGTTGAGACAACTGTTTGCCGCCCCCAACCCAGAGCCCTCCGACTCACCTCTCGCTAACCCAACCCCCACCAGATCTGCGATGTCTCCAAGGAAGCCCAAGTCCAAGCTATGGTCGAATCCCTCGACAGCTGGGGCGGCGTCGACGTGATGTTCAACAACGCAGGAATCATGCACGCGCGGGACGACGACGCCATCGGCACCCCCGAGGAGATCTGGGACCTCACGCACAACATCAACGTCAAGGGCGTCTGGTTCGGCAGCAAGCACGCGGTACTCTCGCTGCGGCGCCACAACAAGACAAAGGCTAGCATCATCAACACTGCGTCGGTGGTCGCCCTCGTCGGCTCTGCCACCCCGCAGCTCGCCTACACGGCCAGCAAGGGCGCTGTGCTGGCTCTGACCCGCGAGCTCGCCATCGTTCACGCCCGAGAGGGCTACCGCTTTAATAACCTCTGCCCGGCACCGCTCAACACGCCGCTGCTGCAGGACTGGCTGGGCGATGACAAGGAGAAGCGCCACCGCCGGGAGATCCACTTCCCGACTGGCCGCTTCGGCGAGGCCATCGAGCAGGCACAGGCTGTTCTCTTCCTAGCGAGCGACGAGAGTAGCTTCGTGAACGGTCACGATTTCGTAGTGGATGGAGGCATGACCAAGGCATACGTCACTCCCGAGGGACCCGCACCACCCGGACCGTTGAACAACGCGGCCAAGGAGAGCCTGGATTGAACGGTTACCGTTGGTACCGTTGGTGGCGCACGGAGTTGAAATCTACATAGATGTAGGTATCCAAGAAATGATTCATTCAAATCTAGCAAGCTACCCGCGGCCATGTGTTCATGCATCAAAACTACCCAAATCCCAAACGCCCATCCATGCGATACAATACTGCTGCTACTCATGCCTCAGTGAAATTGCCCCTCGGTGTTACCCTCTCCCATGCTCTTACTGCTCGAGCTACCGCTCTGGATGTGCCCCAGTATGGCATCCACATAGCTCGCGCCGCTCCACTGCTGGTGCGTGAGCACATCAACACCGAGCTCCTTCTCGCGCTTCTGCACAACCTCCACGTACGCCGCCATACCGTCCGTCTTGAACTTGGTCGCGAGCTCATGGCTAATCGTCGCGGTGCTATGCAGCCCCGCGAGACTGACGAGCTGCACAACGAAGCCCTCGCGTGCAATATCCCAAATGAAGCTCTTGAGTGTCTCAGGGGTAAAGCCGTGCGCCATCCAGTTGAAGGACGGTGAGAGGTTATATACGAGGCCCTTCCCGGGGTGTGCGGCGCGGACGGCGCGGCCAAGATCGGCGCATACCTGTACGTTTGGGTCGCCGGTTTCAACCCACAGGAGGTCGGCGTAGGGTCCGAAGGCGATGGCGCGCTTGGTGGCGACCTCCATGCCTGCACGGAAGTGGTAATATCCTTCGCGTGTGCGAGGGACGTCCCAGTCCCAGTAGACAGGGCTGTTGGGGGTGATGGCGTTGGTAAGCTTGCGCCGGGATGTGATGCCCATGTCGCGCTCCTCGGTAACCTTGCGCTGGTATTCGGCAATTTTGGTCTTGTCGACGCCGTGTGCCTCAAAGTGGGCGACGGCTGCCTCGTCGAAGGTGACAAGCTTGGTTGAGTTGACCCATTGGGCCTCGAAGGCGTCGATCTCAGCGCCGGAAACGCCCTTGGCCTCCATGGTTGCCAACGTCTCGGCCAGGGACTCGACGGCGGGGTCGGCAACACCGAGGATAAACTCGTGGTCGCGAACGTCGATCGAAGAAGATAGGAGCTTGCCGCTCTCGGAGTCGGTGCGTGCGATGACGAGGTTCTCGGTGCCCATGACGTCCCACTGGAAGCGAGCCGCCTTGAGACGGTTGATGTGTTCGCCCGTTGGTACCAACACCTTGCCGGCAAGGTGGCCGCACTTCTTGCCTCCGTGCATTTGGTCCTCAAAGTGCACTCCTGCGGCCCCGTTCTCGGCAAAGAGCTTGGCCAACTTCATCACGGCAGTCAGACCGCCATGGCCGGTGTCGCCGTCGGCGATGATGGGGCGGAGGTAATCTGTGTATGGCGTCTTGGCGCGCTCCTCGGGGCTCATCTTCGTGCGGAGGAACCACTGCTTGCGATCGTGCATGCTCTGGGCCTTAGACATACGCTGCACTTGATTTGGCACCGTGTTATAGGGGTAGTCGCCGAAGTCGGGCGACACCTCGTTGGTGCTGGTCAGGACGGATGAGCATGCCCAGCCCGAGATGTAGAGAACTTCCTGGTGCGGCGCCTGTTGCGTCATTTGCACCGGGTCGATGGCGCCCATCGTGTGGATCGGCTCGCCCGCAGCTTCGCGCTCCCGGATGAGATTCCATAGCTTGCGCGCCATGACGGAGCTCGGGTATGATTGTTGCAGAGACCCGCGCTTGCTCACGACGTCGGCCGCCGTCCAGTCTCGCTTGATGCCGGCATATCGCGGCGATGCCCACCACTCCTCCACATCTTTGATCTGTTGTTGAAGGAGCGCATCCTCAGCGGCGCCCGGCTTTTGTGTTTCGGGAAGCAGCTGGAACGACTCTGAGGGGAAGGCGGTCGAAATGGGCGGGTGGACGGGAGGTAGGGATGCCATTCTGGCGGTAGAGGTTGTCGACAGAAGTCTGCGACCGATCGTCTTCGAGCAAGAGCGCAGTGCGGCGGCTGGTGGCGCCGGTGTGGCCCGCCGGGAGACGCGGGGGATTATCGTGCGCAGCATCGGGTCGGTGCAATCGCTCAACGGTCGCTCGGGGGAAAGGGCAATACTTTCTTGTTGCTTAGTCACCCAGCGTTTCTCAACAGGCAGTGGAGGTCAAAAAAAAAAAGGAATAGAAGAAAGTTGCTACGAGACAAAATCCAGAGTCAGTCAGTCGTCCGATCATCCGCTATGGGCCTGCCGTGACTCGGCTTCGCGGGTCGGCGACATGGAGATTCGATGCTCGCTTTTCCGTCAGCAAGATGGAAGCCGAGGGATCCAGGAAAAACCTGGACCCACCTAGGTCCCATTGGCCAATGGCTCCCCCGATTTGGCCGAACCTCCACCAACCCCGGCCTTTTGCCCGGGGATCAGCGAGCTCGGCAAGGAACAGCGCGGGGTAGCCACGGCTTTCCTCGGTTCATTGGAGCAGCGGTGACGTTTCGGGTAGGTGGTTTCGGCCAGCAAAGAAAACAGGTGGTGCAAATAGAGCACGATGCTGACACTGGAAGCCTGGACAAGTCGTTTCTTTTCCATTGCGATTACTTCATTCCAGATTTTCCAAGCAGCAGATCTCGTCTCAGCTCAATTGACTTTTCACGTGTCGTTGCTCGAACCATTGTCCAACCGGTCGAACACACCGCTCGCTTGGCTTGCATAACCCCGCATTGGCGCGGCTTTCCCCAAAGTGCACCTTACAGGCAGCTCCAAAGCCTCGGCCATCAGCTGCATCGTCTCCCTTGATAGCTCGACCAACGCAGCTCTGACAGCAGCTGTCTTGTTCCATCCGAAGTCTTTCGGCAGTCGAAAACAAGCGACTATGGCAATGAACTTAAGAAAAGGGTCGCGCGCCCTGAGCGGGGCCCTGCGTGTCAGTACAACGTCCAAATCGAATCGAACCGAGCACCATGAGCTTGATCGCTGATCCACTGTAGCCCGTCGTCGCCCTTCCCGCCAGCCATAACACTTTCTCACGACGACGCTATGCCACTGCCGAGCCCGACCTGAAGACAACACTGAGGGAAGCGATCCCCGCGAAGCGGGAGCTCCTGAAGAAGGTCAAGGCCCAAGGCTCCAAGGTTATCGGCGAGGTCAAGATCGAGAACACAATCGGTGGCATGCGAGGGCTCAAAGCCATGGTCTGGGAGGGATCCGTCTTAGATGCCAACGAGGGGATCCGGTTCCACGGCCGCACAATCAAGGACTGCCAAAAAGAGCTCCCCAAGGGCAAGACCGGCACCGAGATGCTGCCCGAGGCCATGTTCTGGCTGCTTCTGACCGGCCAAGTCCCGTCTACCGGTCAGGTCCGCCAGTTCTCCCGGGAGCTCGCAGAACAGGCCCAGCTTCCCGAGTTTGTCAACAAGATGCTCGACAACTTCCCGACCGACCTGCACCCCATGACTCAGTTCGCCATGGCGGTCTCTTCTCTCAACTACACGTCCAAGTTCGCAAAAGCCTATGAGGGCGGTCTCAACAAGGCCGACTATTGGGAGCCTACCTTTGACGACTGCATCTCGCTTCTCGCTAAGCTCCCCACTATCGCCGCCAAGATTTACCAGAACTCGTACCGCGGCGGAGGCGCCCTCCCGGCCGAGGTCGATTTGGAGCAGGATTGGTCTTACAACTTTGCCGCCATGCTCGGGAAAGGAGGCAAGAAGAATGAGAACTTCCAGGATCTCCTGAGGCTGTACCTCGCGCTCCACGGCGACCACGAGGGCGGCAATGTTTCCGCTCACGCGACACATCTCGTCGGTAGCGCGCTCAGCGACCCCTTCCTCAGCTACAGCGCCGGTCTCCAGGGTCTTGCCGGGCCACTTCACGGGTGAGTTCAACGTCCTGCTAGTCTTATCAGTGAAACCGAACCACTAACACTCGTGCCCAACAGACTTGCCGCGCAGGAGGTCCTCCGCTGGATCCTCCAGATGAAGGACAACATCCCCGCCTCGTACACTGACAAGGACGTGACCGACTACCTCTGGACGACCCTCAACTCCGGCCGCGTCGTCCCCGGCTACGGCCACGCCGTCCTGCGCAAGCCCGACCCGCGCTTCGAAGCTCTGATGGACTACGCCGCCGCGCGCCCAGAGATCGCCGAGGACCCCGTCTTCAAGCTCGTCCAAAAGAACAGCAGCATCGCTCCCGACGTGCTCAAGGCCCACGGCAAGACCAAGAACCCCTACCCTAATGTCGACAGCAGCTCCGGCGTGCTCTTCCACCACTACGGCTTCCACGAGACGCTGTATTATACCGCCACCTTCGGCGTATCTCGCGGCCTTGGCCCCCTCGCGCAGCTCATCTGGGACCGCGCGCTTGGTCTGCCCATCGAGCGGCCCAAGAGCATCAACCTGGAGGGTCTCCTTAAGCAAGCCGAGTCCGCCTAAGCTGAACGGCAACCGTTGTTATTGTCGAGTCAAATTGTACAACCGAAGCGAGCGAGGTCCTCGGGAAGCCAAGTGTCGGAGCGAGCTGTCGGCCATCTGTTGGCATGTTGTGTTTAGGTTACCCCATTACTGCATTGTGATTTAGCAGAGCATCGTTGTATCTAGCCAGTCAGTTCTTCGGACCCCTCACAACTAAAAATAAAATCTCTCTCTCAAACCCTGATGACATACTTTGCTCTTCGCTTGCTGTTACTGCATGTAAAGGGTCCTCCGTCCTTTCAGGGCTGGCTGCCCGAGGCAAACCTTACACAATACATATTGCTGTCTCTCGCTCGCCTCTGCTCGGCGGCGGGGTTGACAGCGTTTAGATGAAATGGGGACTGGAGCTTGTTTCTTTGCGTCTCCCATTCCTAGCTAGCACATGCAGCCGCACTTTGTGCCCTGCAGGACACGTTCCGAAGGTTGGTTGTATCCGGGTGCTCCATGCACGCAGCGAACAGACGGCGCGGTTTACCCCGGACAAGGGAAGGGAGGCCTGCATATGGGATATATGGCCGACGAGATGGGATGGCCGGTATGGGTGGGTGGGTGGGTAGATGTGGCTTCCCTTCCTTGTCCAGCGAGTGGCATGGTACCAGGGAGATGGCTTGCATACTGTGGCTACCTACCGTGTGCGTGTGTGTGTGTGCCTGTGTGCCCGTACCTGGCGTGTTGCGCCGCTGTTCCTGGCGATCACACACACGCTGAGCGTGCGTTTGCGGCGAGGCGGCGAGGAATGATACCCCGAAGTGCCGTAGGATGGTAACTGCCGTGAGGAGAGAGTCTGACATTCAAATTCTCACGATCCTTCCGGCGTTTGTCCTGACCACGAGTGACGCGACCTTGAGGCGTTGTATCGGAGGGCATTCCGCAAGGCAGACTCCACATGTGTGCTCGGCATGGCAGCCGAAGGCCCGTACGGACGGCCTCAGAGTCCTCTCGCCATACAGCATCACCGCCCTGGGTTGCGGAAGCGGCCTGCGCGACCAGTCGGTTGATGTGAAGCCCTGGAGACCTAATACATGGCTTCCGCATTATGGGCCGAGGTCTTACCTGGTAGCATAGATGAACTGTGGAACAGGGTCATCTATGTGTAGCTATTCTGGTCTGCTCGTCTCCATGGGCGGGAGAACGCCGGGGAATAAAGGTCGAACCCTGGCGATATATTGCCCTGTGAGCTTCAGGTTTGGCGAAGGGCACTGGCTCCTGGCTCGTAACTCACTCGATACAACTTGCAGCACTTGCTGCCTGCGCCATAGATGGACTACTCTATGCCAGTGGCTTACGCCCCCTTCGCCTGCAGAAAGAGCACATCTGCAGATGTGGTTGCAAACGGGCAGATGTAACGGCAGACGCAACGGCATCTTCGGCCAAGTGGGGTGTAAGTGATGACGAGAAAAGGGGGAGTGGGGTGGCGATGTTAGGTAACAGGCCAAATAGGGGGGTTGTGTTTATCCTTGCCACCTCGTGGGGCCCGAAGCGGAGGGGGCAGACGAGCCCTGGGGGCCGACCCGAGTCCCTGGCTGGAGCGCAGAATGTGGGGCATCCCTTCCCGAAAGCCACTGGCAGTCTTGGGTAGCATTGAAGATGTGGCCGAAGGACCTTGCAAGCCACCGTCCACACAAGCTTTGTGCGTTGCACTGTTCCTGGCCGGGGGCAGTTCGTCCGAAAAGTCCGCGATATACCACGGGTGAATTCCCCATTGGACGCTACGTGGTATTGGAAGGGGAGTGGGCGAGCCGCAGGGGTGAGCGAGTTCCGGGTGTCGAGGCGAAGGATTGTGCCTTGATTTCCGCCCTCAAGGAGAGCCCATTTCTTTGGCCGTCGATCGACAGAAACGCGCTGGTCGAGGCTAAAATGAAAGCTCATCCAGCGCTGGGCAGAGCTGCAAAGCTGCCGCGGTGGCTGCCGTCCGGGCGGTCGACGGTGGCCACATCGGGGCTTTTTGCCTCCCCACAAATGAGCATGCACACTCGAAGAGCCTCGTTCGTGGGACCAATCGCCGTGGCTACGCTGCCCTCCTTTACCCCGTTGAGATTGGTGGTTGGGGCAGTGCTATTGTTGTGCAGCGGAATTCCCGGCCGGCTTTGGGCGCGGCACGGGTGAATCGGCAGTCCTGAGTATGGGGATTGAACGCTACGCTAGGGAAGGCCATCCGACGCCCGCCGCCAAAGCTCAGCAATTGCTCCGAATGGAGCAAATTAGCACATTTTGCCGTCTCGGTGCAGCAGGAGAGCGCTCCAATCCCATCCGCTCGGTCAGCGGCGTGCCGGGTGTGTCGCGAATCGCAATAAGCGGTCTGTCGTAGATGACGCCGAAAGGGGGTAAATTATCCAAAGAAGTTCCCGCCAGGTGACTGGTGGAGGAATCCTGGTCGTACCGTCGTTGCTGCGCTGCGGATACGAAGGGGTGCGATGAGAACACGCCACCTGTCAGAGAATGCAGAACAGGGCCCCAACGATCGCCTGGTAACCCGTCAATTAAGCTTAATTTACGCCGCAACTCCGCCACCAAAATAGCAGCATTCGAGGAGACCCCTCGTCCCAGGGGCCGCGAGGGGCCGATCGATCCCCTGGTTGCGGGGGAGGCGCGGACAGACGTCGACTGGGTTTGTCGCCAGCGACCAGCAGTCAGGGCGACGATCTCCGCCGCGGACCCGGGTCCAGCTTCAAAGATGATGCGTGGTATCGGTGACAGCGGGTCATCCACTGGCGATCTCTTTTGCTCTCGACCACGCGCCCTCGCCACTCCAGCTCATCGCCGCCGCGGGACTGGATCTCGAACCTGTGTCGCAATAGCACCATGTTGCATCGCCAATAACGTACAATATCAACAAGTACGGTCTCGATCCGATCTGCAAAGAGTTAGACGTCAACATACGCACAACGATTGGAGAGGTGATTCTAAAAAAAGGTCTGCGGACTACTAACCCCGGAACGACCTCATACTCGGAGCCTGCTAAGGGTACTGCAAGAGGGGAAGATATGCATGATCTCGCCAGGGCCTCGGCGCGGCGACTTGTCGGGGCCACTCTGCCCTGTTGAGGCGAGCCCATAAGTGTTAGGCGTGCCGCCCTTAATATGTGATTCATTTATCCTCACTTCAACCGCAAATTTGCTGGCTGCGACCATGGAGGCTGAGAATGGATAGAGCTCGTTCAGCAACCGTCTTTTCGGCCTTTGCCGTGAGTAAACGTCAATGGCCGAAATCGATCGCCAAGCAGCCACTGCCCTCCGTACTGGACAAGACGCAGTGAGCGGAAGTATCGGGAGGAGGGCTGGCCGGCTGCAGCCCAATCTAGACGTCCAGATTAACGACTCCAGACCAGAGGAGGCCAAGAACCTGTCTTCTGTTTGCACTTTGCCTCCGCAGCCGAGAGATGGTCGTTTTCGTTCCCCGGAAACCGCAATTACGCGGTGTTGATGAGCCGCAGGGTGAGGCTCGACGGTTATAAAGACCGAACACTCCTCGATGCCATCAACTCTTTCCATCAGCACCACAGCACTCTCAACTCATCCAGCTCTTCAGTCTCAGTCGATCTTCGCCTCTCCACATCAACCAATCCGGTTCAGATATCCAAAATGCGTTCCTTCGCTGCTTTCCTCCTCCCCGCCCTTGCGGCGGCCACCCCCATCCTCAGTGGGCCCGGCTTCGGTGACAATGCCATCTCTGGCGACGCACCCAACCCCAAGGAGATCCAGTTCACGACTGCGCAGACCTCCGGCTCCGGCTGCAGGGCAGGCACTGTCACCACCACCTTCTCCCCAGACATGACCGTAAGTCAGCCGCTGTTGGTTTCAGCCCACCCGACTATCCACTGACATTCTCCAGGTCGTCACCTTCGGCTTTGATGACTTCCAGACCTATATTGGCGGCAAGGCCCAGAGATCCGACAGCAACAAGAACTGTCAGCTGCACCTGAACCTCAAGTACCCCGGCGGCTACCAGTTTGCTGTCTTCAGCAGCGTCTACCACGGTTGGGCACAGCTCGACGAGGGCGTGCAAGGCCAGTTCACCAGCACATACTTCTTCAGCCAAGACGCCTCGGCAACCACCACCACCAGCACCACCATCACCGGCGGTGGCGTCTGGGCCGCTGGTAACGTGTACACCAAGGAGGACAAGGTCCCCACCTCCAGCTACATCTGGTCGCCCTGCGGTGGCACCGGAATCCTCAACATCAACAACCGTATCATCCTCAGCACCAGCGACCGCACCGGCAAGCTCCTGGGCGAGATCACCAACGACGATGCTACCATCAAGATCGAGCACCAGCTCAACATCAACTGGCGCACGTGCAAGAAGTGAGCGGTTGGTCGAGCGAGCGACATGGCGGGGTACGAGCGGGTCGAATCGCGATGCTGCATTTGGCCGCCGGTTTAGGCGGTTGCTCTGGCGGCCCCTTTCTCCACGCAAGAATGGGGCGCGCGGAGGGTGGGTGTGAGATCGAAAAGGGATGCCGGTCCGTGCCCCGGTTGGATCCGGGGCATGGCAGAGCGGAACAATTGGCCACCTGCATGGGTTCCTGAGGAGCCCCTTCCATAATTTCTTGTCCATCTTTTCCAGTCTTTTCTTAATAGCATAAGTCAATCAAGCCTTGATAAACCATTTCCGCGTCCGCTGCTCCGTGATCCGTGACCCGTTGGTCTTGCATGGGGGTGCAGGCAAAGAGGGAAAATACAGCTGGCGGCTTGGCAGCGAATGCCACTGTATTCCCGGTTCTTGCGCCATTGCCGGTGGTGCCTCCGAGGTCTATCCACTTGGTAACTTCTAGCTTGGCACTTGCTCGCTGGGGCGCATCCAGCGAGTGAGGGCAAAACGCAGAGGGCTGCCTGTGTTTCGAGATTGTCCACCTAACACACCCAACAGCGGGATCCCACTGTAGCATCACAGCTCGGTCGATTCCGAGCGACGGTGCGCAGGTGTGGCATGAAGCTCCATGAGGCGAGGTGTCTGGCCGATGCAATTCTGCCGGAGCGGCAAAAACGTCATAGGCCCAAAAATAGCCGTGGCCGAAACTGGACTCGGTAACGGTCAAGCACTCTCGCGGTGAAGGCAACGACAGTGATTAAGTTGGTTTTGATGAAGGAGGTGTGAATTATCCGGTGGATTCGTGGCAACTGGCGCTTGCGATGTCTTTGACGATGGCTGTTGTCGTGAGGGACGTGATGCGCAGATGTGGCGCGTTGACGTCGTCGCTCGGGACCCGCGTTTCGATGTAACCCTGTCGCGTCATCCACGTGATGTCCTCAACATGGGAGGGAGGGGGCGGGGCGCGCTGGGCAAAGAAAAGACAGTGGGGCATCCACTGCGGAACCAAGCATGTTTGTCCGAGAACAGAAGCGAAAAATGGCTCTCCGGCCCATGGATGGGCTGAAATGCGAACGAGTGTTGACGATCTCAGGCGTCGTTGCCGTTGGAACTTGGATTAAGCTTCTGTCAGTTCTTTCCGGATCCGCAGGGACCAGCGAACCCTAGAAATTGGGGACGCAATGACACTCAGCCAACCCTGAAAGGATGGCCCCCCTGATGATCAGATCTGTCAACAGCACTGGCTGCCCCGTCGTGCAAGTGACATCAACCTCATCCTCGCATTGTGTTTATGTAGACCAGCCATTGACGGGTGTATCAGTGGCATCTTTTACGAGAATAGCCGAATGTGCGATCTGCAGCTCCCTTTTTTTTTTACGCGGCGTCATAGCGCAGTATGATGCGAGTCTCCCCAAGTTGTTTGGGAACTTGTCTTCTCGGCGGCAGGAACGACCAAGGGGACTGGCAAGAGGCGGGTTGCGCGACGCCAACCTTTCCATCCACCGCTCATCGACTCAAGAAATGCCACCAGTTTGCCTGAAATGGCGGGGTTTCCCATCATGTTCCCTACCTACTGCATGATTTTGAACAACACCGCGCAGTTTACCTCCCGCTTTCCCCCCCGCGACCTTCTCGGCCAGCCAACCCCTCCTTCCCTCGAGGTCGGCCTAGCTTTTTTGCAAGATGCGCGAGCTCCTTGGCTTACTGTTCCAAGACACGCAGGTAGGTAATGGCAATGCCCTCCCACAGTTCCCTTCCATACGTGTGCCGGAGCCTTTAGCAGGTGTCCTGGCACATCCCGCCAAGTTGCCGTCCGAGGCCCAAACGTCGCAATGGCTGCAGAGTAGTCCGTACATGATGACCAAACTGAACCAAGCGCGCTGCCATCACGACACTGAACTGATCCGCTTGCGAGAAGTAGGGAGCTGTGAGCCGCCATGATCCACACCTCCGAAACATGCTGTAGCTGCCGGCATGACGGGCTACTCAGCTGCATCCCCTCGGAGGCGTATTTGCTTTCAAGCCCAACAAAACAGCCGTTCTCCTTCTGCGGGCTCATGCAGCTACATAGAATTGCTTTTGTGTCGGCGCGGTTCTAGTTTCGGAAAGATCAGCGGGGTTTATTCCAAGCGACACGCAAGAGGCTATCGACGCCAAATTCTGAAACCCAGGGTTGTCGTGAGTAATAATTTGGGCACGATGTGCCACTGCCAGGCCGGGCTGCTGAGCATCCGATCTGCATCGAGCCTCGGGGGTAGGTTCATCAGGTAGCCGCTGGACATCAACAATGAGCCCAGGATTTGGTTATCCCGACTTGGGCGACGGAGGCTGGCGATGTCACTGGAACCTCCGACACCTCGATGTGCCTCTTGCCTTTGATAGTGTCAATTACCTATCGCTGTAACGGTAGGTAGGTACAGCATTTCACGGTGATTTTCGCAACTGAGGTACCTGCTACCAATCCTGGAAGAACATCCAAGGGTCCTGGTGTTTTTATGACTGGGATTTCCGATTTAACTGTGAAAGAACCATGCAATGACTGTTTTGATCCTGGGGAAGAGGCGTCAGGAAAGTCGCAAATACGCCCCTGTCAAGTCAGCCACAAAGTAGTTGCGAAAATTACCGTGGAATGCTGTAGTTGAGACGCTCAAGTCGGCGCTTGTCAAAACTCACCACAGCGGATTCCGATCCGGTTGGTCCACATTGGCGAGCAAAACGGTGACATGGATAAGGTTGCGTTGGGTAGGCAATAGATTAGGTTCTTCGCTGTCGAGAATGCTCTAATCCTCTGTCAGCTTGGAGTTAGAAGGTCGAATTCTCGCCATTGTAGAGTCTTCCATAGATTCAAACTAGACCCTCCCCTCCCTCCCTCCTCCTTCTTCATCTATTTGATAGTCCAACTGCACGATATGATCGTAATAGTCCGAACTTCTTCCTCGCCGGTTTCAATTTGTGGAGGTTCCAATCTTATCCACCAATAGCTAGCGTTGTCATATTGCCCCTGGCCTTGCCGTTGTGATCGTCACCATGCCAGCTGCAAGCAGGTGCGAGCAGGGCACAATTAGCGTCGATGCTGAGCACTGGGGACGCTGCAGCAGATCGAAGGAGCGATTTCCTGGGCGTTCACGCGGTGAAAGTAATCGCTTAGCATTTTTTGGCGGGATTGCACCCAAAATATGCCAAGGCATTTCTTTCACCGCGTGCCGTTGAAGCGCTGGCTTCTCTGTTTCGTCATTCGGCCGCTGTGACATCTGAGATGTCTCAATTTCCCCGCCGCGAGTCTAGCTTGCGCAATCAGTGTTTCCTTTCGTTGCTTCTTTCTCCTTCCGTCTTCCCCTCTCCTCACGGTGTGCGCCGTGTGATTGGTCAGCCAAACGCGACAGAATGCAATTTTTGCTCGGTAGCACTATTCGGTGCGAGACAGCATGCCCAATGCACTTTCTCATTGCCTTTCTCATTGGAGCGGCCTGACCCATGGAGCATGTACCCTGGAGACTTGGGGAAGAGTACGGATCCGTATGGCAAATCCCGCTCTTCTGCGACCCTGCCTGCCTGCCACCGCCGCCAGGCGCTGAATCTGATATCTGACGAGCCATCTGCTGCAAGTCCACCGATTTGGCAGAACTTGCATAAGGAGATGGCAACTGCGAGACAGGCCGATGTGTGGTGTGGGATCTGGATCGAGCGCAACGGGGCGTTCTCTCAAATGTGCCGGGGTGTGACATGGGCTCCTGGTATTGGTGGCGCTCAACTTGCTTGTCGCTGGATCAATCTGTCGACACCGTCCACTCCACAAGGCCGTTTTTCGGGCGTTCTTGCCCAAAACAACCCACCGTTTTGGTTCAACCCTGACGCACAGTCGTAGGACCCGATCTCTGTGCACCGCAAAACGCATTTGCTTCCTTGCATGGCACCCGAACGACAGCTGGAGCGCGGGTGAAGTAGCCATGGTGGCAGCCGTTGTGTGACAAGTGTGCCGTCAGCCAGTCCCAGAGGTCTTTATACAACGGCCCGCTCGCCCTCGATGATCATCTTGTCAATCACTCTCACGATTTTTTACAAGGCTCGAGTGTCCGACACCTGTCACCAATCACCACCCAGCAGCACCAACGACAGCCCCTCCACCGGCAGCACCTGGCAAGAACCATCATGTGCGATTTCACACAGGTCAGCTCGCCCCCTTCTCACGCCATGCTTGTGGCCCATTTTCATATCTGACATTGCTCTCGCTGCAGAGAGAATATGCATGCGGCCACTTTCGATGGATCGCATCCAAATGGTGTCCAACCTATGGCCTGACATCAAAGAGATGCGAACCGAACGTCACACACTTCGTATATATGTAAGCTCTAGCCATCTCACGATAGCATCACATTATCGGCTACCTGGGCAATGTGCCAACGGAGCTAATACGAATGTCATACAGGCAAGATGATGACTGCGGACATTGCAAGTGGTTAGCGTGGCGGAAACGCGAGCCGTGCCCTTGGGAGAACATGATCAAGCGTGTGAGGCGAAAGGCATAAAGCCCGAGCGATGTGAAGAGATGATACGGCGTTATGGGGATCTAATTTTTGTGGGGGTTTAAGCATCAATACTATGGTATGGCGTCTGGCGGCAGCTTCTAGGTTTGCCCGGTGCTAGTTTGCATGGTCACTGGTTCCGGAACGGCGCAACATATCCCCTTCTCGGATGGTGTTTTGGCATCCTTCTCAGGGCTGCTTCTGCCTTTTGGGTAATTAGCTTTTGGAATATCACGGGACACCCCGATGTCAGGATCCAGATCAGATTCCCGCGCGCAAGCATCTGGTGGCACGTCCCGGAAATGCATCCGGCAGGCAATTGCTGAGACCAGGGGCTTATATCAGGAGGGCGCTTGCAGTCCCCAGAACCAGGTCGCAAGGGGCGGGGCTTGCCTGGCAGCGGTGATGGACAGTGAGGCTGCCTGACACGACTAGCTGAGGAAGAAGAAACAAGGAATTGAACAGGGGGGCAGAAGACAGCGTGGGTTTGGGATCGAAACGGAGGCGGCATCCCCTGTCAGCCTAGGCACCAACCAGGGGTTCGTGTTGCTTGATCGGTTTGGGTACACATACAAGCGCCCCCACCGTTCCGACCGGACCGTCAGCGGGTACGTTACCCGGATGTCGCCGCTGGTGGACTTGATCGCCGACCGCACGAGTCCGTACTTTGGTATTATGGGTAAGTAAAACAGTTCAGGCTAGGTAGAGACAGGGAATTTCGCTAGGGCCGCACAGGACAGAAGAGCGCCCGTAAGGCTGGAAAAACCTCTTGTGGGGCAAGCCCGAGATACCTAACAGGGGGTATTTTACTTTGGCACGCAACCACAGTATGCCCGGCGGCTCACCCGTTCTCAGCTCATGCACCCGAGCCGCCGCCCAGCTTCTTGCGCGCGCAGGAGACCAAGATGCACAGTGCTGCATCGGTCGCGGAGTGTGGGTGCTGGTTCTTTGAACGAGCAGGCTTGCAGGCTTGCACACTTGCCTGTAGCGGCGAGCTTTGCTGTACGGCCTAGGTCCCCCCCTAGTCGCTTTCACGATCAGTCTCCCACACATCGGTCCGCCGGCTGCTCGACACGAGTCCCCGGGACGCAGACCTGCGACTCGGCCCCGTCTATAAAACTACACCACTATGCCCTGGATCTTGGTTGACTGATGCAAGACTGCAGCTCCTCACCATCTCACGCTTCGGTCATATCCTCACGCTCTTCACCCCCTCGCATTCACCATGTGCGGCACCTACACTCTATCTCACTCGAGCGGGTCTCCCGCGCTGTACGGCACCGTGTTCGCACTCCCTCGGCGTCCCCGGCTTCCCTCCTTCCATGAGCTCACCGAGAGTATCACGGACTCCGAGGACGACAGCTTGTACCCGCAGAAGCAACCTACGTTTCCCAACCCAGCGGCGGCGAGCCCATCGGCGTCGAAGAACCGCTTTCCAACAAGCTATGGCGGTGCGCGAGTAACCATCGCTTCATTCGTAAACCCGGACTCGAACACCGGAAATACCTCACCCGTGATAGCGCCGCCCGGGCCAGCCCCCAACCCGGCCGCCTCAGATGTCCCGCCGCAGATGCGAATCACCCCAAGCTTCATCGCCGACCACCTCCGCCTCAACGACGACGAAACATTCGTCATTGACCGCTATCCCGACCTTCTAAAAGACGTAAGCAACATCCCCATTCCCCATTCCGCACCCCTACACAAGCCCCGCCACCCACAGCAACCAACTCACGACGGAGCACAGATTTCCTGCGGCTCCTCTGGCCTCTACGACTTCGGCGAGCGCCTGAGCGTCCAATGGCGTCGCGAGCCCGGCCCGTACGGCAGGACGATCGCGTGCTTGCCGTCGCGGGGAACGATACAGAAGATGGTTGCGAGCTGGTTTTCTGTGCGCAAGAAGCTGAAGGACATAGAGGACCTCGTTAATCAGGCGGATAAGGAGGACGCTGCGACGCAGATGGTGAGGGTGTCCCGTTTGGGGGTGGATGCTGAGGGTGTGGGCGGGGGTGCGCTTGCTGAGCGGGTCAAGTTCGAGGTGGCTGTGTCGCGGTCGGCGTCGGCGTCGAAGAAGAAGAAGAAGGAGGATGGGGCGGTGCAGGCGGGGAGAGTCAAGGTTCGTTTTATCTTTTTTTCTATGGATCATACTACATGCGATTTGGCTATATGGCTACCTACGACGGAGGTGAGGTGGGTAGCTGGAGAGAGACAGCCCGACTGACATTGTGGCAGAAATCGCTCCCGGCGCGGAACCCAGAAGGCAAGTGCTACAACTGCAGAACCGTGGAGAGCACCCAGTGGCGACGGGGCTGGGCCGGCATGAGGACGCTGTGCAACTCTTGCGGGATACGGTATGCCAAGGTATCCGGCCTGTAGGCTGTGAAGCTGGAGCCAAAGGAGGGCGGGTGGGCTGGTTAAAGAGGAAGCGCGCTGGGGTTGGTTGGGAGGGTGTGCAACTGGAGTGTTTTCCTTGTATGATGGGGCCCTGACAGTGTCGGGGTGGTGTGTTCCGATCTTGACTGCCGTGGAGACGGGAAATATCTTCTCGGTTTTATGTATCAATAGCAACAAAGAATGTCAGCAATTCAAATTGGTCTTGCCACCTCCTGTCGTCGGGGGGTAGCTTAGTGGTGCGAGCACTCCCTCTTGCTCAGCGCGGTCGCCCGCAGAGCTCGCAATCAATACGTGCACAAGACGGAAACCATTTGCATCAAACGTTGACCCAGCAGACGGACGGCGAAAGCTTTAGTTGTGATTTCGAGCCGTTCCACTGCGAACAGCCGATCGTAAGGCCCGCTTCACAATATGATCATCGCACAATACCCGGTTTTCAGCAACAATAATACCACAGTCCAAATTACAGGCCATCTATCAAATCGCTCCCTGCATGCAGCCAGCCGTCATCATAGTTATTAAAGTAGGGAACAAGCACGACCGACAGGCACAGACCAAAGCTTGTCCCTCAAATCCCAGCCTGAGACCACTGCGGCGGAGAGCTAGGGAGGGGGCCAACTCGATATACCCGGCAAGCGACCCACGGAAAGCCATCCTCCACCGACACTCCCGGGACAAAAGCATGCATCTCCGCAATTAGATACAACGCAGTGAGGTCATTAATCATCGGATATTAAAAATTCCCGGGACGTGCCATGCTTTAATGCTGCGAACCGGTATCTGGAAGTTTTGCGCCGAGGGCAGCAAAGATGGACGAACTGGATTCCAGCGCACGGGTATATATATATACATAGATGTGAGAGACGCTTGTCTTTACTTCCATTTTCTTTATCCACGCTCAGCATCGTTACAAATCACAAACAGCCATCCTCACCAGTCGAACAGCATCTCAACTCAACTTCAGCTCAACCTCACCTCACCTCCCACCAACAAAATGAAGTCCCTCACCACGCTCACCCTCGGCCTCTTCGCCCTCGTCACACCCGCCCTCGCCGCCCCATGGGACCCCTACCCTGCGCCCTGTGGCCGCGGCGTCCCCTCAGGCCGGTGCGCCACTGAAAAGATGTGCGCGGGTTGGGGCGGCGCCTACGTCGGGCGGGAGTGTACTTTCTATGGCGTCGAGGATGTCGGATGCTGTTATAATATGAAGGAGCTTTGATGGTTTCAACTGTGGGGGCTCGGAAGCCAGGGGAGAAGGGAGGGAATGAAAAAGGGGGCGGATTGCACGTCAACGGGCAGTGTTTGTTGTCTCCAAAACATCAACCGGTTGTGATTCATACACACCAAACAGAATAGGCTAGACTTACCTGTCTATAAATACGAGACCTAGCACTTCTCTGCTTTTTCACATCTGTATCCCCTCCAAGCGGCGTCTGCAGCTCCTAACGATTCTAGCTATTAACTTGACAGACATTTCCTCCGTAGGTACATCTATTCCCACGCCATCTCAAGCCCACAGACTAGTTTGGGATAGGTATTAAGCGGTGTCCAGCCATACAATGAACACTCCAGGGTTGTATGATGCTTCTCCGGTACCCTATGGTGCTCAGGCTAGCTTTGTGATCCAGCCTCAGCCCATTTGCTATGTGGGCCAAGTTGTCAGGACCGTGGTAATCCAGATCACTTTTCCCCAGGCCATGCCGGGAGTTCTTATACAACCGTTTGGGATACTGAATTCCAGACCATATCTTGTCACCGCAGGCGGAGTCAACGTGCCGTTGTCAGACTACGCAGTTGAAGTACCTTCGGCAAGAGATGATTGGCGATACCACAGGAAATAAATACATCGTCATCAGAGGCCTCTCATTCACTGCGCCAGTTATGGGGGCCTACCTGGTCTATCAGGGGAAGATCAAGTTCGTGGGAAACGATACGGTTTATGATCTCCGGGCTGCTAGCAACGACTCCATTTCTGCTTTCGTAGCTGAAGAGGGTGTTTTCCCCCACCTCACACCTACTAATGAAGGTATGTTAGAACAGATCGATAGATGATAGGTACTAATTGTGAACCTCAATATGTAGAGGAGGCAAGAATTGAACAACTGCTTCACAGATTCCGGCTTGACACTATGACAATGCCAATAGTGCAGCAAGGCGCATCTTAAGGTAGTGGCAGTGGGCGGTCAATCACGAGATGTGTCTCAAACATAGGCAGTACCTGTCTGTATTGACTCCGGTTGCAAATCACTGGCTGAGGAAAAGTGGAGGAATAGCATTGCGCTTTGTATATTATTCGGTCTAGAGTAGCTAGTAACAATAGAAGTCCTTGTAGGGGCACAAGTGAAGAGGCAAGTGATGTAAACGCGTGCGACTCCATTAGATAAAAAGATGAGGTCGCAAGGAAAGTAAATGGACAAGAAATCAGTCACGTACATGCGTTCAGCTCACTCTGGTACATGTCAGGGGCAATCATCGCGAGTTTGCCTGTTATGAATACAACTGTCCCGGCCACCGACTCCCATACCGGCTCCTAGTTTGTATTTACTGCGTAGGCGAGGTGGAAACTGACTAATACCTGCCGTCCCTTGTCACCGAATTCTACGTCACCAATGACGCAACAAGCTTAGAGAAAGCCGACGGAAGAGAGGTCACACTCGATCTGATCTCCATCTGCGGAAAGGACATTTGCGATGACTGTCTTTACTATCTCATTGATGAGTTTATGGCAACTACCTCGGCCAGACCGGTGCCTGTCTAAGATTTGCTCATTCCAACATGTGCGGCAATGGAACAGATGGAAACAATTCCGTTGCAGCAACCAAATTTCACAGATGAGTGTGACCCCTGAGTCAACGATAAGCAAAGTTGATCCATTATTCCATGATAACCCCCGAGGAATGTCATCGGATGATTAATCCCATAAAATGAAGGCCATTGATAAATGTGGCAATGGAGAACATAAATACTTTCGAAACGAGCACCTCGCGGCGGCCCGTTTCCAACACAACCAACTTCAATCTTGGTGCTTCTTCAGGAAAGAAAACAGAGTCAAGTGCATATACGCCATCTCATTCCACAAATTCAGCCCAGAATCATGAGCAACAGCAACTCCAACAATCCGCCGGCCGACCGGCGCGGCGCAACCAACCCCAGCCCCCCTGCCGACTGCCGTCGCGGCGCGTCTCCAGACTACCGCCCTCATCAAAGTCCGGAGAGTTCCGCCCTCATCAAAGTCCGGAGAGTTCCGCCCTCAGCAGCATCAGCTCCACCAGATGGTGCAGCGCATCCATCACTTCTAGCACCGGAACCGTCATTGAGACCCGACGCGCCATCGTCCCTAACCGTCGACCCCTTCCCGCGGTTGCACCCTCTCACACCCTCCGCGGCAACAACACCACCAATATCAACACCCCCAACAACAACAACCTCAACCACCACCCAAACCTCAACCCCAACCCCACCCCCCGCTCACTCACCACCCTCACCTCAAGATGGTACATCCTTCCCCCCCTCTCCCCATCCCCCCCTCC
>Ga0247760_1000266_pt1 | contig 59027 bp, 78 predicted proteins | sample UWRJL171409R4_FD_179936 | JGI IMG/M metagenome (GOLD analysis project Ga0247760, IMG submission 179936) | Plant litter microbial communities from Arlington Agricultural Research Station in Wisconsin, United States - UWRJ-L171-409R-4 | ecosystem: Environmental > Terrestrial > Plant litter >... | reverse complement strand
GCCATAGTGGCAATGACCACTCCCAGGCGGATGAGCACCTGCCTGTGCCCAGCTCTCCATCCTCCGCATCCCCAATTACCGCCAACGGAACCCACAGCGCCGCGGCCCCAGCACCAACCGCACCCGTGCCCGCGCCGTTGCACCACTTGCGACCCCGCAGAATCTCCAAACTGAAGCACCGCGCTTTAACTGCCACCATCTCCCAGCTCAAAAATGCCGCCCGCTCTCCGCCGTTCCTGACCAGCAGCAGCCCCAGCAGCAGCCGCGAGCAGCAAACCAGCGACAGCATGATGGAGCCGCCCGTGCTCTCGTTCTACGGCACCGAGCCCGTGCCGCTGCCAACGCGCTTTGCCAACATCAAGCGCAGTCTCGCCGCCGGCCACGAGGCCGAAATCGAAGCGTCGTGGGCGCGCCTGCTCGATGCCCTGCGCGGCGCTGTCGACCACGTCGAAACGCGCGGCGCCAGCATCACCCCCAGCATCGATTTCGCCGACATCGACAAGCCCGCGCAAAAGGCTGACTTCCAGCGCGACCTCAGGCGCTACGGCTTGGGCGTCGTGCGCGGCGTCGTGCCCCGCCAGGACGCCCAGGCCGCCATCGACGAGACGGTAAAGTACCTGGAGACCAACCATGACTTCAAGCAGCCGTCGCCGCAGGACCCTACCTGCTTCGATTTCTTCTGGACGCCCGCCCAGGTGCGCACACGTGCTCACCCCGCCGTGCTCGAGGCCCAGCGTTTCGCCATGTCGCTTTGGGACAACCACGCCGACGACCGCATGGCCACTCGCTTCCCCATTTCCTATGCTGACCGCTTGCGCATCCATGGCGCCAACATTGGCGGGGTTGGACCCGACAAGGGCCAAGGCCCCACTGAGGGGACAGGGGCTGGCGAGGAAGAGGAGCGTGCCTTTGTCGAGCAGTTTGGCGACTTTTCCTCGTCCACTCTGATTGCCCAGGTTGATAACGGCAGTCTTGAGCGCTGGGAGCCCGACGGCTACGGTCGCGGAGGTACCTACAAGGCCGTCTTCAAGGGCGAGTGGGAGAAGTACGACGCATGGGACCCGACGGACCGGGTGAGCGCGAGCCCCGATCTGTACAACGGCTACGGCGCATGCAGCATCTTCCGCATGTTCTCGGGCGTTGTGGCGCTGAGCACCATCGAGCCGGGTCTGATCCGGCTCCTACCCATGCCGAAACTTGCCACCGCGTACTTCCTCCTGCGCCCCTTTTTCTCGCCCAAGACCAAGGCGCCCGAACGACGTGACGGTCCTGAGTGGGAGGCCTTCCTCGACGCCTCCAACTGGCAGCTCGAGAAGGACTACAACACCATTATCCACGGCGCCGTTCCCGGCCACGCCCAGCGCCTTACCGAGCTCTGGCACCCCCATTTGCATCTGCGCCGCACCCTCATCACCATTCCAACCTTACAGACCGGCGATTACATCGTTTGGCACCCGGACCTCGCTTATCACATGACGTCAAATCCCAGCGTCATGGCGAGCCGCGCACCGACGCCGCCGCCGTTCGAAGACGAGAACGCTGCCCCGCCGTCCCAACCAGTGTCCATTCTCGTCTACGTACCCGCCGCCCCGCTCACGCAAACCAACGCACTGTATCTTGCGCGTCAGCGCAAGACATTCCAGCGCGGGCATCCCGGCCCCGACTTCGACTCGACCGGCAGCGGATTAGGCAGCGAAGCAACGCACGCCAGCCGCCCTGGCGAGACCGAGATCGGTGAGGTTGGCGGACCGGCAGGTCTACAGGCAATGGGCCTAGCACCGTTTGACGTAGCGCCGACGCCGCCGACCAATCTCCTCGACAACACTTCTGCCGATGGCGAGGATGTAGACATGGAGGGTGCCAGCGGCAGTAGTAGCGGTGGGCGCGGTCGCTCCAGCAGCAACGGCAACAACGGCAAGTCTGTCACGAGGGCCGAGGCCGAGGTAGCAAGAATGGCGAACATCATCCTCTTCCCCGACAGGTATGACTTCTACATGACGAAGCGGAGCGTGATGAGCGCCACGACACGAGCTAGCACGAAGAGAGCGGTGGTATCCAAGACGGCTGCCGGAGCCGCAACGTCGGGTGTAACGAATGGTGTCACGAATGGGCTGGGTAAACGGGAAAGGGAGGATGATGACGAAGGCGCCGTCAAGGACGTCAAGATGGACTAGGAAAGCTGATAATGATTGAGTCTTGCATCGCGTTGGTTTAGCGGAGGAAGAATTGGATAAGCCATGTATATGTATTGGTTTTCATCCAGGGCCGACGAGGGCCCGGTTGGTATTTACAGGTGTGATGGCATAGAGACGGAGGATAAAACCATACCCATGTGTTGTTGGATACCACGTGTTGGCTCAGAGCTGTTAGGTATCTGGCGAGGAAGACTTGTTTCTACGGCTGCTCGTCTGACCATAGAGTCCTTGCTCTGTCGGTGACTCCTAGACTCGACTCAGATGTTGCGGATGTTTTTTCTTGGCTTGTATATAGTTTTCTTCTTCGTATAGCAGGGTTGTGGAGTTGAGTAACTGAGGTAGGGTGACCTGAGCCACGGCATCACGATCTCTTTGGAACTCAAGAGATGAATGCCGACAATGAAGAGTCAGTGCCCTCACTGCTTACGAGTTGGCCTCGGTCCAGAGCAATACTCTGCATGTGACAAGACCTCATGTGACACTTGTCCTAGTTCAACTCTTGTTGTCTTTTCATATGAAGAGCCTCTATGTTGCACGTGACAACGGTTCAAAAGCGGTAAACGCCGTGCACCCAAAGGTGCCATCATTGATGGAGTCTCATTTGGCTCGTCCAGTCTTTCATCTGTCACGAGATTATCTCCAAAGAGCCTCACCTAGGCTCAGTTCAGATCACTTTCAATTTCTCAATTATTCGCTATTATTCAATTTTCAATTTGACCACAACCACTTCCGTTGAGCCGGAGACTCCTCCGCGAGGCGAGGAGATCCCTAATTGCCTGGCGACAAACAAGGGGTCGGGTGGTCTGCCGCTGGTTGTCGGCGCTGGCTGCACGATTGTCAGTGGCAGTTTTATCCGGATCGGGTCGGGCTATTTGCTGCCGGGTGCCGCCGGGAATTTACCAGTTGGGCCCCCTCGCTGCAGGTTGGGTAGGGTAGGCGAAGGGGAAGGGAGATCCGAGAACAGCCGATGCGGTGGTACCAACCTAAGGCAGGCAGATGTGAGGTGAGGTGTTTCGCGTTTCAGGTTTGACGACGTCTGGTCACGATTTTTTTCGGGCAGCTTTGCCGGGAGCCGACACGTCGGTCTGTGACGCCCATTGCTGCTGCGCGCATTTTGCAAAAACAACTGCAAAGAATCCGCAGTGCGGAGATGGCATGTGGCGGTGAGCGTACCGGAGGCCGGGTTTGATGACGGAAGGTGCAGCGGCGGCAGTATCTTACAAGTCCTTTAAGCGATGCAACAATGGGGGGTTCACCGGATTCCCGATCTGCGCTGATGTGGACCTCTGTCGCACAGCGGCCTCTTTCCAGTCAGGAACTGCGGATTCTCGTTCAAGTCAAAGATCCTGATGATGTTGTAAACCTCTTGGCCGGCGACGCCCCCACCATCGGCCCACCCGAGGATGTCTCGACTCACCAGCATTCAACGAGCGGACCCGAATTCTCAGCTGCCGAAGCACACGCCCTCGCCACCAGGACATGCATACTCATATGTTCGAGGACAACACTGCGATTAACTCGCACTCAGAATGACAGGGCGGAATCAACAGTCGTTCTCTACGCATGGACGAACTGGAGCAAACATCTTCAGCATTCCGGGCTTTCCTTGAACGACGAAAGTATTGCCGAATCTATGGATTTGATGATCCCAAGGCTTTGCGAGGAGGTGCTTGACAATCTTTATGACCTGAACGAGCTGATCACCGGCTCCTTCACAGGTTCGGGGACGAAAGACGGAATCCAACAACAAATTCAGGTTGAATTGTGGAATATCATCTACCGGCTGCGAGAGCTTCACCTGAAGGGAGGATATAGCCACGAGCTCGAGGTTGCTCGACGGAAATTGGATGCTTCCGGGAACTTAACAATGCAGTCGAGGGAGCAGATGCCCTCCTCAGAGGCTTGGACTCTTCGGTCTAGCCAAATATTGGCAGAGACACTCCCCCTGTTTGGCGAGCCAGAGAGACAGCTAGTCGAAAGTCTTGTTGAGATTGCATGCAACTTGAAGTTACTCAGTATCCGGCTTGGTCAACATACACAGTGGGGAGTACCGTCGACGGTACGCAACGAAGATCTGGTCCCATTTCACATTCCCGTTAAGCTACCCATTCTTGTCGATGCGGCTGCCTGCATGGATGCTGCCGCCAGCTACCCATACTGGGGGTTATTGCCTGGTGCAGTGTTGTCAAATCTGCCCGCCAGTTTTTTCACGCAGGAGGATGTTCACAACGCCGAGATACAGAACATTCCTCCAACAGCTCACACCATCGACATCCCTCAGCTTCCTTCACGACGAACCTCGTCTTTCGCAGATCTACCACCCCAACTACAAGGAGCCACCAACCCTCTATGGTATCTTAGTCTCGCCGTTCCCAGTTTCTTGCGCCGTAACAAGCCATCCACATCACCCTCTCTTCTCAAGGGCCATCATATCCCCAAACTCGTATCCACCTTCAACTCAGATCCTCCCCCAACCAACCCAGCAGCAGCCTGGCCAGAACTCAAGAAAGCCCTCCTCAGCTCCGGCTATCGCATTGCTCTCGCCTACCTCATCGCCGCCATCCTCCTCAACCACCTCCGCCACACCTTCGCCCCCTGGCTCGCCGCCTACACATGGCACACACCGCTCGAAGACCTCCGCCTGGCGCTGTCCAACCCGGACGTTTTCCTCTCCGACTTACTTTCAGCACCTTGGACTCTCCTCGTCCTCAGCCCCCTCCAGAGATACCTGACCACTCGCCTGTTCGACCTCACGACGCGTGTTGCGCTCTCGCCATCAACACCATCACCACTACCACCATCATCACCATCACCACCATCATCATCATCATCATCATCATCATCATCATCATCATCATCATCATCATCATCATCAATCTCCATCACAGCTAAAGCAGCCTTCCTCCTCGCCCTAACCCACACCCTCACCACAGCAGAATACACCCTCACCCTCCTCATCCACACAGCCGCCATCCTCATTGCCCTCTTCCGCCTCCTCAAAGGCCCGCCCAACTCTCATCAAGCCCTCTACCAACTCCTCACAGCCCACATCTACACACTCAAACTTCCATTCCTGGCTCTCCTTTTAGGTAGAAACGTCGTGCTAGGTATATACCCTCTTTTGAAAGATAGTTTACGGCGTGCCCTGCTGCAAAGACAATGGGGATTGCTTCTGTCTCTGGTGTCGACTGCAGGGTTTGTGGTTATGCTGCTGCGGTTTAGAAGCACATTCTTCATTGCGTTGCAGGTACATAGGATGTTTGTGGCGTTGGGGTACTTCATCTGGGCGGCGGTGCTGCTGGGGAGGGAGTCACTTCACGATTCGGTTGGGTTGCGGGCGAGCAGGACAAGTTTGAGGGATGGAGCTGAGCAGGTGAGCGAAGTGTTGTCGGAGGGGGCATTGGTTCAAGGCACGGCCAGAAGCATGAAGCAGGATTGAATTCCGAGGGTACATTAGCACATTAGAGCATGTTGATAGCTTACTTCAGAGAAAGCTACGATGGCATTACGCATATATGTCCGTCTCTAAGGCTCACAGCCCTCCAGTGGTTATCCCTCACGCGTACCCGTTCTTCGTGAGCCATGCCTTGAGGCCACCTGCATCCCTGGTCTTATATGCCGCTCTTGCGCGGATCTTGTCCTTGGCTGCTCCCAGCGTCCGGTCAAAGCCCTTGGTGCTCACACCAGAGAAGAACTTCTCAATCTCTTCCAGTGTCTCGAAATCCGAGAACCTGCCCAAGCTCAAGCCCACGAGACGATCAAGAATGATAGGATTGCCGCCCAACTTGGCATTCACATGGTCCCAGTTGTCTCGCAGGTAGTACCATAGGAGTGGGCGCGCTACTCTGTTTCCAGACATACCGCTGGCTAGGTAATGCATATCACCCGCTGGAACCGAATCACTGGCGGCGGCAGGTGGTGAGATGCTGAAGTTAAACGGCAGGAGAACGTCTTTGATGATTGAAGCATCGGTGACATGGGACAACACCTGGAGGCAGATCTCCTTGCCGTCGATAGCCGGCGTGGTAAACCACTCGTGCTTCAGGGCCTCGACTGTGCTAGCAGGCTCGGTACGAATGGCGGCACGGTAAACAGGAGAGCGAAGATCTGCGGGGAAAGAGTTCTTCTCCGGGTCAGCACGGAAGGCGGTCCAGCGGCTGAAGCCAGCGTCGATGGTCCTGCATACTGGTTAGCACAAGCTTCGATAAACCGATATGGCCTCTGGGTGGAACATACTCTTGATGGCCGTTTGCAATAGCGGTAACAAGGAGGCGCTTCCGCAACAAACCCGTGTTGAAGTCATCACCAGCCTTGGCGTCCCATCCCAGCTGCTTCAACGCCTTGTCGATCAGCTGGAGGGTGAACTTTTGCAAGCCGTTCTTGACCTCCTCATCGTCGCCAAAGATAGACTTCAGGACATTGACACCGTCGAGTGCCTGGCTAAGAACGCGATAGTGGGTCTCATTCTTCAGGCCCTCGGCAAATGATAGGAAAGCCGCGGTGGTGCTGTATCCCGCAAACGCAAGGTCGGCCGCAGTCGATGTGATGAAGATCTTGTCCTCGGTGCTGAGGCGATCGAGCTGCGTGCCAAGGGTCTTAAGCCGCGATTCGGGGTAGTTCACACGGTAGAAGCCAGTCGCATCCGCGTTGAGCAAGTAAAAGTCGTCGTTGATCCCACTGATGGTGGAATCCTTGGTGGTGAGAGCCAGGGACTCGACGCCCTGCGACCCAGTCTTGCCCTTAACAGCAAGAGGCACCCACCAAGTTGTCTCATCATCCTCGGCCTTGACGTCTCCGGTTCGGAGGAAGCGTGACTGCTTGATCGAGATTTCCTGCGGCTTTTCGTCGACGGTAATCACAGGGAAGCCAATCTTCTCAATCCAGGGTGTCATGATTGTGTTGACATCGATACCCGATGCCTCACTCAAGGCGTCCCATAGCGCCGAGGTCTTCGCGTTGCCATAGGAGTGCTTCTTTAGGTAAATGGCGATACCTTTGAGGAAAGTCTTGACACCAAGATTGGATGCCAGCATACGGATCATGGAGCAGCCCTTGAGGTAGCTGATCTTGTCAAAGATCTGGTTGACGTCCAGAGCGTCGCGAACGACGACCTGGATGGGGTGCGACGCGCGCATACCGTCAAGAGCAAAAGCATCCTCCAGGCCCTCGTGCACAAGTTGGGGCCACACCTCCCACTCAGGGTGGAGATGGTCCGTCGCGAGCCAGCCAGCCCATGTGGCAAAGCCCTCGTTCAGCCAGAGCTCATCCCACCAGTCCATCGTCACCAGGTTACCGAACCACTGATGAGCAAGCTCGTGAGCAACGACATAAGCGATCCGGTTCCTGAATCTAGAATCCGAGAGCTTCTCGTCGAAGAGGATGGCCGTCATGCGGTACGTGACCAAGCCCCAGTTCTCCATGGCACCGTGGGTGAACTCGTGGACGGCAAGGATGTCGCTCTTCGGCAGAGGGTAGTCGATCTCAAACTGCTCCGAGAAGTAGTCAATAATCTTTGGCGCATGCTCAAGCGCCCAGCGGCCTTGTTCTTTGAGCCCACGGGTCGTGTAGACGCGCACTGGGATCTTTTTGCCGCCGTAGCTGCGATCTGTGAAGGCCTCAACATACTCGAAGTCGCCAACCGCCCAGGCAAGCAGGTAGGTGCTCATTATGGGGCTCGTCTCGAAGGAGACAAGGGTCTTGTGAGACTCAACTTGCTCGGTGTTCTTGACCGGCATGTTGGACAGCGCAACCTGGTCGGAGGGGATCTCGATGGTGAAGTCGAAGGTGGCCTTGAGGTTCGGCTCGTCAAAGCATGGGAAAGCGCGGCGAGCATCGCAAGCTTCGAACTGGGTGCTCAACATGTAGTGGAACTCGTCGTCGTGGGGGACACTCGCGGCGGGAGGAGCAGTTGGCTTGTACTGGCTGCGGTAGAAGCCCGCCATGTCGTGGTTGAGCTCTCCCGTGAACTCAATGGTAACAGAAGCCTTCGGGGAAACGGGCAGAGCGTCAGGGAACGCGATGGTGGCACGCTGCGCCTTCTTGTCCTCAGAAATGCCGGTCGACTCCCATGACTGGTCACTCTTGTTCTGGCTAACAAGGGCGGTGGCCTTGAGAAGCTTAAGCTCGAGCGTGTTGAGCACGATTTCGCTCGTCGGCTTGACCACCTCGCCGTCAATCCTGAAGACTCATTAGCGGCCCGTCATGGTGCTCTGAGATTCAAATACGCACCGGACAGTGCCAGTGTAGGACCAATTCTTGAAGTCCAGGTTCTTGATCACGAGATCATAGTGGACGGGCTTGAAGCTGTCCGGGAGGATGTCTCGGTCCGCCATGTTTGCGGTTGTTGATATTGATCTGGCCTGCAATGCCTCGTGGGAGCAGTGTCTCCGGAAGATCAGAGAAAAGGGTGTTGCCTGCTTGAGGATGGATGACCTTCGGCGCGAAGGAGGGGTTGAGGTGAGGGGCACCGCGGAACAAAACCTTGGTCGCAAAGTCGTTTGCAGCAGGAACGGCCTCGGGAGCGGTGGCTGATAGGCGCCGAGGGGTGGTGAACTAGCAAATACAGCTAGAAGAATTCTCGTCCGAGTGAAAGCAACGCCAGGTGATCTGAACACTGCGAGACTCATGAAGCGCGCGACGAGGGAGCTCAGGTTTTAAGATGCGGATCTGGGTTCGGGTCGCATCTGCCGCGACCCCGCCTGCAGCTGCTGTGGGATGCGCCGCCAATGACGACAAGGCCCAGCGCAACGGAAAGTAGCGGCCGGGCGGGCAATGGATGCGAGGACCTTCTGTTTGGAAGCAATGCCCGAGAGGAGGCCCGCCCGAACTACTTGGGATGACCAGAAGCAATATGAGTGTGATTCGCTTGCAGGGGATCAGATGGCAGGAGCTTCCAATTTGGGATACTGGTATTTGCCATCGAGGATAGCTCGAGAAGACAAGATGGAAGGCGGGAGAAAAGGTGGCACCAGGTTCCATCACCGTTTGAACTAGAGCCCAGCCCCACCATAGCTCCATATCGATAACATCCAGCTTGGGCAGCTGACTGAGGTCCACGGGCGTAGTGGGCACGCAGCACATCACCATGATGATGCGGGGTCGGGTCAGTAAAGAAACGCCATCCCCATGCGGCGGGCAATGCAGCTCGCCCGAATCGAAGAGCAGCGAATCATCAGCGCCGTCAACGTCCATATAAGCACGCAAGGCAGTTTGCCCGAATTGCGTGCATTGACAAGTTCGGGAACTTTGCCGTTACGGGGCAAGGCAGATTCCACGAGGTGAAAGAAAAGGAGCAAGAAATCCCATATGCCTCGATTCGCTCATACGATCATGATGTCGCAAAGGTACGTACGATACAATCCGCGTCCATTCAGACGTTCATGAAAGCAACTGTCCTGCGCTTATCCATGGCCAGAACATCACTCTCGCGCTCTGTGACAACCAAACAACCCATCCCAAACTCCGCCAAACGCCGTCCCAATCGATAGCTAGGTGATGCAAAATCTTGGGTGGCCGAGACGAGTGCCAAGTGAAGCAAGTGAGTCCCAAGTACCGGGGTAGTCTGTAAAGAAAACAAGGCGAAACCCCAAAAGTCGTGCGTATATAATGCCCGTCGCAATGCCTCCCAAATAAACCTGCCATTCTGTGTGTCGCCAAAGACAAATGATGCCATGCAAAGCCAAGGGGGAGGGGTAATAGAAGAAACCCGTCCCAGTCATAGTGTATCCCTTATCGTCCCAAACGCCCGTCGAAACCAACTCGCATACTCTCCCTCCTGAGAGATTCCTAGGCAGTGCTCGCAGAAGAACCGCTGCCCTCCTTCTCAACGTCCTCCGCCACCTTGTCCCACCAACCACTGTGTGCGTCCCGGTCAACACTCGACACCTTACTCATCATCTCCACCATGTCGCGGACCTTATCCACGCATTCAGCAAGCCCCAGGCTTGCAAGCTTCTCACCAGCTGTGCTCGTCGCCTTAGCCTTCTCGCTTGCGGAAGCGACAGCCAGGCGCGCCAGTACGTAGCTGCGAAGGCGGTTGAGCAGCAACCTGAGCACTGGCTCTCGAGGTTCGCTCTCGCGTCGCGTGGCGGACTCGACGCTCGCCCCGACAAACTTGCCAACCAACGCCCTCAGATGCACTTTGGTAGCGGCTGGCATCGAGCGGCCGGCCTCAAGAGCCGCCATGATACCGTCCACAGTGTTCTCGAGCGTCACAGCCTCCTGCGTCTCGCTTTTCTCGAGAACCATCATGATGCGTTGCGCCTCGTTCTTCCAGGGGGCACGCACATCACGCTTCAGCAGGTTCTTGCACTGGAGAAGGACAGCGCCTGTCGTGATGATCCTTCGCGTCAGCAAGCCAGCACCGACAGCTCGCTTGTGGTCAAGGAGAAGCATCTCGGGCATCTCCTCTACCGGAATGGGCGACAGCTGCGTGAAGGTGTCGACCAGCATCTGATTATAGATGCGGTTTGCTGTTGGCCGCGAGGCTGGGTGGTGGATGCCCTCGGGATCCCGTCGTGCCACCTCCGCAAGGAGCTTCTGTCGCGCGGCGCCCCAGGCGGTTGTCGCGGCCGAGAGGGTGAGCCCACCAGATTGAATAGAGGCCTCGAAGACCTTTGCTTCATATTTCGGTGCTTCCTCAATCAACCGCGGCGCGGCGAGTTGCAGAAGGTAGTTCGCGTAGTCGCTGAGCATGACGTAAACAAAGTCGTTCAACGCCTCCAGTCGGTCCACATAGTTTCCTTGGCTCAGCTTTTCGTCAACAAGCTTCTTGACTTCGTCATCCCTGATAGGGGCGCAGAGCTTGGGGAGGAGGGACCCCATTGCCTGGAAGAACTTTTCGTAAGAAAAGCTGCCCATCGTGAACTGGCGCCTGGCGATCTCGGTGTCAAGGAGCTCGCCAATAAATGTGTGCATGGAGTTGCCCGTCTTTACCAGACGCTGAAGCTTGAATCGGATAGAATCCGCAACTCGAAGCAGCAAAAAGAAATGTGCCTCCTGCTGGTCGGCTTGCATCGTCGAGCGCATGTCCTGGAATATGGGACCCAGGATGTGTTCTTGCTGCTCATGGTAGAGAGAGGGCTCGATGCGGAACTCTTTGCTGATGGCAAGTTCATGCACAATGATCCTATTGTCGGGCAATAGGCTCTTGGTATTTGGCATGACGATGTTGACCCTGAAGGGCTCGCTTTTTTGCGGAGTAGCTGGAGGCGTCGGGGCTTGCGCGTGGGACGAATTCTCGTGGTCGTCGTCAGCGCTTAGCACTCCCATCGCTGTCTCCGTAGTCGAGTGCTCTGCAGTGCGTGGCTTCGTGTCGCCAACAGGCTTCTTTGCCTTCGCTTTGCGGGCAGCTCTGACTGCCTCTGTAACCATCTTCTTGCCCTTCTCCGCACCAGCCAACTTCTTGATCCTAACCAGCAAGAGCAACTGATTGTTGCGGATGCTCTCTTTGTAGACCTGGTCGACGGACCCGTCCGTACTGTCCTTGACGGATTCCCAGATCGCATCGAGCTCAACGAATTGCATCACCATGAGTTCGATCAGCGAGTTGGAGTCGCGGGCCTTCCATGCAATAAAAGCGTTGTAGAACGTTGCATAAACCTCGGGGAAGGATGCGAAGAGCACAGGGGGTGGGGTGTGGTTATTAGACGCCGTCAAACGCCCAAGGATGGTCTCGAAGGATATCAGGAGGTCTCTGGCCTTGCCTACTAGCTCTTGCGACTGCGGATTAGCCAGGTCGTCCCGAGGGATAGGCCTTGACAAGAGAACACCCATCTGTTCCTCTTCCGCCTTTCCCTCCTTGTTGCTGAGCACTTGTGATGGATGTCCGAGGATGAGGAACGCGCTGAGGAACGACCGCACCGCTGTCATCTCCTCAACAGACCCAGGATCGCCCTCATTTAGCCCGCACAAGCGCAGAACACGCGCAGTGATGACCAAAACCTTTTCTTGAGAGAGGAGGGATGTAACTTCCTCGAAAGAGGTTGCCCTGACGCAATCCATAGACAACCCAAGAGCGTGGAACTGGGCGACGGCCTGCCGCCGTTTGACAGACCTCCACCACCACTGAATCCTTGGGACGGCGGCATCCTCACGGATAGGGCTTGAGTCGCGTTCCTTCACCTCACTGACCCGGGGCATCACCTCAACCAGGGCAGGCTTCGGCGTCCCAAGGCTTTGGCCGCGCTCTCTCCCACGGCTCTTGGCAGTGTGTCGATTGCGCAGCTCTTCTCGCCTCCTTTCGGCCTCGGCAAGGCGCTCCTCCATCTGAAGTTTCATCTTTCGGATGTCTTGCTCGCGCTTCTCCTTCATATTTTCGGCGATGGTCTTCGCCCTTTTGACTTCCTCAGCGCAAGCAGCAGCGATCTCGGCCAGGTTACGCTCTCGAGCCTGGGCAGCGGCGAGCGCCCTCTCTTCGCTCACGCTTATATCTTTGGTGGCAGCTTTCGCAAGGGCCGCACGAAGGCGCACCTTTTCGGCATGGGCGGCGCGATCGGCAAGGCGGGCCTTTCGGTCTTCGAGGATCGACGCTCGACGGAGATGTTGGGCAATATACTTGCTCTGCGAGGTCACTTGAAGGACAGCGCCGGCGGAGGAGCGAGACTGTGCGGATGAGATGCTATTACGACGCGAAGAGGCAGCGCTGTCTTTGCGTCGAGTCTGGTTTGTCGGACGGCCAAAAAACAGCCGTGCCGCGATGTGTGGGGGCGGGGTGTAGATCTTGGCCCCCTCATCGCCATCGCCATCAATGAGCTCAACGTCCTCCTCAGGCGAGGATAGCGAGAGGTCCATATCCGGGTCGACCGTGCTTGAAGATGGGAGGCCGACGGATTCTTCGAGGTTCCGGGACGGTTCGGTCATGTCTAGTGATGCTCGCCGCATGACGATCGGTAGCGTTTGTTGTTGTCGATGTTCGAGAAAACGGGCGGTACGAATGTTGGCGCGTATAGAATCAAGCTTCTAGTTCGTAGTGAAATACATGCGACAAGCGCGATCTGCTTCAACCTGTGGAAGGACCTCGAAGAGCGTGGCCGAGGGAGGGTCGAGCGTCGCGCTGGGATAAAGATTCGAGGGGGAGGCGAGCGGGTCGCGCGAGACGGCGCTGGGGCCTAAAAGTCGGGCCTGACAAAGAAACAAAGATGCACGCCGCGGCAGATACGTAGCCGACGGGTGAGAGAGAAATGAATGCGGCTCGCAGTGAGTGGTCGTAGAGAAGGGAAGGGAGGGAGAGGCCGAAGTAGAACCCGCCTGCAGCAGCCGTTCAATCGCACAGGCGTGCTGACACGAACACGCAGGATGATGCGATGGAAGGCTGGGGAACCTGGAATCCTGATGACGAAGAGCAGTTTCGCCAATGGCAGCCACCTGGACCGACTGTGCACCCCGCCTATCACTGAGCCCTAACACTTGCTGCGGGGTCGGCCCCCGCGCGCAGTTAGTGGCCTGGCGAGCGGGGCTTGTTTCAATTTCAAGCCCAAGCTTCAAGATCCACCCTGGCTCCTGCCACACAACATCGAAGCTTGTCCTTGACCTTCTAGCTTCATTCGACAGTTCGCATACTTTCCTGCGTGTCGCAGGCTCCTCGTCCATCTTGGAGCCGAGTTTATGAAAAGCCGCATGCCGGACCAATCTTGATTGGGAGCGGCCCGTGGAGATGCAGAAGCCAACCCGCTTGCATCAGTACGGAGCACGTCACTCCACCTTCATGGCTGCAAAGCGCAAACCTGGAATCCATGCGACTCGGGCAGCTTACCTAAGGCCCCTCAACACACATTGCCAGGCTGGATCGCGAATGCGAGGCCCACAGTTGAAAATTCGGTCACTTGACATCACAAACTAGAATTCCCAATGGCGTCCAACACTTCGCACAAGGTCTGGTTCCGCCGCGCCGGAGACGGGCCGGCCCCCGCGCAGGATGGCGCTCAATCCCCGATCCCTTTTCCCGCAACCGACGTGGGTTCCCGATCCGCCCCCCACCAGTGTGACCCCCTCCTTTCGCTGACGGGTTGGTCACGGTGTATGTAGCTCGAGGCGCTGAAGAAGGATGGTGATTCGTTCACTCTCAGCTCCTTCACTACCGACGACGCTTGGGACCTGGGCCACCTCCTCCATGCCCGCCTCGCCCCTTTTGCCGCCCGCGGGTAGTCGGCGCTGATCTCCATATCTCTGGCGAACAGCGCGCAAGTGGTGTTCCAGTGTGTCACAGGTCCGGGAATCACACCAGATCACGAGACCTGGGTGCAGAGAAAGCGAAACGCCGTCCTTCGCTGGACGCACAGCTCCTGGTACCTGGGTCTGCAGTTCAAGCACAGCGAACAGGACTTCAGACAAGTGTTCCAGCTCAGCGCCGAGCAAGCTAATCTCTATGCCATCCACGGTGGTGCTGTTCCGATTCGTGTCCACGGTGTCGAAGGCATCGTCGCAGTTGTCATCGTCTCGGGCTTAGAGCAGCACGAGGACCACGGCGTCATCGTTGATGTAATCAAACATTACTGGGAGGAACAGGATGTGTAACTACCTACCTAGACAAACAGGTTCCGCCATTCTTCGCTTTGCCTGCCTCTCGGTCAAAAGTACCGAGTGGGAAGTTTTCAGCTGGGTCTGAGTCTTCCAGCTCAACTTACGCCGCGACTCTGGCCTCTCAAGGAGGAGGATGGATGCTCTGGCCAGAACGCCGGCTCCCCAAGCTAGTGCGAAGATGCCTTTAGTATTGTCAAGCCAGGCCCCGGACTGTGATATACCGGGCGTTGAAAAACTCTCTGATGTTTTCAATGGCCTGGCAGCTCTAATGTATCGACTCTTTCCACGGTGCGAGAAGCTACCTGAAAGCTGGCTTTCTCCCTCCTTATGTACGGAGTACCGAGTCTTTTTTTTTTTGTCTTTTTTTTTCCACCGGACTACGACTCGGAAGCTGACTAGAAGACGGAATATGAAGCGGACTCTTAGTTGCTTGAATATCAATGGTTTAAACCCCTCTCAGGGAATCCTTTACGTATCTTGTCACCGGTCATCGCAGACCCCGAATGGCCGTCTGCACCATTTTTTCCCGGGCTTGGTAGCGCCACAGTTTGGATAAATATGACCTTTGGCGTTGAGGATCGCTCGTTTAGCGTCTGCAACAAAACTCCATTGGTGCGGACCCGTCGTACGGATATTAATCTACCCCATATGTATTCACGTTGGCGGTTCTACAAGGGTGCCTCTGAGGCTACGTCCAAACAGGTACCGGGTGGGACGGGACAAAGGCGAAGCGGAGCTAAACTTATACCACGGCTTTGACAGCGATGCGACTTCTCATAGGCTAGAACTTTGAGGCTCACCTTCGAAGTAAAACACAGACGACGATGTGTGAAGCTATCTGGCGATGGCTGCATATTCGAACCTCACACATTCGCCAAGGGGTTGGTCATCCCGTCCTTGCGTCGCTGCAGATTTCCGAATATAGCGTTGGCGATGGCGACAGGATTGAGAGGTCCAAGTTGGTACGCACCTAACTCTCGGTACTTATGTGCCGGGATACTGTTTACCTCCAAACATTCAGGGGCAATTGCGCCGAATGTGTTATGTAATCGGCACATCGAGCCCGTTTGTCCTCGGTTTCGCCCAGCCTCGTCCAAGTGTTGGCAAAGGTAATAATGCGAGGGCGGAATGTTGTCTGCAGTGCCGTTATTCCCGCGCTCGACGTGGTACAGATCGACCAGCGCTGCTGGGCACCTTCCTGTTTGCTGTTCGCCCAGCAATTGGCATTCGCAATCCAGCCAGTGCGGGAAACGGACCAAAATGGCCCCACACGACAAGACCAACAGCCCTGAAACGAATGCGAACGGACAAAAAAAACCGCCCATCTAATGGCGAAGGGCCCCATGCCGAGCCCACCGGCCCTGGCTCAGCGCAAGGTCTCGGCCGTCTTGGACTCTTGGGTTCTCTTGGGGGGTGCGCGCGCCCAGGCTGGGCGCTGGCTCGCATGCCTCCCCCGCGCCGCCAGAAAAAAAAGATGGCGGTTTTGGTAGGTAGGCGCCCGTGTCGCTTTTCGTCCGTCAGCGCAAACAGCAGCAGCCAAGCCTGAACTCGTCACTGCCAAGGGAGGGCATCGAGGATGCTGCGACTGACAAGACGTGATTTTGCTCAGCCAAGCCCGGTGCCAAGTCCTCCCAAGAGCCTTGGGATATGCCAACATTTGAGCCAAGGCTCGGCGCAGCGAACCGTGGCCAACGCCTGGAACATGAATGCGGATTTTAATAAAACGGGCTGCGACACCGCGCATTTTCCCTCAAAGTCTGATTCTCGTTCCATCTCCCCATTTCACCCATCCCCAAACTTTTGTGTTTACGTCAGCCACAGTTTTTGTCCACAACCCGCCAATCCGCAACCTGCGACGACACCCAGGTTGACGACAGGAAAGCGCAGCGCAAGCGCATTTTTCTGCAAATCTGTAAAAGCATCGCAGCAGAAAAAGACAAAAACGCAAAACACCAAGAAAGACAGGCCAAGAAACGCATTTTTTAAATCCAAATGGAAGGGATCGGCGGGACGTAGGCGGTAATCCGGGCAGGATTTAAATTGCCCTTGAAGACCGAAACTCGGGAGGGCGGCTCTAAAGAGAGGCGCTGAGACAGGGCCGACATGGTCTTGGACACGGGGGTTGAGATTCGCGACGAACACACCAAATCCTCCACACCCAAACCGGAGGCAGCATCGCTGTCATATGCACCGATGGAGCCGCAGGAACCAACGGACGACTCCACTGAGCAGCTCTACAACAACCACAACAACAACAACCGACAAACACAGCAGCGGCAAAAATGGAAAACGGCCCGCACGATAGTCGGGGCTTTCTCCCTTGTTCTCTCGCTCGCCCTGCTCGGGCTGGGCGTCAAGATGTCGGTGGCCTACGATGAGGCACCGCTGATCCACGTCTCGGTCGCTTTTGTTGGATTCACCGTAAGTACCCCTGGGAAACGCACGTATGGTCCGTTCCATGCTGACCTCGCCGAAAAGTCTGCAACGTCCATCGCGTGGCAGTCGTTCGAGTTCATCGCCCGGTGCATGCGCCGGGATGGTCGCGGCATCTACCCCGGGGCGCACGTCGGCGTGCACATCTGCCTGTGTCTGGCCTGCGTTGCTACGACCGGGTATGTGTGCTTCTGGGTCTCGCAGGGGGACCGCTGGAAGTACGTGCAAGTGCATGGCGAACGGGAAGACTACTCCCCCCTCTACCACATCGGCGTTGTCGTTGTCATCATCACCGCGATGCTACTGTAAGTTGACCCCCTGAAACGTCTGTTTTCGAGGTGCTGACGAGACCGCAGGTTGGTGCACTTCATGCTCTCTATTCTTGCCTGCCAGGTGATTAGAAGAAGAGAGGACGACGGTTCGAGTGTGCCCGTCGTCAGAGTACGATATGATGGTGTTGGTCCGGACGGCACAGCCCGTCCGTTAAGCTACCGAGTGACGGAAGTTATCAGTCTCCCGCCGTACAACCACGGCAGGTCGGATTTTGACGAAGCTGCTCGTCGCATTTCAATGGCCAGGGGAGACTTGCGAGGTGCCGACGAAATCTCAAGCTCGACAACTGGGACAGGTTCACCAAGGACGCCGGAGAAGTCTGGGTAATTCGGCGCTTGAAGTTAGGCTGGTTGTTGGCAATCAAAGCCACTTTCAGAGGGGGGGTCATTTGCAAAGCGGCTATCAGAACGGATCTGGGTCAGCATGGAGTTGGAGGTCATGATATCAAAGCGCATTTTGATTTGGGTTAAAATCATGCATTTGTTACACCGGTAAATGTAGCATATTATTTTTAAAGTTGATCGATATTGAAAGATTTCGAACTGTTCCTGAACCTGGCCTGAAAGCAGAAGTAGAGCCAAACCGAACATATGAAAGACTTGTCCCTTTCCGCAAATTCACGAAATTCAAGTTGCCCTCATTCCTTGGAATTACAACTATCAATTCGCCCTTCCCTTACTCAGCACCAAATCTACAATGGGCCTCTGTCTTAGTCGTTGAAAGAGCCTATGCTTGTGGGAAGGCCGCTTTCGATCTGCCTTTCGGTCTGACGACTCAGAGTCTTCCTTCGGAAGCGGCTCGACCAACACTGTCGGCCCGGGCGGCACAATGCAGGGTCCCTGGCCTCCAAGGAGTACCAAACGTCTTCCTCTGGTATACCCGATCGAGTAGTCGGTCACGTTAGGCCACGTGGTTTTATGGAACGCACCAAGTGTCTGGTCACTGTTCTTGTCCCAGTACAGTCGACGGAACCAGAGGTGGATGGCTGGGTAGTCGTTGCGGATCGACTTGAGGTTGCATTGAAAGATCGGAACGTAAACAGAATCGAACCTGATGATGGTCACGTAAAGACGTATGTCAGACTCAGTGAGGTTGTCGCCAAAGAGGTATTTCCGTCCGTCGGCAGCGAGCATTGCCTCCACCCGATCAAGCTCCCGGAACAGGGGGTACACGTTGGCATTGAAGGCATCCTGCGTACCCGCAAGGCCACACTTGTAAGCGCCTTCGTTGAGGATATCATGCATCGAATCATTCAGTTTGTCGATCTTCTGGCGAAGGGGCTCGGGATACAGCCCGCCACCAGGTCGGTTGACTTCGCGCAGGTGCTGGGGGATGAGGTCTTCGAAAGCGGTGGTGAACATACGCATGATGTCGGAGCTTTCATTGTTGACGATAGTTTGCGTCTTCTTGTCCCACAGGACCGGCACTGAGAAACGACCCGAATAGTTGGGGTCGACTTTCAGATAGAGCTCCGCGAGGGTCTTGAAGTGGTAGTCAGGGTCCTCTGAGAGAGATTTGCCCTCGCCACTGAAGGTCCACCCTTGCTCGGTCATGTGGTTGTGCATCTCGCGGATCTCTATGATATCCTCGAGACCCTTAATGATGCGGACGATCATCGCTCTTTGTGCCTGTGTCCGTCACGTGTCAGTGGGATGGGGTTTGAGAGCTGGGGCTGGAGGAGAGGGCTCACCCAAGGACTGGTTTCCGAGACGTATAGCGCATAACGTCCTTTCTCCGCCGGAAACGGCGAGCTTGGGTCCGCAGAGATGGTGTTGCGAAACATGCTCGGCAGCCGGTGGAAGTAGCCGTTTACAACGTAGGGCGGCTGGGACTGGCTTTGGTGTCAGGTTTAAGCACATTCCCATGGTAAATCTGAAGCTTACCATCTTGGATACGTTATTGTCAGGGAGGTTTCTTGTCTTGTTTGTGTCTGTGTTGTTTGTGTCAAGGAAAGAACCCGGGAATCTGGGAATGAGCGGCTTCTAGAAGACTCTCCATCTTATGTCCCTGGGGGAACAAAGGAGCACCGAATCCGTGCTTTGAAAGACTCGGCCGCATTAGGTATCGATGACATCGCCAAACTTCTGCTGACCAATGGAAACGACTCGTCTACGCAAAAAGTTGCTTTGTGAATCCATTCTGACAATTCGCGATGGCAGAGAAGGATCACCTGGGCAGATCCGGTCCACCGAGGAATGGGCCAAACATGAGTGCACTTTTCGGCGAGAAAAGAAAATCCAGCTTTTGGTGGTAACAGCAGGGCCGTATGGACAGTGAGAAGGATTTGGAGATAGTAGGACCGGGCGCTCTATCCAGTTCATGACGAGTATCTTGGACGCGCAAAGGGGGAGTGTCCGTCGATGAGCTCGGCGATGGAGGTTGTTGGGGTCGACCGGACGCTTCCAATGTGCTCATTGGACCTCCCCACAGCAACTGGGCTGCATGGCTGTAGCCCCTAGTCAACCCCGCAGCGGCAGGGCACCCCGCATCCTCGCCTTGTCGCGTACTGAACGTTTGCAGGCCGAAATTTTTTCCTGGTCGCAACTCCAAACTGCCATCGTCACTACGGCCTCGCGATCGTGCGAAAATGTTGTCGGTGATTCGCCCCAACTCGTGGGTTGTGATAAAGCTCCCCACGGGCGTTACCAAAGTGCTCTCAATTGCACCAAACACGTAAGTTGGCTGTGACCTTCTCGCGATCGCGTTGTTGACGATCTACCGCTAGAACAATATCGCTGGGCAAATATGGCTCCTTTCCGGCCAACCTCATAATAGGGCGACCCTACCATGTAACGTACGAAATAGAAGACAAGCGACCGGACGAAGACTTTCACCGCTTACGAATCGTTCCCTCGTCCGAGCTTTACGAGGAAGTCTTCGCCGAGGAAGAGGCACCGACTTGCTCAACACCAGCAGCGGCTTCGACCGAGCCCGTTTCGTCCACGACCGACAGTGCCGAGATTACCCTGGTAGATGCCGAGGGCGGGGAAATTGTGACACGCTTGACCGAGGAGCTTATCGAGACCGCCCGTCAGACGCTCACGCAGGACGAAATCGAAGAGCTGAAGCGAGAGGGCAACAACGCAGGGAAAGATGTTATCGCCAAGCTTCTCTCGTCGCATACTGCACTGGATCAAAAAACCAGCTTCAGTCTGGCGAAGTACAAGCTTTCGAAGCAGAAGAAGTACATTCGGAGATTCCAGATCCTACCAATGGACGTGCCCACCCTGGCGCACTGGCAGCTGGAGGAAAGGGAGGCCAGCAAAATCATAGACATGCGGGCGGAGATGCTGGCCTTGGTGGGCTGCTGGGGAAACGTGCATTACGGAGGCGAGCCCGTCTTTCTTGAGGATCCGAAGGCATCCTGCGACCAGGGCTTAGAGGCGTGTGCTCCGATTCAGCCCGATCTCCTGAAAGGCAGATGGCTTATGGTGGACGACACGGGCGGAATTCTGGTCGCTGCCATGGCCGAGAGAATGGGCATTCTCAATTCTTCTGAAGAGGAGGAGGGTGTCGAGCTTGAGACTGCAGAGGCGTTGGAGGCTCACGACGCGGAGTCAGTGCTCATCAAGGAGGGGAAGCAAGATGCTGACACCGAGATGGCTGATGCTGCGGATCACTCTTCCACACTTGCCGAAAAGCCCAAGAACTTCAAGCCTCGCTCTTCTGACTTCGAGGTGCCTTTCTCCCAAACCAACACACTTACGGTCGTCCATGGAGCCAGCCAGCCGAGCTTGGCATTCCTCTCCTACTGGAACTTCGACGCCGTATCTCCAAACCACCCGCCGCATCCTCTTCTCAATCACCTCCTCACCCTCTCCTGGCTCCAGCTTCTGAAGCCGGAGCTGGATACAGCGTACTCGACCCCGCCGCTCACCGCAACCCCCGAGATGCTCAGTTCATGGAAACCAAGCAGGCGAGGCAACTTCCACCGCAAACGGAGGAGATTTGCTCGCACGAGGCACATCGTTGATGCGGCTCGCGCTGGTGGCTTCAACGGTCTCGTTTGCGCCAGCACCATGGACCCAATTAGCATTCTAAAACACACCCTCCCTTTGCTGTCCGGCGGCGCGCCGATCGCCATCTATTCGCCGACTATAGAGCCGCTAGCGGCGCTAGCGGACCTCTTTAGTGTAAGCCGGCGGACGGCGTGGTCGAGCGGTAGCGTTCCTGAACTCGCTAACAGATCGGCCGAGGAGCTCGAACACTGGGAGGGCAGCGAGAACTTCCCTTTGAATCCGCTGCTGCTGTTGGGAACTTCGATCCAGACCAGCCGGGCTCGGCGCTGGCAAGTCTTGCCGGGAAGGACGCATCCTCTGATGACAGAACGCGGTGGGACCGACGGATATATTTTCACTGCGTGGAAGTCAAAGCCAGCAGAGGGCAAGGTCGCTGCGAGAGGAAGATTCAAGCGCAAGCCGGACGGCACAGCTGCGGAGGCCGGAACACCCGGAGCGCGTGAGTTAAAGCGCACAAGGGTCGAGGAGAGTCCTGTCGTGGAATCCGAGGCCACCGAAACTTCTGCCTGATGAGTACAAATTAACGATTATATCGTGGAACATCTGGATAAGGGTCATGATTGGGCGTATCAGCGTAGATAGGGAATAGCATCACTCCACAAGACTCCAAGATAGACATGAGCATAGATACCCACTGTACAAATAGACCATTGTCATTCTCCACACGTCACGCCGCTCGAATTCAACATGCGCCGTGCATGGCAACGCGCCTCGTCTAACTTTTGGCCAACCGGCTCCTCGATATCTTGTGCAATTGACGGGTCTTCATAGCCCCTTGCCCATAAACTTCCGCTTCGTAAAACTGAGCCACCACTTGCTCGGCTTGCCGTCGCCACCCTCCTCAAATACCCTTGCCAATAACCTTGTTGCCAACTCCTGGCGCACCTGTGACATGTACTGGCGTAGGATCTCACCGTCTTGTCTGTCGCGAGGGGGTTCGTACATCTAACCGCGGATAGCCGAGTTAGCATTGCCCTGACTCCTTGCCCAGCCCCACAGAGCTCTCGCATCTATCATTCGTACCTGATTCAGTGGCCATGCTGGGTCGCCGGGGATAGCAAAGTGCGTATCGAGCGCCAAGTTCGTGACATCTTTGGTAGCTTCGCGCACGCCAGCCGAGGGCTTGATCTTGGAGAGGCAGTCTGACACGAACCAGATGCCGTATACGAGGAGACGATCGGCGGGACCTTGGATCTCAAAGTTACGGAAGAACGTGTTGGCGCGGAAGAGCGCGAGCACCTCGTCGAGGATGTCGTACGACTCATCGTCGGGGTCGGGCGCTTCGCCGGCCGCCAGCGGCGGGTCCGGAAAGGGGAGGGGATAGACAGGCCCGCGAACTTTGGTGCGCAGCGGTAGCAGCGGGAAGTTGCCGACGAGGCGCGGCGGGTTGGGGCCCTCGTTGAACATGGAGTTGTAGGCCTACGATGAGGGGGTCGCAGGCAACGTCAGCGGGGAAATTGGCCTCAGCGGAGCTATCTGCTTCCCAAGACGGGAATTACTACATCGCGGGGTGCGTTGGCTTACCGGCATTGTGGGCAGAGAAGCTCCTTTCGCAAGGGCAGACAGGCAGCTAGCTCGTGGTGATATCTCGAGGTGCCTGGGATGTGGTGTCGCTTGGTCCGCAGGAGCTCGGTGTCGCACCCTAGCCTGGCGGGGTCTTGCTTGCGCCCCTGACGTCGGAGTGTTCTGCGAGTGGGTGTGGCTGACCTGGGGTTGCACAGCCTCACCGCCTAAAGTTTCTGCCTCAGGCAAACAACGAACAGTCATCGTAGGCAGCCACATCTGGACCTCTCTCTCTGATTGGCTCGGTTGATTTGGTCTGGTTCAATCAATCATGGATGACGCTACCCACGCTAGCACACAACGCATCGCCGCCGCACAGTCTCATATTTTGTAAATCATGTTTGGGAAGCCTAGGGGACTTGGAGGAAGTTCAAGTCGACAGGCCATTTTCCGCATTGGAATATCTCGTATATACGTAAACAGAAGACTTCCAGGCTTCGGTGTTGAGGGCTAGGGCTAGGCCGACCGAAAGCGGCGCATTGAAAGTCTCCGGAAGCATTGTGTGGCTGGTTCCGGAGTTGGCCCGTGCTTACAGTCACGAGCTCTCGTGTGCTAGCGCGAAAATCCAGATTGGTGGCGGAACCATGGCACGCCCAACAGAGAGGGGCTCCTTCCCCCGTCGCGTTTTAAACCCACCTTCCTGCCCAGCCCTCTTCCTCAATCCAGAAGCGCCCTTACCACCAACTCCGCCTTTTTGCGATCGCAATCGGATTCATCTGTCGCAAACGAGTCTGTCACTCCCCGCGCTGTCTTTCACTACAATCAATTCACTCGAGCGTTCCACGAGTTTTGGTAAATTCTAGCGCCTGTCACTGTCGCGTCCATTGTTTGTGGGGCGAACTCGCGACACCTGGCCCGTCCATGCTCATTGAGTAAGTCGCGTCCTCCGTCACCAGATCTACTGGCCAGAAACCTCCAACCTTTTCCGCGCCTTCCCTGCAATCGGCTCCTCCCGCTGACACGCCTGATCCAGATCTCTCATCGGCAGCAGCTTCTTCAGTCAGCTGCGAACCATCATCCAGATGTCGGCATCACGCGACGAGTCCGGCCCGCCGGGCGCCGGGAAGTCTAACGAGAACGATCAGGGCAACGGCCCGAAGATCAAGGTTCAGCGCCGCCACACAAGGATTACTCGGCCCGAGGTTGGCTCTCTCTACGACATCATGCACGATAATTCAGGCATCTCGCTCTACGTGGTCCCGATTTGCTGGACCGATCTCCATTCCAAGCTGCTTGGCGCTCAATTCCAGGAGCTCCCAGCTGTCACCAAACCAGTTCCCGACTACGTCCCGGGAAGATGGCTCGAGCCGTCCAAGATGGCGCGTACCATCACCACCGAACTCCATGTTCTCTGCAAGCGCGATGTGCTGCCCGCGCGCTTCATTTGCAAGAACAAAGCGATCAAGCACATCATGTCGACGTTCTTCCCCAGCACCCTGTCGCATCCAAAGACGGGCGCCGACCTTGACATCTACTTTGGGTCGCGGCGCTTCAAGAAAGCAATTCGGGTCGCCGTTTTCTGGAAGACTCCAAATAATGTCGACACATCATTCGACTCGGCGCCTACCTTGCCTGCGACCTCGTTTGCCGAGCTGGCGGCAATCAATGGCGACGCACTGAACCCGCCGATGCTGGCGTACATCAATAGGACGCAGTTGGCCTTGATTCGCAGGAACCTTTTCCGCGTCGTCCCCGGACCTGACAACACTCCGAACGAGCCTGTCTCTCGACTGCAACGCCTCCGGTCGAAAATGCTCCATCCTGCCAATGTCGACCATGACCCGTACTTCGTCGGCGCCCTCATCGCCATGGCACAGTCTCACTTCTACGTCCAGACCAGCTCAAGGTCCTCATCGCAGTCATCGTCGGATTCGCGAAACGGCCGGAAGGTGCGCCGCATCGTCAGGCCAACCAAGTTTCACGATGTCAAGGTGCAAATCATCACGCACGACGAAGGCAATGACGCCACTCCTAACTTCATCGTGTACACAGCCACCGTGTCGGCCTCATTCCTGGAACAATTTCTCCACCCTGACAAGGCCGCATCGCTGAAGGACGCGGCCGACGGACCCGGGCTCAATATTACGCAGACTCCCGTCCCATTCTGGCCTATCCTAGGCCTCAAAGAGCGACTCTCCAAGGCACTCGGGCGCGAGGTTGCCGGCGACCCATTGTTTGAGGACCCTGAGTACATTGGTCTATGGGATCCCTTGATTGAGCAGCCCAGAATCGCATACGCTCCAATCACCTTCAAGAGAAGACGCCCAGAGCGCGAACCGCTTTCGGTGGTGCACAACAGCAGCTTCGAGGAGGATGTTCCCAGCAGTGACGATGACCATCCTGTGCTCAGCCCGTCTGCTAAGAGGAGACGGACAACACAGACGACGACAAGCTCTTTGGAGGTTTGTTAGCAATGTCGTTCGCTCACGCCGAGTTTCGGGATTGCAGTTACGATGCGGCGGCTTTGGGAAAGCTATGCATCTGAGGAAACAAGGATGGCATGAAATACGAGGTGATGATTCATGGTACATATACCCGACATTTTGAGGTTGTACATTTTGCATGGCGTTTTGCGAGGCAAGGGAACGGAAGAAAACGATGCTCACGCATTCTATGAATGGGCTGGCTGATGCCACTGGTTCTGTCATGGTGCATGGATGGGAGCGACAGCTTGGGGTATCTGTCCTGCATGGTATGGGCATGTCCCGAAGGGTGGATAGACGGTATCGGAGACGGCTGGGTTCTTTGTATTTGTTTCTTTTACTTTTTGCTTTCGGGACGACTGACCCCGAAAACGACTTTCCATGTTTCCGCGGTGTTGTCGACCGTCGGGAGAGTCAGCGGACCTGCCATCGCCATGATGCGCGATGTTATTGAACTTGCCTCACATCGGACACTGTTGTTACTAGCAGCACACACAGGGCCTATCTCTGTCCCTGCCAAGCAATATAAGGTCTCCATGAAATTGAGGCACTGAGTGTGTGATTGTTCCTGACGTGCCTGATTGTGCCAGGTTTGATAGATCCGACATCGTGTTCCTTGCCCCTGCCAAGCGTGCCTGCGTGATTCGCCACGATCGATGAGCATCCCACGCATCTGCCTGGTAACTCTCGATCGGACCTGCATGTTTGCATTCACGGGCATCAAACTCTGTGATTTGACAGGCTGGTTTGGGCTCCGCTCCAGTCCAGAGAATACGCAGCTTGAACTTGTGTCTCACGTCATTGCTATCTGCGCATACAACTCATGGCTGTAGTTTGGGGTGCTTGTTTTACCAGGCTTTCAAACTTGTGAACTTCAAGGCTGGGTAGATGCTCGGGACCAAGATTGGGGTGATAATATTGAGTGGTGTGCGTTTTGGAGGGTTGGATAATAGTAGAAAGATAGTAAACTTTACTATCTCTGGGTAGCTCCCATCATATGGAGTAAGTAAAGCTATTGTCAGCTCAGAGCAGCAAATGGTAGCCTTTTGGCCCTATTTCTACAGTTCGGTTGGAAACCACTTGCATTGCTTGCCCAATCACAGAACTGTCGGTTCTGGGCGATTATCTACTGTTTCTTGGCGGGGGAAGCTCGGAATCCATGACGACCACATGAACTGGCGATGATTCACTGCTCTATAGTGGGCTTGCGCCCATAAGCGAATGCCGCCATTTGAGGCTGTAATTGGTGTCATCATTTTCCACAGCTATAGAGCTTGGCTAATGAGATTAAAAGGGAAATGTTGAATGTATACTGGGATGACATATATGCTCACACTCGAAGCAGGCACGGCAAATTTGTGTGCCGTGACGTATCTTTCTCGAAGTCCAAGTGAGTGAGGCGAGTATTGGGAGACATGGCTTCTATATCCTACAGTTAATCCCGAGTTTTCTCGATCTAAGGAACGAGAAATATCGTAGACCTGAGAGAGTATGAGACCGCTGGCTTGGATCGGGGAGTAATCCCATCGCTGATTCCATCCTCCCCGCCCACAGCCAGGAAAATCACCCCTAATTATTCTTCCCCTTAACACCAGCCTCCGTTTATCCGGAGTTCCAGCAGCAGCAGTATTCGAGCCGGCGGCTAGACATGTGAAATCTCTCGTCCAATCATGACTACACGGTCTGGCCACTTTCGGTGTAGTGCACTGTGTCTGGCATATGTAGCCGCCCCTTCAGGACAAAGTCACAGCGCGGGGAAGCAACGCGGGGATGTGGGGTTGGTGTGGGAGGCGCCACTTGATTGATACTGCCCTTGCATTAGGTTAGTAGGCTGGAGGGCGTGTCTCGGGGTTCATTTTCTACGTGATTTCCAACTGGATCTCTGCGGCCTTCACATGATAGACTGAGATGTTATCCATCACTCCATTAGAGCGCTCAAAACGGCGGAGAGCGCTATTCTAGGTCGCTGATCAGGGAGCCCGAGTCAACGGGACGAGCAAGTATGGTGAACAGAAAGCTGTAGTTCTTGATTATGGCATTGAAAAACATGAACAAAAGAAATCATAGCACTGTGATAGTATAGTGATAGCAACTTGGCCATCATCCCGTCACCTCTTGGATAGGAGCGCAGTGAGTGCACGGCACTTGCGGTCGGGTCTGGATAGGTAGAGGAGACGCTGCTTGAACCTCACTTCCACGCCAGCTCAGCGTCCAGACCGACCCTCGGCATCTACATCAAGAAGCAAGCATATGATCCGAACAGACGCCGGTGAACTGCTTCTAGCCAAAGACCGCTAGGCGATAGGAGAGATGCCCGAGACCCTTGAGCCTCTCGCTCACGCGGTTGATGGATAGAATCAGGGGCTGGGGGATTTCGTGTTCGCGGCGGATATCAAAGAGGTCGATCCTTCTCCAACTGTCAACGGCCTCGCACTCCACAGCGGATCTGCCTAGACTGAGCACAAATAGGTACAGGGATGAATTCAAGCCGGAGTAGAAGAAACAACCGTTAGCCCAAGCGTCCTAGTGGGTCGCGATACACGAGTATCACCAAAAGGAGTAGGGTAGCCCGCAGACGCAGAGGCTGGACGCAGACGCGCTCTTGGGCCGCTTGGATGTCTGCTCGTCAAAGTGGAGAGCTCAGACGCCGGAAAATTTAGTCATACTAAATCTGCCGTGATGGGTTTCTTTTTTTTTCTCGCCGTACAAGTGCCACCCAGATTTGTTGAGCAGCAGGGAGGTTAGGTGGTGTTGGTGCTTCCCAAGCAGAGACCCAAGAAAACTAGCGCCGGGAGATGACGAAAAAGGAAAGCGCACCGCGATGTCGCGCTTTCCCCACAGCTACAGCAGCAACCGAGATCCATTGACCCCATTCCCCGCATTTCCGGGCTCGTCTGCCGCTTGGTTCTTCGGTCCGGGGGCCTGGGCTGGATTCTCGACCTGGATTCTCGACACGCTGACACCCTGTCCACCCCAGGACCCAGAGGGTGGTTTGCCATGAATGAGTGTACCATCGCTGCGGTTCGCGGGGATGCTCCCTTGTTCTTATCATTGTTGCTCGCTCCGAGAATAGTGTTTCCTTCGACTTGGGACACCAGAAACTGTCTCGGATTGTTTGCGCCGCTCCCGTCTCCGGTGTTTGCGCAACGGCCGCCATGTTGCCCGCCTGTTCTCACGCGACGGTCACGCTCTCGAGCAGCCGCCTCCTGTAGGGTCGCATCCGCCCTCCACTAGCACAAAAGCAACCCCAGTTCACCGCCCGTTGGCTCGTCCCTTATTGCTTACCCCTCACACAGACCAAACTGCGAAAGGAACAGCGACTGCCGTGACCAGGTTCTGCTGACCTCGTTGCGCCGCCTGCATGTCTGCCCTATCCTATCTGCCAATCGTGGACCGAGGCTTATATATCTAGCGCCAGGCACCAGATCGTCTCCCGCTGCTTTCACATGCATGTATGTCTTGCACCACACACACACACACGTCTGACCTTGACTTGCGCTCTCTCGAGCGCCGGACCGTCTGGTGAACGATTTGCGGCGGATGGGATGTGTGCTACCCAAGTTGTCCCTGGCAACCATGTCCTTCCCCATGGGGAACGGGCATCGGCCTTGTGTGACAGATGTCACCCCGCGCGAGAGTGGCACCTGGAGCCATTGTCAGTGGCACCAAGAGGAGAAGAACTCGGGCCAGCGGGTGCAAACGAGCGCGTTACGGGGTCCCTTCGTCGGCGACTTGCCAGACACGACTACATCTCCGGCGTGCCAGGTGGTCAGGTGCTCACCGATGCACCGTTGTCCGGGGAAGGTTGCAAGGCCCTAGGGCTACTTCTACAACCATGCCGGTAGTGGAGTGCTCCCCGGCCGATTATCCACTTCGTCAAGAATACGCCCGCCCAAAATTGCTTCCCTGCAACGGCATGGTAGGTATCCGCAAAGATCACCGCGTTGAGGATGCTACCTAGCCGCCGGCGTCCCTGGCAAACACGTTTCAATCCAGGAGTTGGATGGGATGGCGAATTGGTATAATAGTTTCGGTCTCGTCACCTCTACCATTGGGAAATTAGGAGACAGACAGGATCAACTATCATTCTGACCTCAACCCCGACGTCCTTGATCTCATTCGATCCGCACTTCACCGGACAGTCAACATGAAGGGAATCTCCACCATCCTGGTTGCGACTTCCTTGACCCTCCTTGGCCGTGTCGCCGCCGCGCCGCCGCAGCCACCTGCTCCAGTTGTCGAGAAGCGTGCCGCGCCAACGGTGACCACCTCGTCCGGCAACATTGTGGGCGCTTCGCGGCTCACCACTGAGGCTTTCAATGGCATCCCTTTTGCTGTGCCTCCAACTGGTAGCAACCGTCTCAAACCGCCGGTGAGGTTGACCTCCAACATCGGCACCTTCAACGCTGCTGGGATCCCAAATGCGTGCCCGCAATTCTTTGCGGATAACAGCTCCAATGACTTCCTCGCCAAGGTTCTGGGAACGGTCACGAATCTGCCCTTCTTCCAGTCCGTGCTGAAGGTCAGCGAGGATTGCTTGACTGTGAACGTCATCCGCCCAGCTGGCACAAAGGCTACTGACAAGCTTCCTGTCTTGTTCTGGATCTTTGGTGGTGGATTTGAGGCATGTTCTCGCAATCTTCCCTCGGTATTATCGGGCAAACACTTACGCATTATAGCTCGGATGGACATCCATGTACGAGGGCGGTCCTCTTGTCGCAGCTGCAGCGTCTATGGGCAAGCCGTACGTTTTTGTGGCTGTGAACTACCGTACTGGCGGCTTTGGCTTCCTGCCAGGCAAGGAGGTCCTCCAAGATGGCGCTTCAAACCTCGGGCTCCTCGACCAGCGCATGGGCCTCGAGTGGATTTCGGACAACATTGCCGCCTTTGGTGGGGACCCGGACAAGGTCACTCTCTGGGGCGAATCTGCTGGCGCCATCTCTGTCTTCGACCAGATGGCTATGTACGATGGAAACAACGTGTATAACGGAAAGAAGCTCTTCCGCGGCGCCATCATGAACTCGGGCAGCATCGTTCCCGCCGACCCCGTCGATTGCCCCAAGGCACAGGTCGTTTACGACACCGTCGTCCGCGCCGCTGGCTGCTCCTCCGCCGCCGACACCCTAACATGCCTGCGCGCTTTGCCTTACGAGAAGTACCTCAAGGCCGCGAATTCGGTTCCTGCTATTCTGTCGTACAACTCGGTGGCCCTGTCGTATCTGCCTCGGCCCGATGGCAAGGTTCTCACCCAAAGCCCGGACCTCCTGGTCCTTCAGAACAAATATGCGGCAGTTCCCATGATCATTGGCGACCAGGAAGATGAGGGTACACTGTTCGCACTCTTCCAGTCCAATATCACCACAACACCGAAGCTCATCTCATACCTTTCAACTATCTTTTTCCATGGCGCAACCGCTGAGCAGATCACTACCCTGGTCAACACATACGACAACAACATGCTGGCCGGCTCCCCGTTCCGCACTGGCCTTTTCAACGAGATCTACCCTGGCTTCAAGCGCCTCGCGGCCATCCTGGGCGATCTTGTCTTCACCCTGTCGCGCCGCGTGTTTCTGGCCGACACCCTCAAGGCCAACCCTTCCGTCCCTTCGTGGTCGTACCTCTCGAGCTACGACTTCGGCACGCCCATCCTCGGAACCTTCCACGGTGGCGACATCCTGCAAGTGTTCTACGGCCTGCTGCCCAACTATGCCAGCAGGAGCATCCACTCGTTCTACGCCAACTTTGTCTACAACCTCGACCCTAACAATGCCTCGGGCGGCACCAATGCTGTTGGCACCAAGGTCAACATCAACTGGCCGCAGTGGTCGAAGGAGAATAACCTCATGAACTTCTTTGCCAACTCGGCGAGCCTGCTGAAGGATGACTTCCGCAGCGATTCGTACAACTGGATCCAGAAGAACATGAATGCTTGGCGTATCTAGGCGTCCGCTAGGCGCATGGAGGTCCAGGGGTAGCATTTTGGATGGAGTTTGCATATCTTTTGCAGCTGATGGTCGGTCGGCTATTGCATAGTTTGGTGAAAGGCGTTTGTTGGCTTGGGTTTTGGATTTTTGTTGGCATTTTGGCTGGTTTGATTGATCAGCATGCTTATCCTATGGGGCGAAGGGGTTTGTGGTTCAAAAAAACTCATGATGACGATGCGCATGCGCGACGGGATATGCCCCGGGAAGGGGGGCCCACAGAAAGTTTGGAGTTAGTCCCTTGTTGGGAAAGCTGATGAGCATAGTGAGATGAAGTTCATGACATTCTTTTGATTCATTATTTCCGAATCTGCTAAAGTTCCTCGTGCTCACTGCTGTATTGCCTCTGTAACGGCTGAACCTTGCCCTGGATGATATCGCTCAAGAACATCTCCATGACATGCGCACTCAGTCGCTGCTTTCCCGTATAGGGATACACATCCCCGTTGCCCGGATTCTGCACTGACGGGCCTCTCAACCCGCGCCGCACACCCATCATCTCCATCGCGTCAGGATACTCGTTGATATCGGTTGTCGTAAACTGTAGGTATTCGCTGTATTTCTTCGCTAGCGGCAACATCTCTGACACATATGCCGTCCGCTCCTTGCCGTTCTGCACGAAGTAATGAACCAAACTCTTCCCTGACTAACCACCCCCAACCAAGTTAGCACCCTAAGCCCTCGCAGCACAGCAACCAAGAGGACATACCTTGTAGTACCCAACCTCATTCCGCCTCGTCAACTCCGGAATCAACGGCGTCGCACAAATCTTCACAAACTGCTCCATCGCCAACGGGTGATCCAACTCCTCCGTGATCGACCTCTGTAGCTCATCCGGCATATTATAGCATGAAATCATCGCCTTGCCATCCTGTCCCGCCCCTTCACCCGCTAAAGCGAACGAGAACCGATCTCGGTATTTCTGCGCCAGCTTGGTGAAGCGTTCTCGTAGCGTGGTGTCTTCCTCCGAGGAGCCGAAGTGGCCGATGAAGAGGACGTCGTCGGTGGAAAGGAAGGCGGTGGTGTTTTGCGAGATTACGGTTGAGAGGGGAGGGCGGAGCATGCGTCGGAGGAAGGAGAGGATGGAGGGGGCGCGGCGCGGGCCGCGGTAGCGGGAGAGATGGCCGGAGGGGTGGTAGAGGCGGATTGTCGGGAAGGAGGAGATGTCGAGAGAGGAGCAGAGGGTGATTGTTGAGGAGGAGGCGGAGCAGTCGATGCTGGTTATGTGGGTTGGGTCTTTGGACTGGAGGGAGACCCATTCTGGTTCGAGGAGTTGGCTTTGTTCGCTGGGAGGGATTGGTTAGGTTCTTGATCGCGGATTGGATTTTGGAGAGGGCGCATACTCGGTTGGCTGGAGGGAGGGAGGCTTGGGTTAGTATCCTTGATTCTTAATGGTGCGACGGGGGATACGTACGTGGATGACTTCAAAGGGATCGTTGTTAGCTGATGGGATTCCTTCATCAGATGCTCAAAGAAGACTTACAGGCAACGAGGGTGAAGTCGTTTGTCTCCAGAGTCTCCTTCAGGGACCCCACATCCGCAGCGTGGTCCCATGCAAGAGCGGAAGGCGCCGCCAACAATGACAACGCCAACAACAGTCCTTTATTCCACATTTTCGAGCTTTGGACATAGAAGCAAAAGAAACATAAAGAAGAAGAAGACCGTGGAATTCGCATCTCAAGATGGCCCAACTGTCCGCAAATCTCCCCTTCGCAGAGGATGACGCAGGACGGGATGTCCATTTGAGCGCTTCCAAAAGTGACAGGGGGAGCTCCTGCAGAAAAGCTTGTGTTACAGGGGGGCTGATCACCCCTCTGCGACAACGACTTCCCCAACTTTTGGCCCCTGAGACGACCCCAAACCTAAAAACCAGCCGATAAACCACGCTCGAGCGCAACGGCTCCTGTTTCATGATCACCAGAGGCAACTGTGCCGCCGTCCGATGTGCCGGCCCGGATCACCACGAACGGCAAGGGTGGGGGCGAGGGGACCGGGCGACGAGAATGATCCCAAATCTTTTCCATCCTGATGTTCTGCGTCCTTGACGGTCTTGCTCTTGTCGTGAAGAAACGCAAACAACACATCCACAATGGCCTCATTACGGTCGATATTCACATCCCTCACGGCCCTCACGGCCCTTGCGGCACTGCGCATCGGCGCCGCCACCGCTGACCAACAAACCCCCATAACCACCCTCGACGACTACGTCTGCACCCACCCGCCATACCAAGTCCTCATGGTCTCCAAATCCCCCCTCGTAATCTACATCACCAACTTCCTCACCCCTTCGGAGCGCGCCCACCTCCAAGCCATCAGCGACTCCACATTCACGCGCTCCAACGTAGCCTCCCGCTCCGGCGGCGCCTCCCACCGCGTGCGCACCTCGCAATCCACAAACGTCCCGCGCGACGCCCTCGTCCGCTGCATTGAGTCCCGTGCCCTCGCCTTCCAGGGCTACGACACCCCGCGGTCGCACCTCGAGCCCATCCAGCTGGTGAAATACGGCCCCACGGAGCGCTACCACTTCCACACGGATTGGTTCACCGACCCGGCGCATGCGGCTGCCTCGACGGGCGGGAACCGCGTTTCGTCATTCTTTGCGTACGTGCATGTCGCGAATGATACCACGGGCGGAGGGACGAACTTCCCCCACCTGGAGGCGCCGTCTGATGCGCGCTGGTGCGAGGAGGGGATCGTGGACTGTGACGAGGAGTGGGAGAGGGGGGTAACGTTTAGGCCGGTGGAGGGGAACGCGGTTTACTGGGAGAATTTGCTGCCGAATGGGCAGGGCGATGAGAGGACGCTGCATGCGGGATTGCCGGTTACAGGGGGAGGGAAGATTGGGATGAATATTTGGACGAGGGAGATGCCGCTAGGGGAGGATGTTAGGGGGGTGGATGTGTGATGTTATTTCCAGGCAAATGTAGAGGCTTTGGTGGCGCTGGAGTTAGCTTTGTCTAGATCACGGCAGGTGATAATGCGTTGTCACAGGTGCCCAAAACCAACAGTGTCTCCATTTACTACTATTACATTACATTAACCCGAGATGTCTAGACACTTTATCTTTTCTGATCAGTGCCCGCGGACGTTATACTAGCTGTCTAGACACCCCATTCTTTCTGATGAGTGTACACTGATAGTAGGCTACTGTTAGGCCGTGTATATTTCCATTCCTAGAACCACCGTTGAAGGTGATAACAGGAGTACCTTAGCTCCCGAACGCGAGAGGCAACTCAAACCGAAGACCAAGTATGTCGAACCAAAGGCCGACGGGAGTCTTCCAATACCAAGTTCAGCGACTTAACCCAAGCTCGATCCCAAACTGAGGGTTGCCAAATCCAATACCAAAATCCGACAAATTGCCTGACTCTGCGCTGAAGAAGTCACAGGGCGAGACGGTGTTTATATCGCAACGTGATGAGCACCACAGGAGGTTCCAGGGTTCTTGCAAAGAGAAGATGGCTGACTGACGCAAGGGTAGGGTCGACAGTTGGCCTTCTCGTGGAGGTCCTTCGAGATCGCAAGAGTTGCTCACTTCCCAATCCGAGTCAGCCAGCCAGTCTCGAATCCTGGGTCGTCCAATAGAAGTTTCAGTCCCTCAACTCGTTTCTCGTCCCAAAAGATCAAGCCCCACCATTTCCAATCCTCCAGGAGGCTCTCTTTTTTGACTTGCGCTGCAGTCCGGGCCACGTGACTGAGATCAATGGATGGGTGGATGCAGGCGCCCCAATTGTCCCATCTTGAACCATCTACCGCGTCTGACCACCCATATGGCGGTGGGAGAGTCGTCTTCCGGAATGTTGAGGCCGGGGGTTTCCAGATCTTCGTGAAAGAATGACCATGAGGGACGATCATGGGGAAGCTGTACTTCAGCTCTCTCTGAAGAGTCCATCTGGAGCTAGTAGTGTCATGACGTAGGCCTGACTTAAGATCATCCTTCGCGATTGCGCGTGCTGCAGTGGAATAGATCTTGTGTGGCAGCTGCTTCACGGTGTCTGGAAACCGCCAGGGCTTTGCGGAATAGCGAATCATTTGCGAGAGCTTCTCGATCGATACCTTGCAGCTCTCGATGTTGTCATGGATGAATTGGCATGCTGTGATGTTGTGACTGCCGGGACCGGATCTTCGCATCGAGGGCTTGAGATGGTAGCAGGCCGTGAGGATGAAGTTATGCGCCTGGGATATTTCCTCCAGCTCCCAAGGATGGTATGGGTCGTATATGGTTTCGTGCAGCTTGGTGCACATTTGCTCGCGGAGATCAAAATAGAGGGGCCTGATCCAGTGCCCGTGAGTTTGCGAATTGGCTTCGATGAGATAGTGGTAGACTCGCATGTATTCTCCGCACCGTTCAAGCCCCATGTCCAGCTGCCGATCACGCCGAAGCAAAGCCCTTCCCAGACGCCGCCGCTCTGCGAGGCTGAACGGCTCGGCACAGTACTCGTAGATATGCCGATTATAGGCACGAGTCTCACAATCCTGAATGATGATCCTGTCTTCCATGTCCCAGAGTCTCGACTCCTCGTATATGTCGATAAGGTGCTGCGCCGCTTCATTCAGGCGCAGAATCGGCACCACCATACGTGGTGTGATGCTTCGCATGAGAATATGGCTCGCTGTTGAATACCGGGCTGCCATCTCTGTGTCGTCTCGGAACTCCCCGTTCACCTGTCTGAGGATTTGCATATCCTCGCAAAACAGAGCGACGAAATTGTGTTTGGTCAAGGGCTCCATCGCGTAGGGCGCGAGGTCCTTCATCTCGCGAGCGAGAACCAGAGCGACCGCATCGCGGATCACCGGTCCTAGTTCGAAGAGAGCCGGTGCAATCAGTATGGCTGTTCTTGACGCTCGAAAGGTGCGGAATAGGGTCGGCGACGCGCGGATTGCTGCAGCGAGGCTGACGCGACCGTGGATGATATGGAGTTGCTCCAGAATTATGATTCGGATCTCTTCTGGCAGATGGTCGAAGCGACTTCGTTGAGAGATTGTATTCTGCTCCTGGGCGCGGATGAGCCACGAGCGCGGTAAGAGGAAGTCGGGCATCGCGAATCCCTCGTGTTTTCAGGCTCGCGATGCTGGTCGGTCGGCTGGAGAGGCTGAGAGCGGGGCTGCGTTTCGTGGGAGCGAAGGCGGTGATGTAAAGAGAGGATGACGCAAAGAGACGCTGATGCAAAGAGATGCTGGTGCAATGAATTCTACTGCAAAAGGGATGTTGCGAAAAATCAGGAATGCCATTGCGAGAGGTTGTGAGTTCGGAGTCTCAGTCTTGTTGACTTGCTTGCTGATGAGAGGCAATGTGGGGTCCCTTAGCATAAGTGGGGCCGCTCAGTGTAAGTAAGTCGCTCGGTCTGTCCCGGCTCGCGTCTCCTGTGCTTCAGATTCTCATTCTGGTGAAGCTAATCGGTCGCAAGTGCGGCTGTTGAGAGCGGGGGATTGTTCTTTAAGCGACTACGATAGTGAAGATGCAAATGTCGCTGGTTGCAAAGAATTATACACATCACTCTATGCCGGCGCTGAAAGCTCTGTTGCTAGAGAGACGCTGCTGTGAAGAGGTTACGGGTTGTGAGAGGCCTGCTGGTCACTGGAGAGAAGAACGCAAGGCCGTGATTTGTTGTTGGCTCGCCCTTGACACCTCAGACCTTGCTGTCGCCGAAATATGCATGTGCCCAGACGCACTGCATTCTCTGATAGAACTGTTCATTCACCCCAAGCTGGATTGAATTAGGCGTATCCAGCAAAAATCGCTCTCTCTGTCCGCAAAAAGGCTTCCGAGGCCACCGTGTGCCTGTTGCATTCGTCAAAGGCGGTTTGTGAGGCAACGAAGGTGTATTTCAACATGTTGAAGTCTAATTACAATATACAAGGCTTTCGAAAATGCAAGTCAAGCCTTAGACTGTCAGCTTAAAGCATGCATCCGGAGAAACAAGTTGCTCAAGAAACTTCCGCCGACCAAGGTCCCTAGCAAGTGGGACAAACAGGATGGAGGTGAGTAGGGAAAGGCCGGCAAGACTTACTCGATATACTAGTACCTCGGAGTACGCCGTCATCTGTCTGGGAAGAAGAGTATAGCACCATACTTCTCATTGCAGAAAGGTTCAGATTCTCGGCGGAACACTTCAAATATTTTTACAAGGTCAATTCATCTTACAAAGATGAACCCGTGTCTTACCACTTCCACATTCTCTCCAACCCCCCAGGTCGAACAAAGGGAATCGTAGGTGTGAGTCAGGCCTGCTTGCTGTTTTAATACAATGTGTATGATCGATTGTTGTGATACAATATGGTCACCTGGTTGGCCACGTGACTCGCCACCTTCCACCACTATATTACTGGCTCTCTGCCACCCTCTCCTTTTTATCTAGAATAAGCAATTCCGTCACTCTTTTGCCGAACGGCCAGAAAACCGCTCTGTTTTGTGTTCCACAATTGTCCCACAGTTTCCCACAGAAGTGGGGAGCCCCCTTTCCTTTGGCGAGGGCCTCGGTATCATCGGCATCACATCTCCACCCCTGTATCATGGCTTGAACTCCACGGTTGCTCTAGGTTGACGAGTTACCCAAGGGTAGGAAACATTGAAATCTGACTTGTCACATTAAAATGAGCCATCAAAACATGCAGCAACGTCTGACAAGATAACACTGACAATTAGCACCTATGTACAACAAGACAGGCTATTACACGACTTCCATAGCAACCGAATCGGCCTATAGAAGTTGTTGTCTGTGTCCCCATGCAATATCCTCTGCTGGCATGGTTCGTTTAATAACCTCCATGGAAATTCGGCGTCGTTGAATGGGCGAAAAAGCATTATGCCCGGGGATACTTCGTTGTTTGCAAAGTGCCTTGCAAAATTTACTTTCGAAGTTCGCGCAGCCAACCCGTCTCAAACTCCTGGAGCAAGCACTTGAGGCCTTCCACGCGCTGCCCATCCAAAAAGATGAACCCCCACCACTTCCAGCTTCAATGAGAACGCTTGGCTTCTTCGGTCCCGGCATCATAACCGGCGAGTTGAACCATGTATCAATGCACACACTATGATGCAGATGAAGACCCCAGCCGAGCCATTCGCCGCCGTTGATGGCATCACGCCACCCATAGTTCAGTGGCGAGTTCTCCATGCATGCTTCCGTGCTGCTGGTGACCTTACAATATTCCGATGTGGGATCTGTGAAGCTGGTGCGACCGGCATTTACTGGCGAAGTTTGCAAAACCCATTTTGTGTTCACCCCTTCATGGGTGTCTCTCAGAATCCCGCGTGCGGTGCCGTCGATTCTCTGGGATGCATATAGTGTCCGCGGTAACTTCTCCACAATGTCGGGGAAGTGGCAGGGCATCGCAATGAAGGAAACCAACTGCGAAAGCTCTTGGATCGAGAACTTGCATAGTTTATTCTGGCAACGGAGGCGGATCCAGTTTGTTGGGCAAGGGAGAATGATCTGGCGGCCGTCGCGCATTTCCGTGTAAGGGAGACATCCAAACACACATTATCTGTATGTGGCAGATAATAGTGACTAATTCCGTACCAAGCAAAAACAGCCAGCCAACCCAATCCTCCCTTAACTAGTTAGAGTCCCAACAAAACCGCCATGTTATTCTGGGCTGTATGATTCTTTGGGGTATCAGTACCTAGGTACTTCGTACTACTAAGCATAATGGCAGAGCAAACTCGAGTCATCTCAGATCAATAGGCATAAAACACTTAGCCTTAGCAACGTTGTGGACAGTCACACCAACATTTACAATCATTTTATGTATTTCATGGACCAATTGATACTTAAATTTAAGTTACGCTACCCGGAGTACCTAGGAGCCCTGGGCGTTCAAACAATCCGGCTATCTTAGGTACCAACAAAGAAGTACCACAGTTCGGCTCGTTTACCGCCCAAAGAACCCACAGCAGCCAAACCAAGCTTTCAGCACATCCTTTGCCTGCTTACACCACCCTTTCTTCGTCTCCTCCCTACCCTTTATCTCAAGCGGAACCATCCCCTCCGGCCTCGGTTCCACCGGCGTCGGCCACATAGGCTTCAAACCGGCATCAACAGCAGACCAATACCCCTCCACAAGCCCATGCTCCACAGCGCTCTTCACATCCTTCGCCACAAACGACGGCGGCTTTCCCGGTGGGATAACCTGCCCTTCGAGCAGGATATCCTTCCATCTCGCCCCCGCGTGGGGCTGAAATTTGGGGACGCCAACCGTATAAACGGAGCGTACGGGAGGGACGTGTAAGTCGTCATCGCGGGCGTCAATGCCCTTCTGAATGGCATACAGGGGCTTGTCGGCTTGGCCAAGGCTGCGGTCGATACAGCGGAAGAGCCTCTCATCGGGGGGACCGCCGTACAGTGTGAGTTTGAGGTCTATCCGGCCGAGGGTTGCACTCTTGGTAAGCCAGCGAAACTGCAGGAGTTGGAGGAAAGTTTGCGCAGGGACTCCCTCGGGCGAAGGTGCGGGTCTGTCGACGGTGCACATGTGCACCGGCGGCATGTTGCGCTGAATCTTGTCGACGAGGTCTTCCTGGGTGAGCTTTGCGTTGTCCTCTGTGCAGTCGTAGCCGAGGCGGCCGCAGTTCATGATGAGGTAGAGGATGAGCTCGACATCGAGCTCGCGGTCCTTGGGCTCCCAGAAGACGAGGATGCCTTCGATGCGGAGGTGCTTCTTGGACCTCTTCAGGCGCCAGGGCGAGCGGTCGCCCTGCGGAAGGTCTGGCGGCGCGTCGTTGGCCGGGTTGTGGTACTTCTTGAAGTTATCGTAGTACCGGGCAACGTCGGACGAGGTGATGACCCAGGGGTAGCCGTTTTCGTGGGCGAGACGCCGGGCGTCTTCGCCACTGCCGCCGAGGACGAGGACGGTCCTTTCCACGATGGTGTTCTTGGCGTCCAGGAGGCCGCACAGGGGAGACGTGGGAAGCACCATGTTGGGGAAGTCCATCGGCGGGCAGGGGGCCAAGGCGTCGTTGAGGAGCCGGGCCATATCTCGCTCGGTGACCTTGACGCCGCTGTGGAAGACGACGTATGCGATGTTGTTGCCGTAGAAGTAGCTGATCACGTCGGCGACACCATCGCGGGCGACTAGGGCGCCCTCGGTGTTGGTTGTCACCAGCGCATCCATGTCGAAGACGAAGCCGATTCGGACCGATTTCATACGGTCTGGGCTTCCGAATGCGTTTCTCATTCCGCGCCCCATGGTTTCTGCTTCCACTGCTCTGCGTTCTACTACGGGATGGGATGTTTCTAAGATGGAGAGAGATTCTACCCAGGAGAATTGGAACGCAAGAGAAGGTTGATCTTGATGAATTTCTGAACGCGGCATTCTAGAGGCTATGAGCGCTTATATGGAACTAGAAATGCTGCTTCAGCCAAGCCTCAAGAACATTGTGTTTCGTGAACAAAGAGACTGAAAGACCAAACCCCTCCATCGTCTGCTGCTGTTATAGAATGCGACAAAGGGTGCTCTCCTGGGACAACTAGAGCACCGAAGTGAGCTGCTGAACAAAGGATTTTCATGCTGACATCTTTTGCGGGCCCTCCTTCGCTCAAGCTTTGGCTGAAATTGAGTGGTGTGCAAAAACAGGACGATCCTAGGAGACGAACCCGATTTCTTGTCGTCTATGAAATGGTGCTCTGAGCGGAATTTGCTGTCTTGTGGATAAGAAGCGGAGATAAATTTCCGGATCATATAAAACCCAAAACCAAATACAAATTATCTTTCCATCATACATGAGTCTATGTGAGCAGAGGTGGGTATACAATTCTATCGCGACGCGGCTCTACTACTTTGCCTTCTCTCCACTCTCACTAACCCCCGAACCCTGAGCGCACTCTCCCGAAGCCTTACCCTCCCCAGCTTCGGCCACAGCGCCCTTTTCGGCCCCTCGCCTCTTCTTGATAGTCTTCCACTCCACCACAGCCGCCCCAAGCAGCATGACAGCGCTCAGCACAGCTGCCAGGAGAAACACGCGCGTCAGTGCATAACTGTATGCTTCCACAACGGCGTCCATCTCAGCCGGCGGTACAACTTGTTGAAGATCAGTAGCGCCGGTATTGACAATGACCTGCGGGTCGAGTCCCGCAACGCCAGACAGACTCTCAACCAGCTTGTTTGAGAAGACATTCTGGCCGACGGCCAGGAAGACCGCGCCGCCGAGTTGCTGCATGAAGAACATAAGAGAGACACCAAGCGGGACGTCGGAGCGCGACAAGACGGTCTGTGCGGGTATCATCGAGCTTTGGAAGCCACAGCCGATACCGAAGCCGTACAGGGCCTGATAGCCGAGCCATTTGCCTTGTCCGGAGCTTGGGTGGAGGGTCGACAGCAGTCCGCCGCCGATGGAACAAAGGACGGGGGCGGCAAGCATCCCTGGTACGTAGTAGCCGACCTTTTGGGTGAATACGGCGACGATAATGCCCATGACAACGAGACCTAGCACCAAGGGGAGAGAGCGGATGCCGGCTTGGGTGGCTGACTGGCCCTGCGCTGCCTGGAACCAGACCGAAAGATAGTAGGCGACGCACATCATGCCGCCTGAGAGGAGCAGGAGGAAGAACATGCTGCCGGCGATGGAGCGGTTGAGTACCACACGGGCGGGAGCCATCGCGGTTTCTGGTGTTAAGAACTCAACGGCCACGAAGATAGCGAAGAGGACGACGAAGGTGACGAGCAGGCCGATGATCCTGGGGGCTGACCATGGGAACTCGGGCGAGCCTCCCCACTGGAGGGCGAGAATGATCGAGATCATCGAGGGGGCGAAGAAGAAGAAGCCGATGGGGTCTAGTTGTTTGAGCTGGGCGAGCAAGCTCAACCTTTCGCGCTTGGGGGGCTCGATGCGGAAGAAAATGAGGATTGCAAGGATGGTGAAGCCACCAATGGGCAGGTTGATGTAGAAGCACCATCTCCAGGTCCTATGGGAAGTCAGTGACCTGCCAGTATTGTCTGGGAGCAAGTTGTGGGCGGGTGCTTACACGCTATCGGTGAGAGTGCCGCCGATTATTGGTCCTAGGACAGAGGAAATGGCAAAAATGAGACCGCTCATCGATATGAAGATAGGGCGCTTGCGGAGAGGGACCAGGGGTATCAGCAACATGGTCCCACCAACCCAGACACCGGCCGCTCCCGCGCCCGCGATTGCCCGGCCCAAGATAAAGGCAGTGGAGGTAGGCGCCGCGCCGCAAAGGGCCGAGCCCACTTCAAATACCACGATTGAGATCAGGAAGACCCATTTGAGTGAGTAGAGCTTGTAGATCCGGCCGAAAACGGGAGTGAAGCAGGCGTTGGTCAACATGTAGGCACTGCCATACCACCCAATATCCTCAATTGAGCTGAACTCGTTCGTGATTGCAGCAATGGGGGTCGCGATGATTATTCGGTCCTGCGCCGTTATTAGCTAAGGCAATTGCACGAGCCCCAAACGATGTACCTACCAATGCAACGAGGAACATGGCCAAGTACATGCCGATCAGGATTGTCCAGAATTTCAAGGATTTTGGTTGGTAATTCTGCTCGGCATCTTCATACTCGTCCACCTCATCAATCGAGCCGCTCGAATCGGCCGCTTTTTTTGCTTCGGCAGAAGCTCGGGGTGAAACAGAAGCCATGATGTTGTCAGTCGCTCACCAAAGTCTGCGGGATTACTATGGGTGAAGCGATGCATTCGTCTGGTGCTCCAGTGCCGAGCATCTTGGGCGCGCCGACCGGCGACGGCACTTATATACATGTCGAGACATATTCTTCGGCCAAATCAAGCAGAAAGACGCAAATCTTCCCACAGTCCGGGATCTTGACGGCAGTGGTGAGGTAACAGTCAAATGCCCGACTTCGTGCTGAAGTGCTTCGAGAAGAATCGGCGATCATCGCAGCGGGGCCGACGCCGATTGTCTCGGGATTTACTGTCGCCCGAGCTTGGTCACCTGACATCGCGTCCGCGCCGCTTTCGGGAGTCAGAATTGTCCGAGTCGTCGCAGGCAGCAGTCGTCTCGCCGTTCGGGCTTTTGATACCGCCAGCGATACAAAGCTGCCCAACAGTAAGACGAGTCGGCTTGACGGCAATTAGATTGACACGTCTCCCTAGCATGTCGGACAAGCTCCACCGCCCACAAACAGCGACAAGGGCGGAAATGGCATCGGGGAAGGTGCAGCGGGTGCTGGCGTGTGTCCTTTGTCAGCAGCGCAAGGTCAAGTGTGGTAGGTCCAACACCGCGCCGTTTGCATTTTTGAGGGATTTTGTCGCTGCTCGCCTGGGTCATTTGTTTGCGCGCTGGGACCTATGGCCAACTGACAAGTCTAGATCGGGTCTTTCCTTGCGGCGGCTGCGCAAGAGCTAGCGTACAGTGCGTACCCGGCTCGATGATCTCGCGGCAGAGGAAACGCAGATTCCCTGAAAAGGAGCTACTGAACCGCATCCGACACTACGAAGCGCTCCTCCGCGAGAACAGTGTCAAGTTTGAGCCTCTCCATGGCGGGCCCCAGCAGAAGACCGCGGACCAAGAGCAGCTCAGTGGCCCCGGTGGCCCACAGGGGGATTGGTCTTCGTCCCAGTCAACTGCAGCCAAGGCCGAGAGGAATGAGGGGGCGTATGAACCCAGGTACGCCATGGTTCTAGAAAGCTTATTTCCCCCAATTTTCTGCGTTGCAACTCGCTAATTCACCATAATTTTCTAGGAACTTTTGGCACGCCATGAACCAAGCGGTACGTGCATCGCATCATGAATACGGATAAACTCACCCCCTGACTTTGGCGCTATGATCATCAGGTTCGTGACATCGACGGCGCAAGCGACTCCTCGGAGGACGATCTTCGTGAGCTCGACATCAAGGATGCACTGCATCGAGGCTTCCACCACAACGACAACCTGCTTCTCGGGTTCCCCGACACACTCATCGATCTCGCAACCCTGCACCCTGACCCCATACAGATCTTTCGGATCTGGCAGGTATACTTAGAAAATGTGGATCCTATGTTCAAGGTCACTCACAGCACTACGCTGCAGGCTCGGATCATCGAGGCCGCTACGAATGTCAAAAATATTCCTCCAGCCCTGGAGGCACTCATGTTCAGCATATACTGCATCACCATCTCGAGTCTGGACCCCAGCGACTGCCAAGCGTTGTTCGGCTCATCCAAAGATGATCTCATGACCTCGTATCGATTTGGTTGCCACCATGCCCTAACAAACGCTCGGTTTCTACAGACACGGGACCGAGACTGCTTGACGGCCTTGTTTTTCTACCTTGTCAGTGTCCTGAATGCCTCGAGAGAAGTGTATGCTAACCAGCGCAGGTTTCCATCGGCCGAAGAATTCACCCTCAGTCCCTCTGCTCCTTGTACGCTGTCGCTATGCGCATCGCTCAGCACGTTGGCATTCATAGCGAGGCATCACTCGCAAAGTGCACAGTGTTCGAGGCTGAGATGAGACGTCGACTTTGGTGGGCCCTGGTCCTATTTGACAGTCGCATGGCTGAGATGGCGGGGTGTATGAACGTCACATATTTGGTCCCCGTTTGGGACTGCAAGGTTCCACTGAACGTCAACGATTCGGAACTGCGACCTGAGATGCGAGAGCCACCAACCTCGGCGAGAGTAGCCACCGAGGCAATATTCGCCGTTGCCCGCGCCGAGTTTGGGGAGTTTGTTCGACACGCGGCCTTTCAGCTCGACTTCACGTGTCCTTGGCTGAAGCCCCTCGCCAAGGACCCCCAGCACCCTCCGACACCAGACGGTTCCGTGATGCCCGTCCTCGAAAGAGTCCTCGAACAGAAGTATCTTCAAGTTTGCGATCCAAACAACTCGCTCCACTACATGACCATTTGGATGACAAGGTCTCAGCTGGCCAGATCCCACTTGATCGAGCATTTCTCCAAAAACCCCGACCCTTCGAAACTCACCGAGGAACAGAGAGGCGCCGCCTTTGCACACGCTCTGAGGGCACTTGTTTGCAACACGCGAATAATGACGTCGCCTCTCACCAAGAAGCTCCGTTGGCTGACCCAATTCTACTACCCCTTCCCCGCTTACGTCTATATCTCCCAGGAGTTGAAGCGAAGGCCCCTCTGGGAGCAAGCCGACAAGGCTTGGGCCATCATGTCGGAGAATTACGGGTCTCTTTATACTTCATTCTTTTTGGAAACGGACGACCGTCCGCTCTTCAGGGTATTTGTCAAGCCCATTCTTGCGGCATGGGACGCACGGGAAGCAGCACTCTCTGGACACGCGGGCGTATCTATGACACCGCCGGTGATCGTTCAAAAAGTCAGGCATCAGCTGGAGCTGATCGAACAAGACGAGGGACTAAACTTGGGGATGGGAGACACACCTGACTCGTCAGACTTGAACTACTTCGCCATGAGCATGCCAGTGAGCTCAGACAATCAACTGCAGCTCGATGTTGGGCTACAGCCAGGCTTTCAAATGCCGCTAGGTATTGATGCAGGCTCGTTGGGCTGGGGAGCGACTAAGTGGATTTAGGATGCTTTGTTTCAAAACTGGCTGCCGGCGGAGGTGCTTTCGACGTATTGCGGGCCGCAGCCCGGTGTCATTGGGGGAGTTTTAGAGCGCCTGCGGAACGACTGGATATGATGATGATAACAGACCTATTATGTTTTGCAATTTCTATGTACATGCGTGACCCTGGGCCGCTCCTGTGTTACAGGTTGGAAATTAAGATGTGCTGTCATAATTGATGTTCCGATTAAGAGCGCTGAGGCGAAGCCTCGCGCCCTGAAAGTTATCTCATAGGTAGGGCTAATAGAACCCTAACCCTGAACCATCATTTGTCCTTAACAAGTGCCCCAGGAGCTTGCGGTTGGTGCGGGAGGTCAATTGCCAACTGCTGGGAAGTTGGACCTGCAGTCTGGGCAGAACCGCTGTCATCCCGTCACATGTCCAGCTGGAAATTTACAAGGGCAAAGGCTTACAACTGTGGGACGTTGAAGCCTTTACATTCAACATTCATTCAATTCATTTGCAGGTATTTTTTTGTTAAGTAACCGTACAATGCCTTAATGTTGGAAGAAAGAAGAACTATGTGCATAGAACAATGCATATGTACACAGATAAGTGCCTGAACAAAGCCATCGAGGAGTATCCACTTGTCACTAGGGCTCCGAAGGTAAAACCATCCTTCCCGCGCTGCATGTGAAGATTCTTCCTCTCCACACTGCCGTAATCTTTCGCCTTGGCCATCACCAACCTAGTCACCACACAACAAAAATGAGTGATAGTGACTCCAACTCGGGCGAGTTAGCGCTCTCGCCTTGGAGACAGTCCCTCCTTGACTATCTTAGCAGCATCGAAACGGCTGGCGACTTTTCTTGCAACCAATCCTACGACGTCTTTGTCCATCCAGGTCTGGAGATCGATGGCTACGGACAGATTCCGCTGCGCTGTGTGCTCGCAGCGCCCAGGCCATCAAAGAGAGGTGTCGACTGGAATCCTTTGGCATGGGGGACCAGACCATGGTGGATGACTCAGTGCGCAAGACGTGGGAGCTGGACCACACGCAATTCCGCCTCAGCAACCCGCGCTGGCAAGCCTTTCTGGACCACGATTTCTGGACCACGACGTCGCGGCCCACGCCTGCCAATGGCTAGGGCTGGTTGGCGCCCAAGCCAAGCTGCACAAGCTCCTTCTTTACGAACCCGGGTCCTTCTTCAGGCGGCACAAGGACTCGCAGAAGGAACTCGGCATGGTCGGCACCCTTGTCGTCTGCCTGCCTTCGGAGCACGAGGGCAGCGAGGTCCACATCTCGTTCCGAGGCGAGAAGCGTGCCTATGCCACTGCCCCGGCGTCCAAGTTCGACATGACAGCTCTGGCCTGGTTCAGCGAGGTCTCGCACGAGGTCAGAGAGCTGACGTCGGGCTATCACCTCATGCTGACGTACAACAGGGCCTTTCCATCGGCAGCAGCCCACGCTCGGCCTCCTTTTTTGACGCCCAGACCGAGAACCTGCGGCGGACCCTGGCTGACTGGCGTACGACAGACAGCACCGACTGCAAAGCCTACTACCCGCTGGAGCACAAGTACAGCGACTCTAGCTTACATGAGGCCCAGCTCAAGGGACGAGACGTGGCCGTGTGTCAGCTTCTCTACCGCACCGTCGCGGCCGCTGGGTTCTCCGTCTTCCTTGCTAGCATGGTCCATCACAAGGAAGAGTCCCCAGACAATCAATGGACGGTGCTGGACAAGATAGTCACCTGCAACGGGGATCTGATAGCCAGGGAGCTTCTCGTCTACCCAGATGAGATCCTTAGTGCCCATGTCCTCTACCATGATGATATTAACGGCACTGACGCCAACAGCGTTGATGAGCCTGAGTACCTTAGCAACGAGGACTCACCAGCCCACTTCCGCTATCATGATACTGTAAGTCCCCCACCCCCTCCAAACGCTTATTGCCTAGCGGCTAACTTCTGTGGTGATGTTATAGGTTGTCGTACTCTGGAAGAACTTCGATTTGGATTCCTCGCTCGGCCTAGACCGAGGCCACCTGCTTACCGATTCTTTGATCACCAAAATCGCTCAGGATGTCGTCGATTCACATGGTGACAAGGAAGCTAGAGCCTGCGCCACGCGGTTCATGAAAGCGTGCTGTGCGAGCGAGAAACACAGACCGACGTCCACTCTACCTCAGATGGTGCAGTGGGGTGTGGAACTCGATGACGACGCCCTGTACGATGCGGCAGTCAAGGCTGGCTATGGCCAAGGTGACGTTCAACAAGCACTTGCTCGCCTCGTAGAGAAGGAGCATTCTAGGCGCGCCAACCCGAAGGGCTTTGGAAACCAAGACTGGGACGGATGGTATGCACTCTCCCTCTCTCTCTCTCTCTCTTTCTCACATTTTGCGCCGTGCTAACTACTCTGTCTCCCTCTCGTAGGCTTGGCGTAATTGTCCATCATGTTCCGTCCCTCACACGTCTCGGGTCTGTCTTATACCGCTTTGCATCCAAACTAGGGGATGCTGGTATCGAGGCGTCATTCTACCGCTGGAAAGATGCTACCTTGATGGCCTAACTCAAGACTAAGCCGTAGCTTGAATGTGGCGATTGTGGCTTCGTCCTTGAAGTCATGTTGGCCCGTCATGACGATGTCGAGTGGCTCACGACTAGGTACGTCTACATACCTACCAACTGTCATTATTCGACCCTCAAGTTAGGCTGATATGTCGTTACCCCCCAGCTTGCTACTGAACCTATGCTCTCGCGGCACAAGGCAGCTCCTTTGTGATATCCTGGGTGGAGTATTTACAAGGAAAGGGAAAAATACATTCTCGTTGAGCGAGGCCACGGCCATTGTCAAGCACATGCTACACCACAGCGATGGGGCTTTCTCGCTCCGAGCCGCCGACTTTGCCGCTGCATCCTCGATATGTACGGACGCCCTTATCTCGGTCATCGACCAGAGTCTCGCCCTGGGCCTCGCAGATCCTATCTACCATATCCTTGAAGACAGCCGTCGCGAGTTTCAAGTTGACCAGCTCCCGGTCGGGGCGGAACCCAGGGTTGCCAAATTCCTTTGTAACCTGGTTACAGAACTGCTGCAGCAACAGACCAACCTAGACCCTATAAAATTAAGTCTAAAGACCTTCTTCGAGGCCTTCCTGACAAAAGGTCGTCTGCGTGAGGTACCAGCGTACCCAGAGTATACTTTTCAGGTGAGTAAAGATAAAATAAAATAATAAACAATAGCTAATGAGAACTTTAGGGATGGGCCACTCCGGCACGAGGATGCGGTGACGCCTCGTGTGGCGATGGCAGAGAAATAGATGCTTTTCTTCTCTCTGAGCAAGAGAAAACGATTCGTTTTGACAAGTCCTAAGGCACCTTGAAGGTCGCCTGCAGTGCGATGGGGTGATTGACTTCCAGATGGACTGGGCGAATAATGGTCTTGTTGTGAACAAGGTCCAAAGGGTATTTCAGCGAGACTTTCTCGCTATGAGTCGCAGGTCAAAGCCCTCGAAAGCTTGGTCCGGCCGCTGAAAGGAGAGTATCTAGAGAAGCTTCTAGGTGACAGCGCATATCGAAAGCTGGTCATGCTCGAGGACATTCGCCCGGCTGCTGACGACGTACGACGGAAGAGGCCTGCTGAGGAAGAGGTGGATCATGATCGAAAACGCACCAAAGTTACAGCCTAGTAAATAGATAGGCAATGTATTGTATGCTGTACCATAGATCGAGCCCATAGCTTACGAGAACACCCGACGAGTGTCTAAACCATGGCATGCATTTCCACTCATCGTCTCACACGGTTGCGACGAAAATCGCTGCCTCCTATCAATAACCGCGATGATGGTGGAAGACGAGCTACCGCCCTTTGTGTAAGACTATCGGCTCGAAACCTAGTTCTTGAGGAAGCGTATTGTGGTGGGGTGCTTCCGATGTACCTTAACCGCGTAGCCCCCATCGAGATGCCCCTACATACATACTGGTGACGATGACGACTATGCCTGTGGTGACAGCGGAAAACGGGACGGGCTGTAGTTAGACTGCTGGATTTGCAGTGTATTGTGTCGGATCACCATGCTCCCGCCTCCATAGGAAACGCATCAGCCCAGCAGGAAGTGTCGGCGAAGCCGGGCACCCATGAGGCCAGGAGCGAGCAGCTAGAGGATACTACAGAGTTAAAGCGGTCGATCGGGGTTAGCAGACTAAGTCACTCAGCAGTCGCGCATCTCCATCCCAAAAGCCGCAGAACGCACCTGTTGCTCCCCGAACAACAGCGATACACACTTTATTCACTGGCAGCTCACCATTCACCGTGCGAAAATTTCCAACTACAAAAAAACCCCCACCTCCTTCCACTTTCAAAACTTCCATCCCCCAACAAAACCCAACTTCCTCCTCACCCATCCTTCCTACCACCATACCACAACAACATACGGTGGAAACGGAGTAAGTGAAACAGTACCTCCTTATTATTAACATAATCACAACTCTATCACCTCATCCCTGCAATTTCCACCGTACAGCGAAGCTTGCAATCTCTCCATTCTCCCTGCCGTCAAAACACTTGCCTCCAAACTCCGCCGTTCCCGAACTCCCATTCGCTTCATCCCAATTGCCCTACAAAATTTGGTTTCCAACTAACTTTAAACCTGGGGCAGAACTTTCATTTGCGTCTGACAAAATGGCGAACAACTTTGCCGACGAGCTGTACGATATCAACAAGGACGACGACCAGCACGTGTGGTACATCGACTTTTCAAAGCCTACCTGGCAAAACTGCCTCAAGTCGATCCTCAAACGGGAGAACAAAAAAGCCCGTACCAAGGCAGTGCAAGGCCGTACAGTGAACCGGCGGGTCCTTGTCCACCCCAAGTGGTTCGAGGGCAAGTCATGGGACGACCTCATCACTGTCGGGTACAGGGCCCAGGCTCTCCTCATCGCCGCGTACGGTGAAATCAGCGACCAGCCGTGCCAAAAGGCCCAGCCTATGCCATCCAAAAAGCCGGCTACGACCGACCCAAAGATTGGATTGCCGTTTGGCGAACACATTCACATCAAGGGCCACTTCAGCTTTTCATGTGCAAACTGTGCTTCTCAGTCTTACTACAAGAGTTGCACCCTGAACCGTACCGTAACCGTTCGCCCCCTACATGATGAAACGGAAGTTGCTGACATATGTACGATATAACAGCATTCCCAGACATGGGGCGCACAAAGAAGAAGCAGGGAGGCGGGATGCCTCGTACGGGAGGCGGTCAGGCTGAGGATGAGCTTTCTGAGTCCAATGGCTGCCTTTGACCCAGCCAGCTGGAGGGGCGCTCTCCTGGGGGCCGAGCATCCTCTTTGCAGCAGCTGAGCTTCCGTTCCCCTTGGGGCGTGAGGATGACGAGTCGGTTGCAGTCCTCGATGGTGGTGTATGTTGCGCCCAGGCCCTGTCGCTCTGCGTAATATCCCTAGGGTTGCGGCCAAAAAAGGCTACACACAAAGGAGGACACAAATAAAGTATGGGAAACATTGTGCACACAACGAGCGGCGCCCTCCCCCTTCTCTGATTACAAGTGACTGCAGCCTCTCTCTGTGACGATAATAAACGGATAACAAACCGTCGACACGTTGCTCCACCTCAACGCTCAACTCGTGGACGTGGCGTGGCGTTGGCACGTGAAGGCTGGTTCCAGGCCGTCGACCCTGTTGGCTATGCGGTGGATGTGGTCAACAGGTTGGTCTCGATGACACACGTGGGGGCAAGCTTGCGTTCCGCAAACTTCATAATGCGAGCGAGCAGGTAGGCATCCATTGTGACCCGGGGCTGGAGGTGGTGCTTTAATAGGCGCATGCTGTCGCCTGGGGAGGTTGTAGGTGACGATGGAGAAGTAGGTATCCTCCCTGTCCTTTGTTGCTGGGCCTGGGCGAGCTGGAAGTGCTACTTCCCCGTTGGCTTTGCCAAAATACCCTGTAGTACTAGGGTCGCGGTATAAGAACAAAGAAAGAAAGAATAAAGAAACAAACAACCTGGAACCAAACAGTAATCGAACCCATGGATTGATGGTGCCTTCGACGTTTGGCCTAATAAAAGGCACGTCGGAGTGTCTTTGCACTCATTTCTGGAGAGTGACCGTCATCAGCTCAATGCTGGAGGTGGCACCACTTGTTACAGTTTGGGAATGCAAGATGTGCTGTAATAATTGATGTTCCAATTAAGAGCTGTGGAACGGGTGGCTGGTCGTCGCTTTTAGGTCTGATAACCCAGGCGCGTTGCTCTTTCACCGGCATATTGCGTTACATGGTACCGTTGCGCTGAGTTTTGCTTCGCTCCTCTGCCAACACCTTCAAGGCCAGTACTGGCGGATAGCGAGCTTGAGTTTCACATACGCCAGGACCCCTGTTTTGGAGATGTCTGTGGCTACGTGAGCGGCGATGCGCGTCAGCCCTTTGGTTGTTTGCCCAGCTTCACGTGGCTTGCATGCGACACACTACCAACCCGAGAAGTCACCATCGCCAAACCAACCACGGGTTGCTCGACGTCATCTTCGCCGATGCAGCCTACAACACCTACCAGCCTCCAAATACCACCACAACATAGGTACCTCCAACCTCCATAGCCCCCTTTCACCGGGGTACTTACACAGCCATCGGCACTAACAACTCCCTACTCACTCCAAACCCCTCCCATCCTAACCCCCTCTCCCACCGGCACACCCCCGGCCGCAGCAGTCCACTCATGCACCCTAGCAATAAACGCCTTCCACCCCTCTTCCCCCTCTCTCAATCTCTCCATCTCATCCACACAAAACCAAAACCGCACCGTGCTCGTCCTATCCTCATACTCCACCGCCGTAAACACACGCACCACATCGTCGCCCCCGCTGCACAGCGCCTGCCGCAGCCTCTTCCCCTATGGCAGCGGCCCGTCAGACGTCTTCCACATCAGGAGCAAAAAGTGCGGGACTCGCAGGGCTTGCGTCTCGTGCACGCCGATGATAAGCAGTCCGCCGATGTCATCGCTGCCGGATGGGGTCAGTCAATCTACTGTCTGTTACGTGGTAGGGATAGAAACTCACGGGATATTACTCATATGGATGCGATCATAGACGCGAGGGAACTTGGATGGGTCAACCCCAACTACCAGCTCAGACCGGACATCGAGGCAGTCCCAGCGCAGCCACTCCATAATATCAGTCATCTCACCCGCCAGCGTTTCGATCATTAGACGCCCGTTAAGCTGGTCTAAGCTAAAGGAAACCAGTTTGAGGAAGCCCCTAACGTTCTCCAGGACCCCGGCATTCTTAACTGTAAAGCCCAGCTGAGAAGCAAACTGAAACGGGTCGTTCTCAATCGGCGGGATCCTCTCCATGATGGCAGCGGCTTGCCATTCTCGCTGAAGCGGGCGGCGATGAAGTCGAAGTCAAAGAGCGTGACATTTACAGCCCATGTCGCGTCAACGTGGGCAGCGAGCTAGTCCCTCGCACCGTGTGATCCGGACTTATACTGATCCATCAACGTGACAAAAGGTGCATCAAACTTCTCGGCGAAACGCCGAGGGGGGAGCAAGATACCGAGATCTTCGAAGCTCTTGCGATCATCTTCCATTCCTGGTTCGGTAGGTGTTTGAGGGTCCACGCCAACCATACCCGACGTCCTGATCCTGTCCATCTTCATTGTCTTGACGACCGTACGCCTAATGATGAACGCTTGACAGAGGTCCTTGTCGGGAGGGTCCTGCCACTGACGAAGGATATAGGCGACTTCTTTTCGGGTAGGCTTCGGCATGAAGAGTTAGTTGAACAGCTTCTTGTCCTTGCCAAGTACTTCGAGCAGCTTCTTGATGTGAGTCTGCAGCATGTCGTTAACTGCTGCGGGGACAGCAATACCGGCGTAAAGGTACGCCATCATGATCTCGAGATCCTCCCCCTTCGCACGACCGCCCTTGATCTTCTTCCCGAACGAGGATGTCATCATGGAAAAGAAAATGAGCGTCCGAGCCAGGGCTGCTGGTTTAAGATCCCGGCGCATTACCACCGCCCGCACTCCACTTGGGCGCGACTTCGACGACACCGAGGATAGAGTCTCTCAAGTTCTTGTCTGAGATCTGATTGATGATTCCTCGCGCCTTATCGAATTCGGACAGGTGCATGTAGCACTTTGCGAGGCGTTCATAGAGGGTCTGCTTCTTCTTGCGCACAACGGCATCATCTTCGCCGGCGGAAGCCGCGTTGGTGAGTTGCAGCGACTTGAGGATGAAGGCGGCCGCTGCCGAGTACTGGTCCAGCTCGAACTTGACGCTGGAGAGGTTGGACAGAGGGGGCGGGTCTTCTGGTGCCAGATTCGCAGCTTTTTTGTATTGTTCTTCGGCTGAGAGGAGGACTTATGTCAGCGGGTCACAGATGTTAAAAGCGGAGCTAGCTGCGAAGGCATGGCCCGGGAAGTGGGTGCCAAATCATGGAGATGCAAACGGCGTACCTACTGTGAGTTTACCCTGCTTGTACAGCTGATTGCCGAGTTCACGCGTATCTTCTGCGCTCATGGTCTCCTAGGATCCCATTTTTCCCTATGTTCAATGCTTTTCAGCTTCTGTCACGAGGAAACGACGATGCGAATTGGTTGGGCAATGGTTGGGTGAAGTGGAAGATGACTGGAAGGAGCAGCACTAGAAAACCCCAGAGTGGGTGCATGTCCATTTTGCCAAGGCGCTAAAATCGACCTGTGTACGTTGCATAGCGCTTTAAATCAACAATGCCTAGAGCCTTCAGGTTTCCATTGATCAGGGCTATCTTTTGACTACACACACCGCCAACTTAAATGGTTGTGCGCGAAACAATGCGGAAAACAGGGCATGCGAAAGTCCGCAGTCAAAAGTCTGCATATGAACCCAAGTCTGCGTTTGACTCAGGTCCGGCCAAGGGGGCTTACCAAGGGTGCTGGTTAGCTGACCTCGTTGTTCCCAAGCCGGCGTCGAAAGCCTTTTGGAGCCCGGCGATATCAAACTTCCTCATCTGCATTATGGTGACGATGGCGCAGTCGGCCTTCTCCTTGATGGGACTCAACTACTCATCATCTCCTTGAGGACGGTCAGGACAATCTGCCACGACACATCAGGCCGACGAACCATGATCGTCGAGTTTGAACTTGACGACCAACACCGTGCCGGCTTCGTGACCATGGTACCCTTTGCCAACGTTGAAATAGTGCCGGATATGCGTGATGTTTGGAATTCTCGAAGATAGCCTGAGACACATAGAAATTGGCAGCCTCTTCGGCCTCCCGGTCAAAACCAAACCACCGGCATGCGGGTCATCTTGAGGGCGATGACAGCCATTGTTGGATTCTGATGGAGAAAATGTTTGATGTTTGGGAAACAAAGATGCATGTGGAAGATGGGCTTCAATTGATCACTTACCCAACTCCCTTTTGTACGACCACTTTCAATGTTGGCGTAAACCAGCTTGGTTGTCTGCGACGAATCTGGGCACGAGAAGTTTCCTTTTTCGTTCGCGATCCTGAGCTGGGGTGAGCTGTGGCTGATTCGTCCTGAGCTTTTCCTGATTCTTCACTGACCTAGGGTGATCCCATACACCGCCGCCGCATATCCTCAGAGTCCCCTTTTCAGTCCCCCCCCGGCTAAAGTTTCCTATCGATGGAAAGCAGATGACGCGTAGATGAGGTTACGGGTATCCATAATTGACGAATTCCGTGACGTCAGCTAAAATAACTTTTTCGCGATGAAGATGGAGAGGTATATAAGGATTCTACAAACGGGAAAGGATTCATTTATACTTAGGTAAACGTGGAATATACCTAGAGGAAAGGATCGCGGGATTCCTCCTCAAGTTACACTGCCATAAAAGCTTGTTGTTACGACCTGCACCCTAAGGGGGTTAAGACAGGTCGCAGAGTGAGATTCAGACGGACCGGAAGGTTCGTGCGAGGCTGCGCTCAGGGATCTGCGTGATCACAAGACTGGATGTCGAAGCAAGTCCTCTCAGGCGGAGTTACAATTATCACTGTAGGCCGTTGCTCTATAATGCACAGAGTGAACTGAACAGTAGAGCACAAATGAACAATGTAATTACTTGCGTGAGGCACCAAGAATCCTCACTCCCGTGAGTCAAGCGTTTGGAAAGCCGCAATAAGATGATGACAGGATGGCCGCAAGCTTGGGCGTCAAGGTAGCCTCTGGTGCTTCCCGCGCTGGGCGCGAGTAGAGCATTGTATCGATCCGGGGAGAAGAGTCGTGCGGGCTTGAGATTCGCGATGTCGCCTCCTTGCCAGTGTTGACCGAGCGCTTCCATGCTTTTCACCTTCTGAATATTCGCTCGTGTTGCGGCAGTGATGAGCAAAGCTGTTGCGGTCCCCGATGGGGTCATGGGCCTAGGTCTTTGTTTGGCTACTATTCAGCTCCGAGCTTGCATTGTTCAGCAGGGTCCAGCAAGGACACACTCGCTTTGACCAGCAATTTATCTACCAGCAGTTGAACTAGAGTCTGCATCGCATCTAGTGAGTCTTTCGTATCTTCTGGTCCAGCAACGCGAATCTCTACCATGTTAATGTACTGGCCCTACTCTTAGACTCCACGATCCTTTGTTCTAATTCAGCTTCATAGTGGTGACCCAATCCCCCTTGCCATGCCACTGGGAATCCCTGGGGTCCAATGCCTTGGGGTTAACATGGATACGAGGCCGGACCTGCTCGCCGCCCATTGACTCCACGAAGTCGAAGAAGGCTTGAGGCAAGCTAAAAGAAGGTAAAATGTTAGTATGCTGTACAGAATCAAGCACAAAAAGTGGTAATGATGCATACCCCTCACGCGTCGAGCGCAACGCTCTGGCCTTAGCCAGGTTCTTCTCCTCATCAGCCTTCCTGGAGGTGGAGAACGGAAAGTCAAACTCGGCAGTTTGCACAAGGTCGCGGACTAGGAATTCTAGCGCCAAGGCCCAAGTCACCCGAAACTCGCGGTTCCATTTCGACTTCTCTAAGACAGCGTCTCTGGTGGCAGGATCCTTCGGCTTGCCTTTCAGGCTGCTCTTGCGATTGTCTCTACCAGTCTGCTCTCTGATCTGTCTTTGCGCGGTTTTGTAGATCTGAGAGTCGGCTCGATTGTAGAGCTTCAGCCAATACCCCGAGCGCACAAAAGGCGGGACTGGGTTGGCGTGGCCTCCCCAGCGAGCAGTCGGGATCGATTCGTTCGGGATGCTCAGGTCGTCGGTAAGGAGCTACCATCACAGTTAATAAAATACACCATGTCAAGACTTTGGGATACGAAATACCAGAGGGATAAATGCCGGGATGCCATGATCGGCAGCAGGCCTCACCGCGCCATCCTCAGTGTCCATCGCAGTTTCCATCGTAGCCTCGGCAAGCAGAAGAAGAGGTGCGAAAGAATCGGAGCGACGGTCAAAAGCCGGAATGTCGTCTTTGGGATCCATTTTGCAAAACACCCAAAAGCAACACAAGGGTGATGATTATCGGTGAGTTGAGTTGCTATAGTAAAGTGGGAGGAGAAAAAAGATTCGGCAGCTAGAAGAAAGTGCCTCTATAGTGGGGCACCTTCACTGCAGCGACCAAGGGAGCTTTTGAGCAGTACAAACCCATTCACAAAAACGGGACGCTCATCCTTTAACGCCAGTCGCTAATCAACTTTCTTTGTCCTAGCAGTAGCGGACCACAAACCAGGACAAGGTTGCCTTCATGTACAGTGGCAAGCGGTTGACAAAATAAAAGAGACTCCATACCTTGAGGTACTTTGCCACAGGCCTGTTTTATTAGAAAATCTAAGTATTTCTAAGCCAGTCCATTTGCCTTCGCCCTCTAACACCTGTTGCATCCGCACTACCATGGAATCAACCCAGCGATTTATGGTCACCTGAATAATTCGCCTCCATCCTTCAACCACAAGATCGCAAATATTAACACCAGGCCGAAGATTCGCTCGAACGAAAGATTTGACAGCCCTCCAGCAATTTTCAATCGGAGATAGATCTGGAGATGAGTGCGTGTTGAAGAAATGCTTCAATCCGTGCGTCTCTTTCCATTTCTTCACGATGTTTTTCCGCTAGGAGTTCCCTCCGCCATGCCCTGAATCTCCATCCTCTTTCAGCACGAACTGATCACCTCGGAAGAGCCAAGAACCATCCACCTTATTCAAAATCTTGTTGCGATAGATTTGATGGGACATTTTGCCGTTAGTGTTTGTTAGCACTTTGTAAAAAACCAGTTCCGATTAAAAATTCCATCCAACAGCTGCCCAAACGTGAAATCGTCGAATTTCAGCCCCTTTTACCGGCTCCTCAGCGTGATGGATACAATCAGGGCAGTACCACTCTCCTGGTTTCCGAATAATTCGAATCCTGCCTTCGGGGAAAAGCCGAAATGGCTTTCATCAGACTAACGGATATCTCGCTAATCCTCGGGATAAGGGCGATATTGAAGAGCAATCTTGGCAGCTTCAACCCGGCGTTTGGCGTCAGATGGTGAAACCCACCATTTCTCACAGGTAATATATTTGCGATAGCCTAGGGTTCCCATTGCTCTTTGGATTGTGCGTGATGAAGCATTGGGAACTCCTGTCTGTAATAAGACCTTCCCAGGATAAGGCACGGCCTTGGAAGCCAAATTCCCACATAACCTTCTCCATTGATTGTAAATGAGCTGGTGAAAGGATCTTTTTTCGTCCTCGGGTTTCGATATCTGGATGCCGCGTGCATGATTATTCCGTAGTATTTCCCATCCTCGCGGGTTACTTGCACCAAAATAACCAAAAACGCTGGCTTTTGTAATTGAGGGTGCTTGGTTGAATAGACATTAGCTCTGTAGATAGGAAACCGTGCCCAGGATTGCTGCCTTGGAGTTGGATGGTGTTTATCGCCTATAGCCATTGTTGAGGGGCCCTCCAGTTGGCGGCGTGGGTTGAAAGTGGTGCGGCAAGTGGAGTGACTGGTGGAATCCAGAAGAATTGTTAGTGGTGCTGATAGTACACACGGACCACTTTACTTGGCAAGAAAATTTTGGAGTCTATTGTCAGAATCTAGCACTCATGGCCAATTGTGGTGATGATTGTGAATTGATTGAGTTGTTCTGTGGAAGAGAATCTCTGGCCTGCAGGGTCCCCTATTGCCAAGCCGGCTACATCCG
>Ga0247760_1000265_pt1 | contig 59035 bp, 50 predicted proteins | sample UWRJL171409R4_FD_179936 | JGI IMG/M metagenome (GOLD analysis project Ga0247760, IMG submission 179936) | Plant litter microbial communities from Arlington Agricultural Research Station in Wisconsin, United States - UWRJ-L171-409R-4 | ecosystem: Environmental > Terrestrial > Plant litter >... | reverse complement strand
CGGCCAGTATGGTTGGAACAGTGTGGCTGGATCCACGCAGCCGCTCCGCGGCTGCATCCGTGGATCTGCACAGCCAAGAACGCCAGACTCCACTGCCAACCTCGTATTCAGTCAGCCAACCTCGCTTTGCAGAAGCGAGTGTGGCCAATGCACTCCGTGCACTGGCTACCCTCACGGCTATAATAACACGGCTTCCACTCTCGAAGATAGAAAGAATTAATCACCTTCAACATATTGCTTTCTAATGCGTTGACCCCTTTTGCATTTCAACAATGTAACCTAGTGGCTAAGAATTAGCTTTACTGTATCCAGAAAGTTATAAAACCACGTCTCTATAGATAAGGCCTTAGGGACCCCTTTTTGTTATGCTGTAGCCATAGCTTGCTCCTAGGAATCTAACTATTTAATCAGGTCTCTGGGGGCTTGAAGTAGTGGCTTTATAGCCACTTAATAGGCTTCTTAGGCATTATGTAAAGCCTTATTATCACTGATTCCAGCCTGTAATTTTAAGGCCTTATACCAGTGTGTGATAGGCTGTGTTGGATTATAGGAGGTAAGTTAAAGGTGTGGGTTAATGGTTTTCAGAATCCACTGCTTTAACCGTTTAACCCTTTTGGTTTATTAAGTGTATTTCTTATCGTTAGCTTAGTAAATCGTCCAATCCATCTAGTAGGTTTAGAATCTATCGGCTGTGAGATCTGCCGTAGTGATTAGTTAATTGGTTTAGCCAGGCTTATCGTCACCACCCACTAATTTAATACTTATACTGCCCTTAACTGTAACAGTAGACTGGCTAGGGGTCTTATACTTGTGTTTTGCAGGCTTTGGAGCTGAGGGTTTGTGGAGAAAAGGGGTTACCCCCTAAATTTAGCTCCATAGACCTCCGGCTACGGCCTGTGCCTAGAACTGTAGGTTCCACGACTCCCAGTCTTCAGAACTGGTCAGAAAGACAGTCTTGTCGTTATTATTATTGTTCATTTTGATGGATTTTGTGGGTGGATTAAACCAGTTGGTCTAAAGTCCAGGAGTGCAAGTTAGAATTGCTTCTTGTTGTTCTTAGTGGGGTTTGCTGACTAATCGGTGCGCAGGCGGTGCGATGAGCGATTGGCGCGTCGAGCGAATAAGACTCTTAATTGTTGGAAGCACTGCACTCTGGATTCTGTGGAATGGAATGAGTTGCAATTTCGTGATTGTATTGCTTGTTCTGTAGCTCTCTGGCTTTGCCAGAGAGCCTCTATTATAGTTGTGAATGGTGGCAAATGGTAGCCCACACCAGCTGAACTGACTGCGTCAGTTCAGCTCCCCTGAGCTCCTTTCAGCTCGGATGCCCACACCAGAGCTCAGCTCTGCTGAGCTCCGTTCAGCTCGGTTATCCACACCTTCGTGGTGTCCTGGCCTCTGGCCAGAACCCCCTTCTTTCTGACACATCTTCCGTCAATCGAAGGGCCAGAATGTCACTGGGCTTTCAATGGGAGGTCTTCGTAGTGAAAATCGTCGGAATGATGATTGTTAAAAGAAGCGCGGTTCAGAGAACCACGCGGCGCGGCCCTTTTTTGACCGTGGCACGCGCCAGAGAACGCATCGCTATGTACATAAGCAGCTACAGTAATATTACATACAGAGCCTAAAAAGAACGACAGGGTCGGCCTGAACCAACGCCCCGAGTCAGTAAATAGGGAAGTTTCTTTTTAAATAGCTTAAAGTGCTTATACTGTTATAGGATCTTTAAGATATTAAACTCTGCTAACTTATATCTTAAATTGTTATTAAAATCGTATAGAAGGCCTTCTAGCCCTTTATCCACCTTAGTAAATCTAACCTAAACTGTGTTTAATTCTAAGGGCTTAGTATTCTTTAAAGAGCTTTTTGCTTCTTTTACATAATAATTATAATATAGAAATTTACTAAAAGTAAGGTAGCCATTTTCCAGTTAATTATCAGGTTATACTTCTCCAGCCAGGGTTAACTTAATATTATATTATACCTTGTAATGGTTATTATATGAAAATTCACATCCTGGTTATCTTTATCCACCTTAATTAGAAGTGGGGATTCTTCTGTGATTTTTCCACCATTATAAATATACTTATTCCCTTTACCATTTTACATAATAATACTTTTTTAAATTCTTAGTGGGGGAGTCTCTTTTAATTAACTAATTAAGGGTTTTTAAAGTTATAAACACTTCTATTATTAACTATTACTCTAGCCCTTAGTAGTATTCCCCACTTATCAGTTAGGTTAATATAAATAATGTAATATTTATATACCTTTTCCATCTAGGTTATAATAACAGTTACCTGCCCTTAAGATCTTATTTGACCTAACCTTTAAATGCCTCTTTTTTATCTTAAAGTTCTTACTAATTAGCGAATTACTGGTTTTCAGGCCTTCTAAAGGCCCTAAAGTCGTTTCCCAAATAATTCCGCAGGTAAAGGGGTTTTTAAAGGGGTTATTAATTATTTTCGTTAAGGCTGTCCTGCTATAGTATCTAATTAACTTTAAACGGTTAAATACTCCTTAATTCTTTTATAGCTTATTAATACACCCTTTTTAACCAGATCCTTAACAGGTCTTCTATTTCCTAAGTGTGTTTACGGTCCATTTAAGCTTATTAAGCCTCGGCTTTCTTTTTTAAATAGACAGAATATAAGGTAGTTTAACACTTTTACAGTAATCCTTTTAACTAGTAAGTAGATAGTGTTAAGTTAATAAGGGTAATAGTCTCTTATAGCTTATCACTCTTCTAACCTTCTTCTTTTATGTAAAAGATATTATAATACCGTCGTTCAAAGTCCATATATGTAATTATGTAATCCCAGATTCCCACATAAGGGAAGTAATTATAAATAACTTTAAGGCTAATATACCGGTTATATATACAGTTATTGTACACACAGTTAATCTACAGCAGGTCTTTATAACCTAGATAATTAATATAAATAACAGGCGTTAAGATTTAAATATCCAGGATAGGGGGTTTAACGCCTTAGTCTTTCTTATCTGTAACCTGCTTCTATAAGTATCATTCTTCTTAAATTTCTTTCTAAAACTTAAGTAATAACATCCCGGCTTATTCTTCTATAAAGTGACCTTCCTTAGAAAGTTAATGTTTAAAGCTGTTAGTAAGGTGAACTTTTTTATAAAACTGTATCCTAATTTTAAGAACCCTCACTTTAAACCTTATAATAATCATCTCCTTACGTAAGTCGTCTACCTTATCCACTACGTCCTGACTAGTGAGGGTTTTAATCCACTTAGTGTGTTTAAAGTGCTTAAGGACCTTAGGTGTTATAATGGAGAAAAGCTTCATTTCTCTAGCTTAATTATCACAGTCTGGGCTTCTTAGCTTTTTGAAGACTACCTTACCACCTTAATAGTTTAATTTACTAATCCTTCCACTATTTTTATTATCTTTATAATGTTAAAATTAAGGTTCCTTTAGGATTCTTTTAATTAGGTTACTTTTAGGCTAAGCCTCTTAAATCCCTTATAACTTCGTTATATTTCTCCTTCTAAAGTTGGTCTTTATTAACCTGCACCTCCAGTTCCTTACAGTTTCTACGTTAAAATTGGTTTATAGTAACCTGCACCTCTGTAGCTAACTCTCCAACCCTCAGGATAGGGTAATCTATATTCTAATCCTTATCACCTAAATTACACTTATTTATATAAAAGTTATCCTTTTTATTATATATTATAGATATATATGTTACTCCTTTAATAAAGCAGATATATCCTAATTTAACAACTAATTTTTAATTAAACTTCTGAAATACCTTATATTTCCTAGCCATATAGCCCATCTTATAACAATTACAACACTTAATCTTTAACATATTATAAAAAGGCTTCTGCTTTTAGTTTTAAGGAGAGGACTTCTGCTCTAGTAAGCGCTAATTTATCATGCTAATATCTATAAGACTAGAGTGGTAACCTGTCACAGTTAATTAGGCTCTCCTCTTTAGCTTGTTCTGTTAATACAGCGTTTATTCCTTCTAAGAGTTCTTACAGTAATAGTAGTTAAAGTATTGATTATTAGCTTTAATAACTATTTTAACTAACAGCTAGAGTTAATTTGGACGTTCCTCTTAATAAAGATCGCCAGTAACATACTCCTTCAGTCCACTCCAGAATAAAATTACTAGCGCTTTTTAACCTAATTTAATCTTTACAGCCTCTAGCTTAAAAAGTGTTAAGAAATTAAGGACAGAAGTCGTCCATCTTAAAGTAAAGAGGCGTTATTCAGCTCGTCGTGGAGCATCCAGCTCTCTAAACTCCATGTATAGCTGGTTAATAAAGACATTAAAGTCGTTAAAAATGGCCTAAATGTCTAGGGCCTCCTTACATGCCTCTTTTAAAGAGAGGTCGTTAATCTTCTTTACATAAGGCTTATATTAATAAGTGGTTACTCTGTCTAATAGGGCTCTGGCGAACCTAACCTTTCCTTCTTCCTTAAAAAACTAATTATTATAATATACGATATAACTTTAAAGTTAAGCTAATTAGAACTCTAATTATGCAGAGTCTCCCTTAAAACGTAACGGTAAGGGAAACTTCACCCACTTCTTCTAAGAACCTTTAAGGTTATTATTCTCTAATTTAACAGTATTAAGTTATACTTAAAGTTTCTTAATAAAGCCGATATAGCTCTTAATATCTCCGGGGAAAGCCGTATTAAGTTCCTTAACCAGCCCTTACTAGTTAAAGTTTAACTTTTCTAACTATATAGCCAGCTTATTAGCAGTAAAAGGTTAAGGTTAAGCTTACACTTCCTTAAACTCCTTACTCTTTTTAAAGGTTAATATATTAATAAGGAGAGAGGTGTATCTAGGAGTTTAATAAATAGCGTTTAGTTTAAGACGCTAATATCGTGTTATAACCTGCTTTTAATAAGGGCCTAAGGGGGGACCGGATAAGATAAGACAGAGCGTATAACAGGACGTTAAGCTTAAGGAGTGATCTAAAGACGGCTTATTAAGCTAGCACTCTTAAATAAGAGTACACTATCACTATAAGTTATTATCACTATAATATACAGAGGGAAGTCAAAATAGTAAGATATAAATAAATACTATAATACTAGCGTAAGGAACCAGGAGTCCCTCACAGCTATAGTGGTCACGATAATAACTATTAATACTAGCTAACTAAAAGGTACCTCGTACCTTACTTATGGTGTCATAAGTGCTTATAGGACAAGCACTCTACTCTACGTAAGCGCTCTACTTATAAGGTTTCCTCTGCTTACAGTGTAAGCACTCGGCATGCTGCAAGCGGCACCTTATTAGTTATATGGGCTTCGGGTCTTTGCACCCTTGGCCCAGTGCGCAGTACCGTGTGTACTGTCCTCCTACACTGTTCCTTCTGCGGGGGATTCGTCGGGCCGCGCCGGCTCAAGTGACAGCCTGCAAGGTCGTCACAATTGCTTTTTTCTTATAAGTGCTAGATACAGGAGAGGAGAGGGCCTATTATAGGCTGTGGAAGGCTCTGGAAGAATTCCAGAGCCTTCTATTACTAATACAAAGAAGGAATAGTACTGTAAAAGGCCACGCAAGCTCTGTGGGGCCCTGTGGGCCCTCCAAAGCTCTAGGGGGTTTGATGTGTTTCTACGGCTTCTAGACCTAGCCTCTGAATCCTCTGGATTCCAGTGGCCTTCAGGGGCCTTTAGAACCCCTTTTCCAGCAATGTGGAGCCCTAGGAGCCAGGGCTCTAAACCTTCTAGAAGGTTCGACACCTTAGTGCGTTGCAGGGTACGTATTGCGTACACTGTAACCACTGCTTACAGTAGCTCCAAGGTTATACTTTAACAAGTTTAATAAGTGATAGAGGGTTAAAAAAACACATGTGTGGCTTAAAGGGTCACTTATTATACAAGAGGCACAAAATCTACTTCATCAAAAGGCCGTAGGAGAGCAGTTAGCTCAGGAAACACGAATTTTTATTGTATTCACTCGTGTAACTCGCATTGTCGTGTTGGCAAAGATGATTCAGTTAACCTTATCCATCAGCAGTGGTCTGACCCCCATCAAGACTCTGGACGATGACCTGAGAAGGACGACTTGATGGGAAGCAGGTAGATACCAACCCAACTACTAGCTTGGCCCTCACCAGCTTGTCTATGGGGGAGCAGACAGAAATCTACACTTTTCCAGTGGGCAAGGTATGCTCGTATGTGGTCATTTCGCTGGTTGCTTGAGGTTATACGTGCGTTGTAGGGTCTTGTTTGTGGGGGTGGAGCGGTGCGAAGAACTATTGAATGCCCATAAACCCTATCCTATTCCTCCTAGTTGATGAGTCTTCTCAATTAAGCCATGGCTCTGAAATAGCAAGCGCCGCCGGATCCACATACGCCGTGGACTCAAACTGGTCGAACAGCCACTCATTGCCGATATCACCCTCAGTGTAACATTCAATGTCCATATTGGGCATCTCTTCTCGCTCTTCGATTGGCGTGCTCTCGGTCTCGTTGGACTCAACGTAAAAGGAGTCCCCACAGCCATAGAGGCCAACAAAAGCAATAGAAGGGCTCTCCATCGCGTAGGCGGCTAGCTCGTCACCGTTTTCTAGCAATGCAGCGGAATTTGCACTCGCAGCGTCCCATCTCTTCAACATGCGCTCAAAAAACCCCCAGGTCAAGTCTGCAATGGCATCCTCCTCGCACGTCGCAAACCCAAGTCGTTGCAACGTCTCGCGCATCGCATCCGGTGCATCAGTCTTCCAAAACTGACACAGGGAGCTTAATTCCTCGGAGCGATGGGACTCGATGTACGGTGAATTTGGCTTCTGCTCATTCGGAAACAGAATCTTCCAGATGGTGTACCATTGCTGTGCATGGGTCTCGCTTGGGTCGGATTTCTTCCCCAAAGCCTTCTTTTGCTCCTTGGAAAGCATGACGTCGGATTTATGCTTTCTTGTGATGTGCTGCTTCACGTAGCTGATCTTGCTCAGTCTGAAATCGAAACAAGCTTTCCAATGGGCTGGATTGTGCTTAAAGAGGGGGCAGGCAAATCGTTTTTGCGGCCTTGATGCTGCTGTTTTGCCGGTATCATCATTAACATCATCATCGCCGTCGCTTTGGTGCTGCAATAGCAGGTCGTTCGGTAAAGGCTCTGCGGGCTGAAACGAGGTTGAAAATGGTGCCGAGTATCGAACCTCTTGATCTGGGGGTTCGTAAATGCCAGGTTCATGTTCCAGTCCCGGCACGCTCGGAAATGCCTCGTCTTCGAATGGAATGAATGCCAAGTCATTTTGAATTCGCAAGGTCCCTTCTTTTATCTCCGTTAGAGTTGCGCCAGTGGGGGAGTGTTGAGTGTGGGCTTGAGGGTTTTGAGCCTCATCACTCCAGGCTGAGGCTCCCACTCTGCTTGGCAGGGAGTGGTGAGGCTCTGAGACGGGGCCGTCTGAACTTGGATGCAGCCTGTCATCCAGTGGATGCGGGAGTTGTTGCGGTTCTGCGGGGCAATTGGCGCATTGCACATGCGCACAATCAAATTGTTGACAGTGGGCATTGATCAAACCTGTCATAAACCCACTACGACACCCACACTTGCACTATTGCCATTTTGACTCGTCAGTGTGATTCTTGGAGAAGGTGCTTAGGATCGCAGTTGACTTACACAGAACCACAACCCGATTTCGGACATCGCAGTGCACGGGTGGTGCCTGGACCGTAAGGCACTGTGACCGACCAGAGGCACCTCAACTGTCAACCAAAATAGGGGTCGCTTGACGACGCACTTCACTACATCAACAAACGAAGCACGTATCAACTCTAGTAGAATTCATCACACTTATTGCGTACCTTCACACGGAAACATATTATTTCCCCCATCCCACAACCACTCCGTTTGACCTCCACCGCCAGATCTGACCAATTCGACCACTTGGATACAAGGGCGCCTGCGCCAAGCCAGCACTGACGGGCACCACAGTGCTCTTCGACCCTGCAGGAGAGCATGCCAATCAGAATTGCGCCCACAAAAGCATGCGTTGGCAACCAGCAAGCCACTTTCAACCAACCAAGACGCACCATCACGTCAACGCCAAGACAGGCGAAAAGCACAGCAGTGGTGATGAGTTCTATTGGTTCCTTAACTCGGGTAATAAAGGTACCGATGCCAGCAGCAGTCTTTGGGTTTGCAATACGACGACGATATGTTTCTCCTTGAGGACTAGCCTTGAACAGCGCTCCCACACACCGCATCGTTCAATTGGCTGACGTTCAAGGTCACCAACGGCACCACGTCTCAACAAGCTCAAGGGAATGAAGGCGGGATTTGAGCAGCATCTAGCTCGGGTCATGAGAGATGTCTCAGAAGACCGCACTTGGGGTACGCGAAAACTGCCTTTGCGTGTTCCATGTTAACCGGCCCAACTCGCAGTGAAGCGTACATTATTCTAGGCATTATGCATTATGCCGTTCCTCCCATGACTTAATCTGCAGTTGTGTCATAACTATTCACCCCAATAACGCCAAACGCCACACTCCAACAACACGTTCACAAACACAAAGCGCAGCAGCACATTAATACCGCCAAAACAGTTACGCTGCCAACGATCATACCGATAACCAACCCTGCACGTATGCCATCGTTCCATCCCAGCCAGGCAACCGGAAACGTCGTCTCCCATTTGAAGCCGTAACGTTAGTTAATCTTTTCAAAGTCGATACTAGTTATTGGTTTCAGCTGCTCGTAGCAACCACGCAAAAACGTCTGAGAGCCAACGAGATTCGCGGCCTTGACAAACTCCTTTGTGTCTTTGCAGCCCTCGCCTGTCCACGCTTATGTCAGCGGTACGAATCCTCAAACTTAAAGAAGAGCAACTCACCACAGCAACATGGCAAACGCCCATATCGCAACGACGAATCGTCGTACTGGAGATTCCAGTCATACTGCCCCGTATCGCACACGGGGATCGTCCAGGTGCCGGTCCAAGCTGCCCCTCGGCGAACGGGTCGAGGGTATGACCGCTCGCCCCGTTATCCCAAACTGCGTCCCATTCAGCTCATCCAACCCCACGGGTCTTCCCAGGTCGGACGTCATCCTATTCCCTTCGTTCCACTGATACAAGTAATAAACCCCCTTGTCCTCCTTCGAATAATACTTCGTCTCGTTCGGTCCCGAGATATGATCCTCGTCCAACGTCTCGGTAAACATGATGAACACCCTTTGCGTCCTCCACTTTGCGTTGATTGCCCTCGATGCCATTTGAGATTTGTAAATGTCTCAATGGCCTTCGGGCTCGGAATCACATCGGCATTGACAAATGCACCGCCAGCGATGTAATTCAGGATCGTCCGATCAGACCCATCTTTTTGGCCCTGGAACGTCAGGTTCGCCCAGTCAGAGAGCATGTGTCTTGTGCTCTCTCCGTATTATGCTGCGTAATTCTGCACCTCCACAACGGAGGGGATGTTCGTTGCAGGAAGGGGCTCAAGCTGGTCGTTAATGGTTGTCGTGGAACCAATGAGCAGAGCGCCAGCGCCGGCGCCAATCAGAAGCGCTGTTTCTCTTGCAAGTAGCGGGAGGGCAAACAGGACGGTGAGAATAGCGATGACCTAGGGTGTCGCCAAACGGGAAGCTTTCGTCCTGCAGGGGAAAGAACGTTTTCGCGATTTGCGGTATGGAATTGCTGTAGCTGAGCTGACCCGCAACGACTCCGTTAAAGATGGAATTGAAGTACATGTTTAAATTCATGACGGACATAAGAGCCTGATAGGACCACACGGGACTTTGCGATTTTGCAAAGACTGTTCGCATGTCAGCTCGCTCCTTCCACACCGGGACCAAAGACTTACCACCACACCCCGATATCGTGCAAGAAGGCTCCCGGTTAATCCCACACTCAAAAACGTCCTCTGATCCCCAAACGACTGGCCCAACTGCCTCGCAAACGACACGTCCCCCAGCTGCCCCGCCGAACAGTTCGCCAGTTGCCCATCTGTATTTGCCGCCATATACGCCGCCGGCGTAGCCGCCCTGGTCTTATTCTATTACATGCCTGTCCGTGAGACCTCTTTCCTTCCATAGCAGATAGGCTACCTCAAGTTATTATCCCGACACCACTGCTCATCCGTATGCCCGTGCACTTCCTTGATGTAGCGATTAAAGTTAGCTGCCACGTTGATCGAGTCTTTGATATGGTCCCAATCCAGAGCTTCTTTCTTAAATAGCGCCAGCTGCCACGCCTTGGTGAGCGCGTTGCGTATCTGCCGACCGTTGAGCTCGTAGGTCCTTGGTCCGTTTTGGCAAGACGAGCTGTTCGAAGGCAGTCTTGTTCCAGTTTATGGGCCGGATTCTGTGGACTAGGAGATGTACTACAAAATAAATATAAGTCTACTGCGCGTATGTAGACGAGAGGACGGGGAAAAGTAAAGCAGCTTACCCTATTTCTTCTCCTTGAGATGAAAGCTATGAATACCACGAGGGAGAAGAACCAGCTGTTTATCCGACAGTTTGTCTTGTCTCGAAATTGTTTCGGGCCACTTATCAAACACTGGTCGGGCATTGCTTGAGGCTTTAAACGCGTCCGCCTCGGGTTTTGGGTTTTGGTGCCTTGGCAACCATTTCAGAACGCAATGGCAATGGCTCGCTTTTTTTTTCACGGACGCACGGTCCGATTTCGACCGGATTTAGGGTGGTAAATCCGATCACTCCCTACTCCGATTTTCACTTTCTCGGTCTCCCATGGTGGGTGCAGACGCCATTGCGTAGTCCGATCGTACCGCTTCTTGATTAGTCGGGGTTCGCGATCTCCGCGACAGGATCGTCTTTCGGCATCATCGCACTGAACACCCATTAAAAACAAGCTGCTAACCCCTTAACCCCTTAACTCCGGCCGTTTCTTCCGCAATGGCCGCCCATACACCAGACAAGTATAAAGAATGTGAACCCTTGAGACACTCCGTTGCTTCCTGATTCCATTTCCCCAGCAAAAGATAATCCCTCCCGCTTGAGTCCCCCCAGCACTTCCACAAGCCTCATTGCCTCATTCCAACCTCGAGTACGACATAACGTAGAGACTCCCATGGCTCCACCAACTCGCACTCTCGGTCGCAGCGGTCCCCAAGTCACAGCCATTGGCTTGGGCTGCATGAGCATCGGCGGTGCTTATGCCACTGAAGCTCAGCCCGCCGAGGAGAAGCTCAAACTCCTAGACAAAGCCTGGGAGATCGGCGCCCGATTTTGGGACACGGCCGACATCTACTACGATAGCGAGGATCGCATCGGCGACTGGTTCAGGGCGAACCCAGAAAAACGGAACGACATCTTCCTTGCCACCAAATTCGCCGCCATCGTTGACCGTGAGAAGGGCTCCATGGAGGTGCGATCTGACCCCGAATACATCCCTATTGCATGCGCCAAGAGTTTGAAGAGGCTTGGTGTCAAGACGATTGACCTGTACTACTGGTGAGTCCCTCAACTCGCTAATAATTCATTCTGAACGCCCCAGTGACCTTTTTTATACTTCGTAATGCATACAGCCATCGAGTCGACGGCAAGACTCCAATCGAAAAAACAGTGGAAGCCATGGTGCAACTCAAGAATGAGGGTAAGATCCGCCACATTGGTCTCTCGGAAGTCTCGGCCGCCACGATCCGCCGCGCGCACGCCGTGCACCCCATCGCGGCCGTGCAGCTGGAATACAGCCCCTTCACGCTCGACATCGAGCAAAAGACAGGCGGCGTGGCCTCAGTTCTGGAAACATGCCAGGAGCTAGGCATCGCCGTGGTAGCCTATAGCCCCATGGGCCGTGGCCTCCTGACCGGGCAGATCAAGTCGTTTGACGATATTCCTGAGAAGGACTTCAGGCGCAATGTGGCCAAGTACTCGAGCGAGAACTTCCCCAAGATCTTGGATCTGGTGGCCAAGATTGGGACCATCGCCGAACGTCGTGGTGTCTCCACGGCGCAGGTGTCTCTTGCATGGGTGTTGGCGCAGGGTGAGATGGTCATTCCTATCCCGGGCACCAAGACGATCAAATACCTCGAGCAGAATATGGCGGCGAGTGATATCAAGCTTTCTGAGGAGGAGGTCAAGGAGCTCAGGGGCTACGCGGAGGCTATGGAGCTTATCGGAGATCGGTATCCCCCCGGGTGAGTTGCCATTGACTTTCACCTTCTTGTAACAATCCTTGACGAAGAGCTAATTGTGGTTTGAATGACTAGTATGGGGGGCTCACTTCTAGCGGACACCCCCGAACTGTGAGGCTAGCTTCTTCATATAGAAAGTTGCACTTAGCTATGGAGACTTGGGATATATCCCCAGGAGGTGGGAAGATGTAAAGATGGTATATTGGGTGGTGTTGGAAGAGGATACTCAGGCAAAGCTCAGGAATCCAAATAAAAAGGGAAACTTCGTGTGCCCAAATTTGTCTCAGATTACTAGGCTGCAAGAACCGTACATAGATTGTATCCGACCAGCGGTATGACCTTCTTGTTAACCAGCCACTTCGTTGCTTGCGAGACTCACACCAACTCAAACTGCACAAACTCTGGATTCCCAGCCAGATATTCGCCGTACATGACGCCATGCACATAAGCCTCGCCGACAAGCTCATATTTGCCCGCATGCTTTCCGTTCGCTTTCTTTCGCAACACATAGGGCAATTTGGCATTCTTCAGCAGGACCACGATATCCCCATGCTCCGTCAGTTCCGGGACAAGGCCAAAGTATCCTATGTCCCCGACAAAGGGGCGGGTGCCAGACTGTCGATCCATCATGTTGTAGTACGAGTCCTTGACGTTGAATTCAGCCGCGGTTTCCTCGGTCGGCGGGAAAGGCTTCATGGCTCCCGGATTAGGGAACCCATCAAATTCAACATTGAACGACTTGCAGAACATGGCCCACATCCTGGTGTCAATAACAAAGTTTTTGTCCAGGTCCTTCATGACAGCGAGGTAGCCCTAGAAGAGATACTCGCTCTCCTTTCCTCGATCGAGGTTCGAGCCCTGGTGTTGATCTGCCACGGCTAACCGCCAGAGGGCACCATCAGCTCCTGTTTCCCTGTTGATCACCCACTTGCCGCTCTTCTCCTGCCGTTGTCCGGACATCCAGATGATTTTTTGCACATCGAGGAGGAAGCCGCGCGTCAGTCGGGCTTGGCCTCTGCAGCCAAAAGCGCCTGGCCGTCAGGGCTCATTCATGTGGTTCACACGGTCGATGATGCAACCCTCGAGAAGGAGCGGACCGTCCCACTGCTTATGAGCACACTGCTCACCAGTACAGAGCTTATCAGCACAGGTAGGGAAGTTGTCTGGGCCTTAGAGGTTCTTGGACACGGAGAATCGTGTTTCCCAGGGGTAGCCACCTCGTGGCTTTGGAATGGGCGTTCTCCAGTCGGGCACCCAAGAGGGCATGCGTTCGAATTTGGACGGGTTGCTCAGGGCAAGGAGGTCCACGTCCCCTGAAAGAATGATGGCGCGAGCGACGTTGGCGTAAGACTCGCGGCATGGGATATTGTAGTTGACCTTAAAACCAAATTGTTTCAGGCGGGGAATATCGGATGCCATACCAGCGAGGCCGTAAATTCTATCTTCCTTTCGGGAGACTTCGTGGCGGGCGACACCGGCGTGTTTCTCGGCGATGACCCTCAAGAGAGGAAGGCTGACCGGGGATGATAATTGGGCCGGTGGCCATCGGTTTCGGAGGCGTCGGAGAGCTGTGGCCTCGAAATTCCACCCGAGGCCCAGCTCCTCGTAGTTTTTGCTCTCCTCGACCGTCCACTGTGGATGAAATACCGCTTTTCGTAATTCTTCTCATCGCTCTTGATCCATTTTGAAAAGTCAAAGTCTATGTTTGTGCTGCCATATTTGGAGAGAGTACCGTACACAGCGTGGTGCTTGAGGAGGTTGATGAAGACGAGGCCGGCCTCGAACTCGTTTCAGTCCACCTGGGTTGACCCGCAGCAGATGATAGGTCTCGGTGAAAGCACGACTTCTTGCTGGATCCACATGCGCGTCCAGTATGACCTTGACAGAAGTAGGCGGCATTCGACGGAGGAGAAAGATGCGTTGGGAATGTAAGTTAAAGGGGGGGGTTCCGGAACACCCCCTGTTTCGGAACAAGCCACAATCAGGGGTCACAACACAACACACCACATAACGAAGGCCAAAACAGATCCTATTCACAACACTTCTATACAATCCTGGGCATCAGAAGAATCGTCTTCTTCTTCTGAATCCAAATCTCTAACTGGCTGGCGCCCCACAAGCCTCTGCGCGTCCCCAACAGTCCGGATACTTATAAAGAGGGTATTTAGATCCTCTTTAACCTTCCTTTTCTTTATAAGCCGTAATCTATCCACCTCTTACTCCAGTGCCTGTAATTTTCGCTTACAGGTAGCCAATTCGAAGGCTTAATCATCCATAGCCTTCCCAACCTTCCTGAGAAAGAGGCGGTCGTTTGGCATGGCTTTAATTAAGGCTGTAAATCTTCTGGCCTGCTTAATGTAATCTCAGTCCCTTTTTAGTGTCGATTATACTACCCTCTCCCCTTTATAGTGCTTTAAAATAAGTGTTTTTAATATATGGATATCTAAGGATACCTTAATAGCCTAGGGAGTGGTTGGCTTATTAGTGTTCTTAAGGAGAAGGGGGCTTATTAAGGGTTTACTTAAAGAAAGGGGCTATAAGTTAGTTACTCTTTATCTAGCTTTAATATTAATCTTAGTGAAAGCTATAAACCTGGCTTAGTAATAACATTTAAGAAAGGCACGTTTGCTAACTATAGAGGTATTGTTAATAGTTATAGAGAGGAGGTGATTAAGCTGGTTACGGTAGGCATACTTAAGGGGGCTAAAGATTAATAAATCTAAAGGCTGGAGGATACAAGAAGTGTATATAGGTAAGTAAATAAGGTAGATATTGTTAATAAAGGCCTTATATATGTATTTAGCTGTAACGTAATTACTATTACTGTTAATAATAAAGAGGCGCTTCTAATCGGATTATACTAGCTTAATTAGGGGTATAAATACAGATTTAAGCCATTTTAAGCCAATTTCGTTATCAGTCCACCCTTTTTCAGTAACTGTAAACTTCTAGTCCTTAAAAGGCTGTAGATCTGAAGGAAACCACTGTTATTAAACTATCTTCCCCTTAAAGATTATAAGTGGAGGAAGGAAACAGTTAGTAATTAAGATACACTTAATAAAAGAGGTTTAAGTACAGCTACTAGGCTATTTCTTCTACAGAGCCTTATAATTAGAGGTCCTAACGACTAATCTATTTAATCTACGGCCTTTTATAATACCGGCTTTGTCCTTATTCTAGCGATTTTCCAGAAGAATAGCTTAAACCTTTAGAATCTTAAATAGGTTAAACTAAGGCTAAATTCTAGCTTCTATAGCTATATAGATACAATTCGAATCAACCACTTTAGCTCTTTAAATCTTTAGAAAAAGGTGCCTGGTGAGGAAACCCTAGATCCACTTAATACTAAGTGGCTGAGAGTTACTACGTTCGATACATATGCGGCTAGCTAGCTCCCTGATCTGTTAATAGGTAAGGGGGACCTTCAGGGCTTGTTAAATACGTACTTAGTTAGCCAGACTATTCTCTTACGTTACGGAGAGCCTTTGATAGTTTTGGTGAGCTACTGAATGGGGGAGAGCACCATTAAGTCGACGGTGCAAGGAGGCGGGAGGAATAGCCCAGTTACGAGCAGAGGCGCGGAGGTTGTTGGTTCTGACGGCCTCTGCGTAGGCGTGGCGTATGTCTTCTTCGGTATACTGTTTTGCCATTGAAAGAGCTTCAAAATGAAGAAAAGATAGAGAGAAACGGAAAAGAATTGATGGGAAGAAGGAGGTTTGATATTGGGGGTTGGTGTTTGTGACCCCTGAATGTGGCTTGTTCCGAAACAGGGGGTGTTCCGGAACCCCCCCCTTTAACTTATTCCTGGATCATGTCGGGAGCGAGTTGCAAGAGCTCGTCGGGCGATTGTTTGTTCCACTGCCCGGCCGGGGCATCTTTGGTCAGATCCTCGAATTGCTTTCTCGGCGACACGCCGTTCTCCTCCTTGAGCATCCTCTCTCCAACTTTGCGCAGCGTCGTCATGGCGACGTCGCTGCCGTGCAAGGTCGTCTCTCATTTGCGACCATGGATACTGGAGGATACATGGGCCGATGCCGGTTCCCGGGTGTAAAAAAAAGAGGCAAAGATGTAATCCACAGTGCGATGATGCCCGGTTGGCGCTTACACTGTGCGCTCTGCACCCATTGTCTTTTCCGACCATCAACATTATGCAAACCGGAGAACCGACCAGTTACAGGCCTCCGACCGACCAGAAACCAGGGCCATGACGAAGTTGTGGTTGCCTGCAAGGATCACTGTATAAGTAGCCTCTCCCTCCTAAATTTAGGCAACGAGCCCCTAGATTGCTTTTCCCTCCTTGGACATTGCCCTTTCTTGAACCGATCCCGCTTGCCCGATCAGCCCCAATCCTCGAGTAAAAAGACACGACCAAAATGCCAAGGAATAGACGATCGATACAGATGACCGCTGAGGAGCTGCAGCAGATAATAAGAGAGATAGAAAAACGATACGAGCGCGATAAACCTAAACGAAAGGCCGAAGCTGCATAACACGAAGCCGAAATTGCCTGACGAGTAAGCCTCCACCCCACCGAACGTCTCGCTAAAGATAGTGTAAAGCTCCGATAGAAAATCAAGTCTAATAATAACATAATTGCTGTGCTAGAGGTGTCGTGCAGCGTTTAGGCAGGTTACTGCGCTAGTAACTGCTTCTACGCTCCTAAGATTTATATCTAAGATAAGTTCCGCATTCAAGTGGAAGGCGTCCAGGGCGAGTTTAAGCCAGTGTATTACCACGCCCAGCACTACTATCACGTTCTATGTTTCAAGGCGATAATGGATTTAGATAAAATGATTCCTTTAGGAAAATTTATCTGTAGCGTTAGTGTAACCTGGGGTCTCCTTATAAGAAAGTGGTTCCAGTATAGGGGCTGGATTAATAAGAAAGTATTAGTGGAATACATTAAGGAGCGGGAAGAGTGGGATAAGAAGCATTACGGTAGATTATCACTAGCTTTAATAAAGGCTCTCTTTACCGATACTAAGCGATAATATACTGGTAATGGGATTAAAGGCATAGCATCTAGCTCAGTATTAGTACTGGAGACCGCTGTTATGTCTTAAAAGGAAGACAGGTCGCCTATTCTCCGTGATTACTTAATTGATGAGAGTTAAGTTAGCCTATTTTCTTTATTATAACTCCTGGAAATCGGGGCAGGCCGGATACACTTTATACAGGGCCCCCGGCGGCCTTTTATATTTCAGGCAGTTAACCTGTGGCTAGAGGCCTATTGTGACGACCCTGCAGGCCGTCACTTGGGCCGGGGCGGCCCGATGAATCCCCCGCAGAAGGAACAGTGTGGGAAGACGGTGTACACCGTCCAGGCGCACTGGGCCAGGGGTGTAAAGACCCGAAGCCCTTACGACTAATGAGGTGCTGCTCGCAGCAAGCTGAGTGCTTGTATCGCGAGCAGGAGAAACCTTATAAGCAGGACGCTTACACGGTGTAAAGTGCTTGTATAATAAGCATTTACAACATTATAAGTAAGGTACGAAGTACCTCCTAGTTAGCTAGTATAAATAGTTATAATTATACTTATAATTACTGTAAGGGACTTTAGTTCCTTATATTAATATTTAATTATTTATTTATATCTTACTGTTTAGATTTACCTCTATGCATTATAATAATAGCGACCTATAGTAACATTAAACCCCTATCTGGAAATACTAACTTAATAAGCTGTCTTCAGAACGCCCCTTACCTATTAACGTCTTATTATACGTTCTGTCTTAACCTGTACCAGTCCTTTTAAGGCCTATATTAGGTGTAGGTTGTAATACGATATTAGCGTTACAGTTCTAAATACTGTTTGTTAAATTCTTAAACATTACCTCTCTCCTACTAATATATTAACCTTTAGAAAAGGTAAGGAGATTAAGGAGGCATAAGCCTAACCTTAACTTTTTACTATTAACGAATTAGCTATATGCTTTAAAGACTTAAACCTTAATTAGTAAGGACTGGTTAAGGAATTTAACGAAACCTTTCCTAGAGATATTAAAAGCTATATTAGTCTTATTAAGAAACTTTAGGCTTAACTTAACGCTGTCGAGTTAAAGAATAACGACCTTAAGGGCTTGCAGAAGAAATAAGTGAAGCTCCCTTTACTGTCGCGCTTTAAGGGAGACTCTGCGCAGTTAGAGTCCTAGATAGCCTAGCTTTAGAGCTATATCACGTACTATAATAAGTAGTTCTTTGAAGAAGAAGGAAAGGTTAAGTTTACTAAAACCTTACTAAATAAAGTAACCGTTTACTAATATAAACCTTACATAAAGATAATTAATAACCTCTCTATAGATAGAGTGTGTAAAGAGGCCCTTAAAACTTAAGCCCTTTTCGATAACTTTAACGTTTTTATTAACTAACTCTAGATTGAGTTTAGAGAACTAAATACCCTTAAGTGGGCTAAGCAACACCTTATAGCCTTAAGGCAGATATCCTTAGTCCTTAAATTCTCCACACGCTTTAAACTAGAAGCGGTAAAGACTAAGCTTAGCTAAGAGGCTTTAATAATACTATTCTAAAGTAGTTTAAAGGAGCATATCATTAAAGACCTTTACTGAGAAGATTAATTAGACTGTCTATAAGAACTAGTCGAGATAACTATTAAAGCTGATAATTAGTACTATAATTACTATTATTAAAAAAACTTTTAAAAAGAACAGACCCCTTACTAGCTAAAGAAGGGGAGTCAGTCGACTGTGACAGGTTATTACCCTGGACTAATAGATATTAATATAGTAAATTGCCAGAACCAACCTAACCGCGATAAACCCTAACGGTAACAGTAATAGAAGTAGCTTAAGGATCTGTCCCAAATCTAATGCTTTAACTGTAATAAGAAAGGCTATATAGTATAACAGTGCCTATTATTAAAGTAAGTTAATTAGAAACCTGTTCTAGAAGGAGGGAAGCATATTAAGTTTAACTTAGGAAACGTTTATATTAAGATAACAGGTAACGAAAAAGACTGCACCTAAATAGATAAGTATAACGTAAGAGATAAGGAGGAAGAAGAAGAAGAACTCTAAGATATAATATACCTAATCCTTAAAGGTATCTTAGAAAAGTTAGCTACAGAGGTACAGATTATTACAGACTAACTCTAAGGTAGGAACTTAGAACTGCTAAAGGTGCAGGTTACAGAAGATTAACTTTAGGAAAAGATGTTCTAATTAACTGTTACAGATCTTAAAAACCTTACCCTGTAAGCTTAAGAATTAAAGAAGTCTAGGAAAAACCCCGACTTAGACCTTATTAAGATAGTAAAGGGAGTTAAAGAACTAGCCCTTTAAACTACTTAAACGGTAAAGCAAGCCCTAGAAAGTGAAAGAGAGTAAGTAAAAAGAATCAAGTTAAAAAGAAGGAAATTCTTCTTAACAGTACCTCCTAAGACTTTTAAACACTTTAAACACGTTAAGTAGATCAGCACCTTTACCTCACTAGAAAAAGGACAGCTTAGATAGCTACTTTATATTAAAGACGGTATACCTTAGACTGGTACCTTAAGAGTCCCTTAAGAAAGCACAAAATAAGCACACTAATAAAGAATCTAAAAGTTAAAGGAGAAATATTAAAAGTTAGTAGATAAAATAAAGGACCTGTAAGTCGAAAGCCTTACTGTGACATTTAAGGACAGAGTGGTAAAAATCGGGTTATAACTTTATAATAAAGTTCGCTTTACTAATTAGCTTAAATACTGCCTTATTAGAGAAAACCATTTTGTAAAAGAATAAGTTAGGTTATTATTACCTAAGTTCTGGGAAAAGGTGTAGGAGAAGTAATATATGCGGAAGTAAGTAGAAGAAGAAAAGAAATAAAATACCACTTCCTTTACCCTATACTCTATAACTGTAACACCTACAGTTAATATTAACTACCTTAATTACAGAGACATACTATAAATTAACTATGTATACGATAACTACGCTTTTAACTAGCATTATAAACTTAAAGCCCTTTATAATCACTTCCCTAACGTATAAAGATAAGATTACGCTATTATAAAAGTAAAGTTAGAACTAACTTACTACTAAGTCTTTTACTCTTTAATAAGAGAAGCTAGTAATAAGAGAAAGATTACTGTAATTAATTAAACTCCTATTACATATTAGTAAAGAGGGGTACTTAATAACTGCCCTGTCGTAACGTGTTTACTACACCTTAACGGAAAAGTTAAAAAGTGGTAGAAGTAAGAGGACTACTAACGGATCTAAAAGTAAAAAGATATTACTGCGATCTAGTCCTGTAAAGCGTACTATTAACTTATTAAGGACTTTAAGAATATTATACCATTTAAAGTTAACTGGACGTTAAGGTGTAAAAATCTAAGAAAGGTTAATTGTTAAGTTTATTAAAGCTGCCTGTTTTTCTAAAAGGAACTGGAAAAAGGTTATAGGCCCTCTAAAAGGGCTGGAAATTAGTAGTTTACTAGTTAGCAAAAACCCTAAGAAAAAGGAGAGGCACTTAAAAGGTAAGTTAAATAAGACCTTAAGGATAGATAATTATTATAACTTAAATATTAAAGGAGTATAAGTACTATTCTGTTAATATTAATATAATAGATAAAAGAGGGAAGCTGTTTAGGGTAAGAGTAGTGATTAATAATGGGAGTGCTTTTAACTTAATACACCCCTTATTAGTTAATTAAAGGAAACTCCCTAACTAAGAGTATAAAGAGGCTATTCCTATTTGGAATGGAGAAGGAGGCTTATACTAGTATAATAACAGTAAAGTCACCTACTACTTACTACTTTTAATTAAAGTGGATAAAGATAAATAATAAGTAGACTTTAACGTTATATTAGTTATAAGGTATAATATAATCTTAAGTTTACCTTAGCTGGAAAAGTACAACCTTATAATTAACTAAAGGAGTAGCTACCTTACCTTTAGTAAGTCCCCTAGCTGTAATTACTGTTCGGAGAAAGTTAAAAAGGTATTAAACTGCTTTAAAGACACATAAAGCATTTAGAAACACCTTAAACCTTTAAAACTAAGTACAGTTTAGGTTAGGTTTATTAAGATAGTTAAAAGATTAAAGAGTTTACTATATTACCTAAATAATAATTTAAAAAGTAGAAAAAAGTAAGAAGCTAATCTACAGATAAGCGAGGAAATTAACTTATCTAAAGTACCTACAGAATATAGGAAGTTTACCTTATTTTAAAAGAAGATACTGTAATTATTAGACTATAGACTATAAGATTACGAAATTAAGTTAAAGCTAGAAACGAAACTTTATAACTTTTAACTTTACTACTTAAACCCTTAATAAGCTAAAGCCTTAAAGGAGTATGTTAATAAGAACTTAGAGAACAGGTTTATTATAAAGTCCCAGTCCCCAGTAAGGTACCTAGTACTGTTTATCTTAAAGAAGGGAGATAGTAAACTATATATAGTTATTAACTACTAAATGTTAAACGAGGATATAATTAAGAATTGCTACTTATTATTACTTATTATGGAAATGTAAGAACGGATTATTAAGGTAAATTAGTTCTTTAGCCTCGATTTCCCTATAGGGTTTAATTACGTTAGGGTAAAGGAAGAGGATAAATATAAAATGGCTTTTCGAACTTATAATGGGTATTATTAGTATTATATTATGCTAATAGGATTAATAAACACCCCTGCGACCTTTTAAAGCCTTATTAACAGTATTCTTTACCCCTTCCTTAATAAGTTTATCTTTATGTACCTAGATAACGTTTTAATTTATTCTGAAACTTTAAGAGAATATTGAAAACATATACGATAAGTCTTAACAGCTTTTAAAAAAGTGAAGTTAACAGTGAATTTAAAGAAGAGCTATTTTTACGTTTAAGAACTGAATTATTTAAAGTTTAGAGTAACCCTTAGGAAACTTGAAATGTAAATGGAGAAGATAAAGGCAGTTAAGGACTAACTTACTTTAAAGAATTAAAAAGAGTTATAAGCCTTTATCAGCTTTGTGAACTTTTATTAGTACTTTATTAAATACTTTGTGAAGATTATAAAACTACTGTATAAGCTTATAGGAAAGGGTAAACTGTTTAAGTAAATTAATAGATAATAGAAGGTATTTAAAGACTTTAAGTACGCCTTTATTACAGTATTAGTCTTAACTCTTCCTGATTTCTTAAAACCTTTCTAAATCGAAATAGACTCCTTAGAGTTTGTAATTGGTGGAGAACTTAGCTAAGTCCAGGATAATAAGAAACGCCACCTAGTTGCCTTTTTATTGAAAGGAATCCACAGGCTAGCCTTATAATATCTAATTTACAATAAGGAACTAATAATAATTATTTAGTGCTTTATTAAGTGGGTACTATATTTAAGCAGTACAGAAGAACTAGTTTAAGTCTTTTCAGATAATAATAACCTTTAATACTTCCTAACGAAGAAGCTTAATTTACAGTAAGCACGATAGGTAGAATTAATAGCTTTATTCCACTTTTAGATTTACTATATTAAAGGGAAAGATAATAAGTAAGCAGATACTTTTAGTTAGAAATAAGACTATAAAGATACTAATCTAGTCTTAGTTTCCGTCACTGTATTTAACGAAGCTAAGAACAGCATATTAGAACATATACTGTAAGTGTTAAATAACTAAATGTTAGAATAAACTATTAACGTCTGTATAAACTTATAAACAGAGTATAATATCTATTAATAATAACTGGACTTTTAAGTAAGAAGGTTAGCGGAAGGAACCTGTAAGCATAAATACTTATTAGAAGACCTTTTAAGGCACTTATAAGACTGTAAGAAAGAGTGCCTAATATATCTAAATTATAGTGGAATTAGTTATTAGCTAAAATAGCTGTTAGAAGGTGTAGATAGTATATTTAAACTAAGAGTAAGGCTTTAGTATTAAGAGAAACTGTATATTTATAACTTAAATAAGTGGAAGGAGTATATCTAATAGGTCTATAAGTCTTAACTTAAAAGATATATAAGCTAAGCTAAAACTTTTACGTAAGCTTAGTAAACGTACACCTTCCTAAGAATAAAGAAGTTAGTTAAGAAGGTAGTTAATAATTACAATATCTACTACTAAAAGTAAAACTAGTGTTATAAGCCTTATAAGCTTCTTAAACTACTCCCTATACTACAGGTACTATAAAGCTTAATCTCGCTTAATTTTATTATTAGGATCTTAAAGTCTAAAGACCTTACTACAGGGGTTACTTATAACTAGATCTTTATAGTAGTTAACAGATTAACGAAATAAGCCTACTTCTTACTAACCTTAAAGGACATAATAATAAAATAATTTACTTATATCTTTAAGAAAGAGGTAATTTTATAACACCTTTAGTTAAATAATATCGTTATAGATTAAGATAAACTAATTATGTTAAAGTTCTAATAAGGATTAATGTAAAGGATAGGGGTGAAAAGTAAGCTTTTAACAGCCTTTTACTTACAGATAGACAGTTAGATAAAGTAAGTTAATTAGATATTTATAATGTACCTTTAAGCTTACATTAACTTCAAATAAGATAATTAACTTAAGTTATTACTAACAGCACAGATAACTTATAATATAACGTTAATTAAGTTAATAAGTATATTACTGTTCTTTATTAATTACAGTAAAGAGCCTAAACTCTGTTAAGGCTTACTTATTAACACCTTTTAAGCTGCAATTTACGTAAATCGAATGTAAGAGTTATATAACCACTTATAAGCTAAACTTAAGTTTACACGTAAATAAATAAAGAAGTTTACTAATAAATACTAAACTAAGTAATTAATACTTAAAAAAGGACTTTACTATAGTAGTAAACGAGTTAAGGGACTGACTTTTCAGGAGGGGGATTATATTTACCTTTTTTTATAAAACCTGTATTTAAAACAGTTTAGTAAGAAGCTTAACTTTAAAAGGTACAGACTGTTCTAAATTAAGAAAAAGGTTACTACCTTTAATTATAAACTAGACTTACTTACTAATATAAAAGTGCGGATTAAGGTTTTTCATATCTTACTCCTAGAACCTACCTTAAAGGGAGTCCTTCTAGAAAAAAAGATTGAGATTAATGCTAATAAGGATAAGTACGACGTTAAGGAAGTTGTGGATATATAGAAAGGAAAGAATATGTTCGAATATCTTATTAAGTAATTAGATTATAACTCTAAAAGTAATTTGTAGGAATTAGTTAAAAATCTTAAATACCTAAATTTAATTACAGAGTTTTATTAGAAGAATCTAAACTAACTAAAACTAACGATAAGAATTAGAAATAAGATAAGATCTAATATTTAAACTACTATACTGAAGAGTAAGACTATTATAAGACTTAGAGCTTAAGAAACGGCAGGAAACTCCTTAATAGGTATAGAAGGATATTTATCAGAACCCTTAGCCAGGATTGTAAGGACCTTAGACCTAATAAGGGGGCTAGGCCTTTAAAGCTCCTAACGAGCTTTATATAAAAAAACAAATATTATTAAGGAAAAGAAGTCAGTAAAAGAAAATAAGTAAAAAAATCGCCTTAAACCTTCTAACCTTAAGGGGTAAGGACTTAAAGCAATAAAAGACTCTTATAAGAACTAAACTTACGATTTTTTACTAGAAAAAGGAAGTTATAAACTAAGTTATAAAGTAACTACTTACTGTAAAGACCTTATTAAGAAATTCCCCTAGTTAAAAGACTTTACATCTTCAGGAGGGGTATTTAACTTAACCTCCTTACTCTCCTGGAACTCTAATAACTCCGCTTTACGACTAAACACCTTTGTAACCTAGTCCTTAAAGTGGGACCATTACTTATAAAGGCATGTTAAACGCGCTAACGCTTCTTAAAGTTTAGTAATAGCCTTATGGAGCTGTTAAGTAGTAAACTTAACTTGTAAGTTAAGGTCTTGCTTTTTAATAAGGAGAGCTTTTAACTTTGCTTTATTAACACTAAAAGCGTTATACTAGGAAGGCCGATACCTCTTTAAATAGTAGTTATAACTGTTAGACTGGTTTAAAACCTGATAGATAAGTAAAGGGTTAGTAGACTTATAAAAAGAATAAGGGGACATTTCGTTACTAAACGTGTATGTGTAAACTGTAAGGTTTAAACGGCGGTTAGTACTTTTACCCTATTCCTGTTTCGAGACCTAAAAGCCAGACACTTGTTACATAGTGAAGTAATAAAAGGAAAAAACTTACCTTTTAAGTTCTTTATGGAAAAAGAACGTTAAAAAGGGGGAATTATGTAACGACCCTGTAGGCTATCACTTAAGCTAGAGCGGCTTGATAAATCCCCTATAGAAGGAATAGTGTGGGAAGACGGTATATACCGTCTAGGTGTACTAAGCCAGGAGTGTAAAGACCTAAAACCCTTACAACTAATAAGGTGCTACTTATAATATACTGAGTGCTTACATCGTAAGCAGGAGAAACCTTATAAGCAGGACGCTTACGTGGTGTAAAGTGCTTATATAATAAGTACTTACGATATTACAAGTAAAGTATAAAGTACCTCCCAGTTAGTTAGTATAGATAGTTATAGTTATGCTTATAATTACTGTGAGGGACTTTGGTTCCTTACGTTAGTATTTAATTGTTTATTTGTGTCTTACTGTTTAGACTTACCTTTATGTATTATAGTGACAGTGACTTACAGTGACATTAAACCCCCGTCTGGGAGTGCTAGCTTAATAAGCTGTCTTCGGAACGCCCCTTACCTGTTGGCGTCCTGCCATACGTTCTGTCTTAACCCGCGCCAGTCCTCTTGAGGCCTGTGTCGGGTGCAGGTTGTAATACCTATAAGAGAGTTGAGGTGGAAGAATACGGATTAAAGATAGAAGAAGAGGTGGGTATGGAGATTGAGCGATAGCGAAACTGACAATATATAAAGTAAGAGACGATACGTATGATTTGGGAGATTTGGCATCGTCTAGCGACAGAGGTCTTAGATTTTTTAGATCCTGACGTTAATGATGTAGAACCAGTTGAGGGTGCTGGCGAAAGCCATAAGAGAAGGCACAGTCATTCTGATGGAGAAAAGAGTGAGGAGAAGAGACGGAAAGTTCAGCTAGAATAACTAAAAATAATAGCCTCTTACTACTTCTCAAGTAGAATAATAAGAACAATGAACCTTTTTAATCTCTCTGATCACATGACTGCCATGTGAACTCGTGACAGATTTATTATTTAAAACTTGTTAATCTATAACTACTTAAATACTGCATTGCCTAAGGAATTATGCTAGCCTTTATCTAGTTTTCTTACCTTTACTGGTTTCAAAAGTCTCTTCTTATATTCTGTCTTCATTAAGGTAATTGTTATATTTACACAGCGTAAGTCAATTTTAGTAAATATATATATATATAAGTCAATCTTAGTGGATTAACAAAAGTGTACATCCCATATGGCAGATACACCTTTAGCTAGTTTTAGTGCTGATAATTTAGCACATTTACTGTCATGTTAGCTCTACATAAGGGGCTAGGTAGTCTTTATAAACCACAGGCCTTATATAGGACTAAAATTATAGTAAGTGTGCTAAGGGCTTGATCTTCTCGCTCCTGGCCAGGCGTAAACTCGGGCAGTTTGCTCAATTTCGGAACATTTGGCTCCCTGTTGGTAGCGGAGAATGCCAAAAAGTACTGCATGAGCCTCCAGTGGATAAAATTAACTGCTTTTTAACTAGTGGAAGTCTGGAAGTATCGCTAAGCCCACACCGCCTTTGTGAGAATCGGGAATACTGTGCCACACCTCTGGTTGAAGGCATTTGGAAGGCTAGAGAATCTTTATTGTGAAGCTGCCCAGAGGACGCTCCAGTCTTAAGAGAATGTTAAAACTGTGATTTCGACTGCTAAAATAACGATTATAACACTTATTGAAGACTGTATTGTGGCCGAACCTGTTATTATGGTGCCTGGCCGCAAAGGTGTACCCCACACTGCTAGTGAATTCCTTGACCTCAACGGCATTCCCTCCCCAGACTCCTTAGCCACCGATAACGACGATATCTACAAACCTTTTGTACCAGCTACCGTAACGACTAGGTTTAGCTCTCGGGAGCCCTCGATATCAAATAGTAAGATTCTTACTGTCCAAACGGCTAGCAGTTCCAAGAGTCTTGCTGTCTTATACGATGACCATCGGCCCAGCTCCTAACTTCCATGTCCCCGGCACCGAGTCTACTACCGTGCATCTAGCTACTACTGTTGTCGCTCTTTTGCTCTCGGCACAACTACGTATTATCAAAATCCAAGAATCGACGAATCACATCCCCTGATATGTCTCACCGCCTAAATTGATGCTTGTGTTTGCCGCTGCCAAGCTCTCCTTGGAGTTGTTTCCTCCGACGTATGCGGGGTTGACGACCAACTATGATTAGGGGCGGGACAACATTGCCGTTGTGCCAGGGCTGAAAACACTGAGTGGCTATCACGTCGGAGTGAGAATCATCGTTGTGGTGAAGAGAAGGTATGCCCATGAGAGTTTGCGTCAGATTACATTATCTAGCTGATAATAAAATCTACTTTTGGGAAAGCAGAGTCTCAGGCTTGTAAAACCCCTCATATGACCCGCTCAGCTTTGGTGCTCCAAGAATGCAAGGCTGGGATCCATACAATCCGTGTCCAGAATCCCATCAAAGTTGATGTCAAACCCTGGCACGAGGTCGTCTCCCAGAGGCACATCCTCCATATCCGCGATCCCGTCCATCAGTTCATCGTATCCTAGTGGGAATGATGGGTCGTCCTCGAGGTTTGAAGCTTCAAGCCCGCCATCCGGCCCCTGATCTCCGGGTAGTTCATCATTCGGTGCATCTTCTTGGTCAGGGAGTATGTCCGGTTCCCTTTCATTTGCCAAAATGGATTGCTGGAACATCCGCAGCAGCCTCGGCTGTAGTCCTATGACCATCTGCTCTATTTGTGGCCGCAGGCTTTCTTCCACAGCTTGAAGTTCGTTTTGAAACATGGCCTCGAGCTCGCGGCGGACAAGGGCAGGCATCTCCCGCCGGAGAAAGACGGCGTATGACTCTATCCCTTCTGCCCGAGTCATGCCGTCGACTTGCGTATTTTCGTAATCTGTGCCGCTTGTTGTTAGCAACTGCTCACGTGTTCGCAAGTACCATTGGGACATTGTGGGTTTTTACAAGGACACGGCATCTTCGTAAAATCATCATCAGGGAAGAGAACCCTGTACATCTCTCTCCACTTATCCGCTTCGCTTGTGCCTGGACGAACCCGTTTTCTGCTTCGAAGCACCCTTTCCTGTTCCTTCGTGAAGCCACTCAGGAGCGTTTGGTTCTCCCGTTTCACACAAGCGGTGTCTTGTTGCAGATGCTCTCTCACGGCATCCTCGCTTCGAAACGGCTCCCAGCACCGGGGGCACTGAGGAGGGAGCGCGTGGCGTTTGTAAAGGTGGGACCTGTGGTTGTGAGATTGCTGGGAGCGACTCTAAGCTCACAAGGGCTACTCACTTGACGCGGTGGACCTCATCCCAGCCGGGCCCCGGGCAACTTGTCCACTTGCCATACTTTCCTGGGTTCCGCTTGTAGTAGGGACAGGCAAACTTCGGTCTCTCCTCTGCCGTTTCCGTCGGGATTTTTGATTTTCTCCTCCTGTTATCGCCGTCATTCTCATCGTCGTCCCCGCCACGGCCGTCGCCATCCCCACGGATGTGACGTTCTCTCCGTTGACGGTCCATGCCCGGAACGTCGGATCCGGTGCTGGCGCCCCCTGAGCTGGGACCTTCTTGCAGTGCCGAACTGTTCCCAGGATCTCCATTCCCGTTGCCGCCACCATGCTGAAGGATCTTTGAGTCGAGGTGTTGACAGAGCGTCCGCATGATGTGTTCGATCAAAGCTTTTTGTCGTCGTCGCAACCACGTCGAATCCATATCCGAGCAGCTTTCGTCGCTGCTGGAGCTGGACTCGCCAGTAAACACTTCTGTATGCTTCGTAGCCTCATTGGTGTTGTAAATGACCCCAGTCATCGGAGTGGACCTCGACGGCGACGACGGGGGTGAAAGTAGCTGGGCCCCTTGGAGCAGCAACTCACTCTTGATCTCATCTTTCTGCGGTTTCCGCCCATAGACAACAAATACTTCGCTGTAGGCGTGGAACCCGGGCTTCCTCAAGTCCATCCTGGCGCGGAAAAGGAAATCCTAAAAGTCATGGCATGATCAGCAAACGTCTTCCAATTTCAAATCGGGCTGCCCTACCTGTATTTCGGCCTCGTCCCACCCAAGTACCTCAGAAAACAGTCGCATAGAAAGTGCATCAAGACCGTCGTTCATCAGATACCTCCAAAACTTGCCCAGATGCGCCAGATGCGCATCCCCCGTCCACCCGCCAATAGGCAGCTTGTATCTGACTTCGTGAACATCAACAAAGCCGACTTCCTTGAACCACTGGAGCATCCGGTCTGCCACGTCGCGGGGTCGGCCTGCTTGCGAAGCGGCGAGGTTGATGTGTTGGGCCCAACTCACCAGAGCACAGTTGACTGGCAAGGACCCATCGTCGCACTCTACCAGGGATCCAAACTCCTGGCATTCAAAACAACCGCCAGGCCGCAGTGCGTCGAATGCCTGCTGGATAGCCTCGGTCTTGAAGTCACCCCAGCATCCTGTGTGGACTGTTGAGCTGGTATGGATCAAGTCAAAAGACTCCGGTCTGAAGGTCCATTGCGAACGCCTTCGTGAGAGATACTAACGCATCAGCGTGGTCACTTTTCCAATGAGTACCTTGGGGCTCAGGCAGGTTGATTGACTCACATGTCATCCACCTCAAACTTCACATTTGGAGGGACCCATGTCGGCTGAATCGGCGCGAGATCAACACCTGTGACATAACAGTCAGGGTGCTCATCAGCTACATCTATGGCCCAAATGCCCGTTCCGCAGCAAACGTCCAAAATGTTTCCAGCAGGCCTATCTTTCAGAAGCGGCGACAGATGGAGGCGGCCGCCAAGGAGCCCCAGCAGGACAATCCCATGTTGCATGTCTAGATGCTCAGCCTCCTTCTCGTCGACGGGGCAAAAGTACGCTATTATTGTCCAAAGTCAGTCTCCCAATCCAGTGCAGCGAACACGGAGCATGCCCGCACTCGAGTTCCCTGGATATTCGTGGACACCAACCTTTGGCCGACTCCTCGAAGCGATGCCCGCCGCAGTCTAAATATCGCCGTCCATGTTTATGAATCCACACAGAATTAAGCAGGGATGAGGTCTATGTGGAGAAAACACATTATCAGCGTTTCTGGTTGTCTCTGTGATTTCGATTCACCAAGATCTGATGATGAGGCTCGGGGATGTTATACCAGGGACTCCGTGCTACTTGGAAGGGTCGACACCGCGCCACAGAAGTCTGAATCAATATCGTCGGGTTCCGGGGTTGTCGTCATTGCGGTGCCAAGTCGAAGAGAAACCGTGGATCTGCTTCGAACGGATACTGTACGGGGATGAACCTTGCGTCCAGACTTCGAAGCCGCTCGTTGTTCCCGCCATTCTGCCGCGATTTTCGATATGCCATGCGCGCCTCAGCACCAAGCTTTGCTACCCGCAAATGCGCAAAACGCTAGTCAAGCTGAGGAAAAATTCGACTGGGATTGAACCCCGATCGGGTATAGTCGTCGTTTCCTTTTTCAGCTGGGGAAATGAGTTGGCAAAGGCTCACACGGGCCAACTGAAAAACGATGGCTTTTGGTAAGATTGAAAATCCGGCTGCCTGAAAAACTTCGTGGGTTTTTTTTCTGCCGGAGGGTCAAGCCTCTGCTGAGCCCGACGCTCCTTCCAAGTCCAACACGAATCCGAACTCTTCACGCCACACCAGATAATGTCCAAGCTGGGAAGCCCCTGAGAGGTGCACGCACCACTTCCGCACTGTGTAGGTAGTTCTGCAGCTCTTGGCTCCGTCACGATCAACAGTTCCACCGCTCCAGGGTGCCTTGTTTGATATTGGCGACTGAAGGTTCGGACGGAACATAGATATCTAGGTCAAAGTCAGCGGTGGGGATTATCCGGCGCAAACGAGTCCGAAAGTCTGCATATCCGTAATATCAAGGCTCAGCCTGATTGTGGTAGCTCAAAGCGTCTGAAGCTATTTAAACAATGTTTTCCCCAGACTTTTATGGCCCTTTGCTCCCGTGTCACCCATCCCTGCTGCTCATAGCGTTTCTGAAATCTCCAGCTAGCCACACAATCGTTCCAGGTTACGACAATGTGGTTGACTCGAAAACACCTACTCTTCGTGCACGCTGGGTTTGCGTGCTCATCACTCAGGTAACCTTGCACCCCCCCTCAACTAATCTTCTCGGCTAAGTGCGATCCAGCCAGGGCGCATTGGCATATCAAGTCCATCATCAATCCTCTTCCCAACTGCCCTCAACAACTCCATCGAAAAGCTCCCTCTCATGTATCTCAAGTACAGCTCCTGTATGCACCAGCACCGCTGTGGCCACTTGGCATGCTACCACAGGCTGCGTCATCCCATGCCCGCCCACTATTAGGCCTTGCATTTCGGATGGTAAGCTTAGTTGCTGTTTGCTAGCAGAATCCCCCTTAGTGATGCTGATGTCGCAACCAACATAGCCGTTGTGACCGTTCCCTGTGGATGCAGTAGACTCAGTCTAGCGGTTTCAACAACAACATTGTGCCCGAAATCGTCGCCCTGCTAGCAGTGCATTACTGGGAGGGGCATTTCACGGTATGCGTCATGTCCTAGCAGTACGGTTTCGGTCGTTCAGACGACAGCGGTGGGACTGTGAACAAGTCAGTGGAGGTATGAGGCTACTAACTAGGCCAACTCTACGAGTACGCTGAACATGAGAAAAAAGGACAGAAAGAGGCATCTTGAGAGAGCAATCTCGATATGTACGCAACTGCGTTGATCTGATCAGATGTGGACAGAAGATTCCAAAGCTGTGATGGGCTCCATTGTGGGTTAGTGTTGTGGTCCGGGTGTGTGTGTGTGTGTGTTGGTATTTTTTAGGAATAGCTTCATCCCGGAGCTGATGGCCGGGCCCCCTTCTCCACCGGTTTTGGCACCATGGCTCAGCCTGTCACATGAGGCGTGTAAGGCAGAAGCCCGGGAAACGGTTAGCTGGAGGAAAAAAGCGAAAGGAACGTCGCTGCTGTAGTAAAGAATATCACCTTTGTGGAGTTTTGTGCGCTAAGGGGAGCTTTCCAGGGTTTGGAGTTCATGGTTGCACAAGGCAGCAAAACCCACCAGCCGCGCTTGGGGCTTTCATCCTCAGCTGGGGCTGCAAAACGAGACTGTCAGGCAACCAACTTTTGCTCCCCGCTTGGACTTCCATGCCATGGATGGCATCGACTTCGGGTGGTTGGAGATGCTGCGCTCATTTAAGAGAGAAGATGCCGAGTAGGGGACAAAGGCGACGGAACTGCCACGCGCCTGTGTAATCAAACTCTGAACTCCGATCACGTCCCCCCTCAGCACACAACGATACACCGATATGCGACGACAGGATTGGGACTGCAACATTGGGCCAGCACTCCACTTTCCTACCGGGCCTTGGCTGATGGCAGCCGTCCGTGAGCTTGTCAAACTTAAGCTACGGGTTGGTTGACGTCCCCGGGGTAGTCCAGGATGCCCTGTCCTTGGCGCACTGCCGCGGCGCATTGCAGGGGTACGATCAAGAACGTTTTTCGGATTGACGATTGAGGAAAGCATGCCATGTGCCCGGTATTGTCGTCCTGCATGTAGGGGGCGGGAGCGTCGTCTGCACCTCTCCCGTGGCTCCCAATTCGAGCGGGTGGCCAAGGGGGACGGTTGTGTTGTGGGGTACGCAAGTGAGAAGTCTTTTTGACAGTGCGGGAGGATGGCTGGACTTTTCAACATGGAAACTACCTAGACGACCCACGTGCAGATACACAACTCCAATACTAAGCCATCTTAAACCACGTAGAGCCTAGTCCCCGTCGCGCAGCAAATACTGCATCCGTAGTCGCAGCGAGCTGAGGCCTTTAAGTTCGATAGCTTGGTTGCGCCAGACAAATTGGTGCGATCTGGTGGGACTTGGTCCTCGCTGTTGCTGGGCTTCAGTCTCCGTCGGCCCCCGTTGATGCCTGGAAGATTCCATGGAAGTGAAAGAAAGCAAAGTCGCTGAGTGGTGTGTCGACATCTGAGCCCTGCCGTTTTGCGGTACTGAAGACGGAGCTCGGCGTCTTACTGTTGAATGAGTCTGGTGAGGGGATGAAAAAGGGGCATCGACTCTTGACAGAGGTAGGTGAGTAGGGGTAACGGTCGACATAAAAGGGTCATTTTTATCTTCTTCTGGCTCAGAAGTGGGTTGGTTTAAGTGGCTGCTTCTGTCCACGGACAATAATGGGTCGTCGTTGGCACCAATGGGCATCAGGCAGCTGTTTATGACAAATGAGCTGTCGTGGGTAGGCACTGTTGGGATTTCGGCATCGCTTGCATTAGACAGCCTGGAATAGGCCCCTGGAGACGCTGGCCTCTTAACTCCCTTGTCCTGTTTCGATGTTCTCCCTCTTCGTCTACGCATATTTCCGTGGAGGAGAAATTTGAGCTAAAAGCTTCCGTTCCAATAGGAGCTGTAGTACCAGGGAAATGTGAGCTCACATTTGCTAAGAAGACGTTAATGAAAGTTATACTGTTGAAAAGCCCCTTTTTAGGGCTTTAACTATAGAACTACCCCTTATGCTTTTTTCTTAGCTCAGCGGTTTAATGGATGCAACCTTGCAGAGTACGTAAGTAGCTATTTTATGGAGTGGTGATTACGTGACAAGCTATATAGGGGGGGTTGGTCTTTCCGGGGCTAACGATTCGTTTTGCCTTAGTGTCATATATTACGTGGTTAGTGGGTGGTTCAAAATTCCATCCCCTTGCCAAAACGCGTAGTTGGGGCCTCAGAGAGTGATTGCTAAAGGGTGTGGAGTGCTTTGATTGGTTAGTTTGTCTGGCCGGGGGGACATCGGCTAACCGTGTGATAGGCACTGAGATAAGTTTGTGCATGGCCCCACTGGCTTGCATAAGATTATGCCGATTACATCAGCGAATGCTAAAGCGGGGAACAGCAGGAACTGCGATGCCCATCCCCGCCTTTCGCGGCCCAACAAACTGCAAACGGACCTCGCGATAATTTTGTTCACCGTTCGCGCCCCTGCAAGTCCTTGAGCCGCCACTTTGTTCATTACCAGACTGTATTGGCTCAACCTAGTGTCGACGCCATGTCCAATTTCGGTGCCCTCACAACCGGTTTCACGCCGCCGCCGGCATGTTCGGCCACCAACGTCTACCTCTTCGCAAGCGACGGACGCTCAATGTACATGCAAGCTCCGACCGATACACAACTATGTTTCCCTAGCGGCTACGAGCCCCAAGTGTACGGGGGTTTCTTCTCGCCCGCGCAGTGCCCCGTGGGCTACACGACGGCATGCATCTCGTTGGAGACGGTCGGCACAGACCTGGAAACGATCGTCACTTGCTGTCCAAGGTGAGTCTATCTACATAAACACCCACGCACTCATCACCCGTGTAGCTCACCAAGTTGACAGCTACCCATCGACAATGTTTGCATGTAACACCCCCCATGACGAAGCCCCTTGGCAGAGGACGCTTGGATGCACGAGCATGTTTACCCCGACCGTGACTCTGACCTCGATCACCGTCTCATGGAACGATATCATCGGCTCGCTCTCCCGGACTACCGAAACAGAAGGGGGCATGAATGCTTACAGTGTTCAGGTGCGGCTCAGGTCTGGGGACTTTCAGACTGTGACGACCGTGACCAAGACTGTCCACACATCGACCACGACGACTCTGCCTGTCCCCGGTGTCACGACAACCATTCCGGCTCGAGACGTCGACTTTCTATCTCCTTCAGCGTTAGCTGCGGCTGCTTGTACCGCGGCTTTGTTCCTTATTGGCATACTTGCAGGTTCTTTGTGTTTTTACCTAGGTCGGACTAATCGCCGGCGCGAGGCCCGGGTTTTACAGAACGAAAGGGAAGGACGGCCTTTACTTGGAAACGACTCTGTCGGTTATAGGTCTACTGAGAGGGGTGTCCCTCGGCCGAAGGGTCCGCCGCCGCCGTACCAAGCAGGGCAATCTTCTCGTGCGTGACGGTCTTGAGCGGCTTAGCTGGTGAACGTTTCGGTGTTATCACAATCTTGTTTCGAGTGATGTGTATCACAGTTTGGGAGTCCTTTAAGCTCCAGATGCATGCCCCAGGTTGATATAAGTTGGCGCGGCAGGGTCATGATGACGGGGCCGCTGCTAGGATTTATGTAGGTATTTATCTATCTACCCTGTAACGCGGCACTGCTGTTCTAGTGGGCTGAGAGGCGGCTCGGAACATCAGGCTTTCAACTGCCCGAACCGATTTTCGTGTTGAAGAATAGGTTCACTACTTTGGTCCGCAGGTTCGGTGAGAAGTAATCATACCCGACCACAACATTACATGCATCCACATAGACAGTCACGGGGATCACTCCCTGGTACAGGATGTTCCACTGCATTTAAGACAAGTCCCCAGTCAGCAAAGTGCAGACAACTAACATGACAATGTTAAAGGGGGATAGATACTCACAGAACCCACAAGCCCTTCCGTTAATTCCCTCTTCACAAGGCCACCAAACACCGCCCCTGCCCGGACGAGCAAGTCTTCAGAAAAAAGCGGAAAGTTTGAATTGACGTAGCCTCTCCACACGCTGATGGTATCTCGGGATGCGCCGCTGAATGTCGTCAGGGTGTTATCGACGAGCCCTTCTTGGGTCACATTCGCGTAGTTGAACAGCGAGGATGCAAGCCCCCCCTCAAAAGCTTCGTCGACATGGACAAGATTCTGGGACGGGGAGTTTTGGATGTAGCCTGCTGTGATGTGGGAGAGGTCTTGGTCCCTGTTATAACTCCATGATTAGGATGGGTGAAGCAATTGAAAAGGAAGGGGAAGGGTATTTCTCGCCATTTATGCTGGATGAAGCTCGTGTTAAATTCGGGCCGGATGAGGGGTGGTTTCGGTTGCTGGAACTGGGACGAGAATTCGACGGTTGAGGCCGGAAATGGAACACAGGGTCGCTCAGCCGCTCCGAAAACAGCGGTTGAGGCAATAAGAGAGCCAAAAAAGAGCGGAAACTGATGCATCGTCGTCGAGTTGTCGTGACCTTGGCCGCGAGGTTGTCAATGCTATGAACCGGACAAATGGATCGAGCGCGAGTTCGCAACTACTTATATTGCGAGCTGACTGCCTCTACTGAGGTTCTTGTTCTGTTCATTGGAACAAAAAGGGTCAAGGGTTCATTACGCAAGCCTACGCCACAGCACTTTCATGACGCGGCCCTCGGGCGAGGGACAGGCACAAGAGCTGATGATTGGTGGGCAATGGGATGTGCAGCGGCATTTTCCGCGAACCAATATTCGCGCCATATTTTCGGCAAGCAGAGCGAGGACTGGAATTTGATCAGAGGAGCATGCGCGTGTAGAGTTTATCTGGGTTCATGTTGATAGCGTTTGCAGAGCTTGATCGGGATGGGTTGTTGTCAGAAAGAAAGGGGTTCTGGCTAGAGGCTTTCCCGCGATTATGGCGCAATCCACCAGCTCCATTGGCCCTTTGTAAGGGCGAGAGCACAGTTGATTTACGTGGGCCGCTGGGCCCGGGCGCTTTCGCAAAAGGTTTAAGGATTCGCATCCTCGGAGGCTCAACACCAGGAACGGAGACCACTCCGGGCCTGCTACCTACCGCTCCCCTTACAAGCGGCTGCCCCTTATCGCTGGCATTTGACAGCGTCCCATCGTTCGGTTGTTGATGCCCGTGCAGAGCTGGGCATCAGCCCCACGTTCCATCATGCAGGTACCGTGGCGACTATACTAGCGACAACGGGCTGCTCAAGCCCAGGGAGCTCGTCAAGCGCGGTGGCTCCCGTAGAATGCTGGTCTCCTAGTAGTACTAGGCTTGTGTGACTTGTGGTGAATTTTGGCTCATCCCTCTCTTCCAATAGCGGCTGTGAGAGGGTCTGAACGAGGTGGTTGCAGAGCTGGCACAATCTCCATATCTTCGCGAAATTACGAAACTTGAATTCCCAGGACTGAATTCGGTCACTCAAGCACCTGCCACCCATACCGATATTTGTAAGAAGTTGGTTGTCAAGGCGATTGATCTCAACGATCATTTCGGTAAGCGATGGGGTGATGAGCCAGCAGGATATCATTGCGGATGTGTTTGTATGATACCACTACTGATAACTATATGGAAGGCTCTCTGGCTGAGCCAGTAAGCCGAAGAAGTAATAGAATAACAAAGTTGCAACCCCTTCAATTCCACAGAATCCAGAGTGCAGTGCTTCTAACAGTTATCCCTCCTATCGCTAAGTAAGAGGCTGAGATTGCTGTCGCCTGGGACACACATCTCCGTGGCGAATATTATATTCCTAGTAGCTGTTTGAATTCAGTCCTGCTCGCGTGGGCAAATCAGCTGTCGCATCACCTAACGGCGAAGGGCATTGCCAAACTTGACCCGCATCGCTTCCGTGGCTACGCAGGCGCTCTCTAAAAACGATTCACCTCTCGTAAAGAGAGACCGATACTATGATGGAGCAGGCGGGTAAGAGCTCGTGGAGAGGGCTAGTTGCCGAGATTGAGTTGGATTTGTGGTACTATAATTATAAATTGGAGGACTTTGTTTAGAAGGCACACGAGAGCCTGCGAATCCACAAGGGCTCTCCGCCGACAAAACCGGAATCATCATAGCATTCTAAGAGTAGATACAGCAGGATCTCGCCCTAATTTTATTATAAAAAACTACTTATACAGCAAACCACTTATCACACTGGTGAGGAAACCTTTATATCCAGAAATGATATCCCCTTCACATAAACCCCAGACACCACCATGTGAAAAAGTTTAATATAAGAATAGCCTAGTGATTCCAAGTTCAGAAGTGGGAAAACTTAATACAGTGGGTCTTAAAAGGTCTGTGTGCACAGGCCTCCCTACCAACTTCCCCATCCCAACGCCCAGTCTTTAAGCATCTATTTCTCAGCTATTATTATAGAAATTAGAGTGTAAGTAGTATTAAACTAAAGCTAAGAAGACGCCTCTAGCCCTGTGCACTGCAAGCCGCCGACGAGGAATTGAATTTAAAGGCTCCAAATAAAGTCTAGATCTATAGTATCCCACGCCTCCTTAATCCACGCTATTACAAGCTCTCTATCTGCTTTATTCTCCTTTAGATCTTTAAATTCAGGGTATAATTAATACACTAGCTCTTCCAAACGCTTCTAAACATATTTTATCAAGTTTAAGTCTAGGCTGTAAAGTAGCTAGTTAATAAGCTTAATCCTATAACTTAACAGATAGTTTAAAAAGTCCTTAAAACGATGGATAGATGCATTATCCTGTTAAAATAACCTCTGATAAGCTCCACTGGAGGTTAATACAGGGAGTAATCCTTCTTCTAGTGTTTAAATATAACTGAAAAAGCTATATCCTTACCTTAGGGAGTCCTTATCCTTCTTTATAAATATAAGCTTAGACTTCTTACCTTTCTAGATAGCTACCCACACTATAAATAAAAGACAAATAGTGTTAGAAAGGAGGGGGTTCTGGCCAGAGGCCAGAACATCATAAAGGTGTGGATAATCAAGCTGAATGGAGCTTAGCAGAGCTGAGCTCTGGTGTGGGCATCCGAGCTGAAAAGAGCTTAGGGAGCTGAACTGACGTAGTTAGTTCAGCTGGTATGGGCCACCATTTGCCACCAACCTTGCCGCCATTCGCAACTATAATAGAGGCTAGAGAGCCACAGCATAAGCAATACAATCACGCAGTTGCAACCCCTTTAATTTCACCAAATCTAAAATGTAGTGATTTTAACAAATAGCTTATTAGGTTTAATTAATAAATTAGTAATTAAAATTGTTATAATTAAATTAGAAAACCTATCTTAAGCATTTATTTAAATTGTTTTATATAAAGCATTTATCAGTATAAACGACCTTAATAAGCTTTTACTCCCATAGCCTCTAGGTATAGTAATAGGTATATTAACAGCGTGTAGAATCCTTATTAAGCTTCAGCCTTTTAGAAGAACGCTAATACCCTAACTTAAAAGCCTGAATAATAAGCTAGAGTGTGCTAAAAGAGATGTTAATACTATTTTAATAGATTAGATAGTGAAGTGTTTTCCACTTGATTTTCAGATCCTGACAGATATAACAAATGATCCTACGCTTATCTGCACTGTTGAATTTCATAGAGTAGCCACTTTTAGGCAAAGAATCCAAGGATTAGTAGTGCTGTAAACGTTTAAAGGTCGTGTTAATAGTGTTGTAATAAACGTAATGATCGTACGTAACTTAGCCCTCTAATATACCAGCTAATACAGCCAAGACGATGGAAGAACGAGCTTCTTTCAATAACTCCTGGTTAGGGCTGCAATTTCCGGTTATTTCAGTGCTAAAAGCTCTGGAATTAAGAGCCATGCCAAATAATGGTAAGTGGTAGAAAAAGGGGGGTGGTCGCGACGCGTCGCGCAATTGATTTTGAACGTGGCCGGCCTGTGCACACAGACTTTTTGTCAGAAAGAAGGGGGTTCTGGCCAGAGGCCAGAACTGTCAGAAAGAAGAATCTGGAAACCACCAGAACAATAGATTTGTAACCATTGCCACAGACGCGCAATTGTAGCCGCGCGGCTTTGCCACACGGCTTGCCACTATTCACAGTTATAAGGAAGGTTCTCTGGCTGAGCCAGAGAGCCGAACAAGCAATACAATCACACAGTTGCAATCCAGAGTGCAGTGCTTCTAACACTTTTTAACAGGGATTGTGCAACACACTATTACTCCAATTTTACATGTACACACCACTCCTTTCTCAACGCTACCTTAAACAGTTCACAGATCCATTTGGTGCTGATTTTCTACTTTCTGATAGGAATGTTTATGACCAGGATGACCATGACAAGGGCGACCATGACCAGAGACGGACCAATTACAGGACTCATACTGAGCCACGTATGCAACCTCCATCATGGAGCCGTATCCGTCCCCTGTCTCGTCGTCGGGGCTTCCCGGCTGCGCGAGTTAATTAGTAATTATCCATAGAAGAACGCAGATAAATACATGTACTTACCCAATCACCACCCACGGCGACATTAAGAATAAAGAACAGGGGTTGATGCGCCAAGCTCTCCCAGACATCCTTTTCCCCGATCTGAGATCCGGAAAGCTGATGGAATTGCTGATCGTTCAAGAACCACGTGATGGTCTCACTCTGCCATCGATTTGCTGACCTGGACCGATCCCACAAAATGCGCCAGCGCTGCCACTCCTGATTCGGAATGTTGACAGTCGCCCCTCTGCCTTGCGGCTCATTGCAAACTCCTCCTGGGTACACACCGCAATGGGCGGTACCATAGCCCGTGAGTTGACCGTTGATGGTCTCCAGTACATCCAGCTCACCACACATTGGCCATTCCGTGCCGGAACGGATCGAATCACCGAGAAACCAGAATGCAGGCCAGATACCCTTTTTGGTATTAATAGGATTTGGACCGAATCGGATCAGGGCCTCGGCCATAGTCTTCACACCGTGCTGGGGTGTGAACGTGTATTTCGACTCGAGCCGACCAGAAGTCCACCCTCCTGGTGTGGAAGTGTTTCGCCAAGGGACAATCTGGACTGTCTCGCCACCGCTGATTTGCACTTCATGCGGCCGGGCCATGTACGTTTCCAGCTCATTGTTAATGCGGAGATAGCCCTCCAGGATGTTCCATTTGCTTTGTTCGGGAAGTCCGCCGTCGGGGCCGGGGAATGTGTCAGACCAGATGACGTTGTACCCTGGATAGAAGGGGGGACCCCAAGCGAAGGCATTTTGATGCGTGGCGAGTAAAAACAGAAATGCGCGGTAATACATTATGTTGTTAATAAACAGATGTCGGATTTTTTTGGAGCACATGTAAGTGAGCTTGAATATGAATGCAGAATCCAGGTGTCTGTTTTTATTCAGGACTTAGGAAGGAGAATGTCACGGATAAATGAAGCTCTTGCTGCAAAACATTCACGTCAGTTACATGAAAATCCACATCAGCGGATGAGAATAATCAAGCTTGGCTTCCGAAAACCTGGTCTTGAAATCTGAGAGGTTGCCCCGTCATTCCTATCTTGACGTCACATAACAGGGTTCGGTCGGGGCAAATCATCAGACGACACACGTCGCAAGGGTTGAGACGAATCAAAATGGGGGAAATGCTCGTTAGCGAGTTGTCAGCTTTTCAGTGGATGGGATTGAAGTGGACGCAACCAATCATTTCTGGTCAGCGCAGCCAAAATCAGGTTGTATCGTTATATATAGCAACATGCTCACCCAATTGTCATGCGCTCCTCACAAGAACTGTCTTCAACCACGTAGGGAAGCAAAACTGGAAAGGCAAAACACGGCATCCTCCCTCATACCGAGACGAGATGTGAGCCTGACTACGAGAGCTGCGAGGACTAGCTGAACTCAAAGTACATTTTTGGCCAAATAATTAGCAGAAGGAGGCCCGAGCACCGAGATTGTGGCATTTGCGCGCTCAATGTTGTATTCAACGACGGCAATGTTAAAATATGGCCGAACATAAAGATACGTCTAATTTGAGTCATTTATTCTTCTATCATAATTCTATTAGTTTCTTTGGGCCCATTCCACCCCTGCCACATAAATATCATGTTGTCTTTCTTTGGGTGTTTGGCCCTCGATTCAAATCAAACCACATATCATTGTCTCCACTTGGGGACAGCTCAGCGACCAGTAGGATTTCTCTGACAATCCCCCGACAAATCGTCAACTGGGTCCAATGAGCTTACAATTAGAACGCCGTGTTACCATCGAGGGCCCGGTTGGGCTGAAATCCCCGAACCTTCCCCTTGCTAGTTCAAGAACAGAGCCATAGTCGGAGAATTCAACATCCACCTCGAGCATCAACCCTATGACATCACCAGCAAGCCACTCGCGATACGGTGAGTGTGCTGACTCAGCACCGGCATCTAGCGGCTGCAGCTGGATGGTGCCAGTCGAGTAGAGGCTCGGCCGAACACCCTTTTCACGATCGATGCCCGCGCTATGAAACACAGCGTCAGCCTCTACAGCGCCTGTGGTATAGTCGGTTTCGCACTTGCGTCCGAGGGGCTCGGCGTAGCACAACGGCAGCCCCTTTTCATCGCGTTGACCAACATGCGGGCCAAAGGTTATCTAAGTCACCACCGTCAAGTCCTCAGGCCGGATTATAGAAGTTTCAAAGGAGTGTTGCATGTCCTCATTGCCTTTCGCGCTACCTGGCGAGGGCACTTTCAGCCTGTGGATGAAAACCCTACAACATAGTCAGCTAACCACGGTACCCTAAGTAGGTACAAGGGGGGGAGCGCCAGAAAACGGACCGAGCAGCCCGGACATAGCTCTGCAGCTCGGCCTTGACCAGCGTCTTCTTGGCCGGCTGCCAGCCAAACATAGCGCTCTGCTCAAGCTCGGGATTTAAAGCGCCACATCGCGTAACAAGTTGACCAGCGACATGTCGTCGACGCGCGGGCGCGGCAGGTCGGGAAGCACACGCAGGCCGTTAGCGTAGACCCAGGTCAGGATCCACTCGTGGAAGGCAAGGAAGGACCATTGTGACACGGCTACGAGCTCAGCCTCGAGGAAGAGCTTTGCGGCGCTTAGCGACGGCCCCGCCGCACCTCGGCGTACCGCTTCTCGCGCTCCGCCAACGCCGCCGCGTGCGCCACGGCCGTCAGGTACGCCTCCTCTGCCTCCTGGGCGTCGCGCTGCGCGGCGATCAGCGAGCGCGCCCGCACAAGCACTTACGCGCCTTGGCGCCGAACTCGCTGAGCCTGGGGATGGCTGGTTCGACCTTCTCAATGTCGTGCAGCTGCGCCTCCGAGTCGATCTCGAAGTCGTCCCGGGCCGTCTTGAGCTCGTACCAGTCGAAGGCGCCTGCGACGTGCTCGGGCGCGCGGAAGCTGCCTACACCTTTGCGCATGGTGTCGTCCTTGGCTATAATAGCGTCGGCGCTCTCCTTGTCCGCGCCGCTCAGCTCCTTCTTGGCCGCCTCGAGGATGTGTGAGCCTTGCCCATGCGCTCTAACATCTCGGCCAGGGTCTTCATGTTATCGGCCTTTCGATGCTGTCTTGCATCTTCTTGAACTTAAACGGCTGGAATGAGATGAAACTTGGTATATTCCTTGAGCTAACGTAGAGAAGCATACATGGGCACTATGCCATGCACCGAGTAACGAGAATCAAGTCTCCTTGGTCGATCCTGCGCACACAAGAAGTACTAATAGAAAAGCAATGACACGAATCAGACGACTTTGAAAGTGTACCTCCCAGAGAACCGACTACGCCCTAGGGAGTCCCCCGGATCAATCCAAGGCTGTTTCCCAGCGGGCAAGTTGATTCGGCTCATCTTCTCAACAAGAAGATCTCCGAGACCCCCAGCCAACAAAGACGCCAGCATCAACTTTTCCCCCGAAACCGGTTCAGCAGCTCCAATAGCTGAACTAGAAGAGGCTATCTGAGGACCATCAACCTCAGAGGTCAAGCTCCATACATACAGTCCAAGACTGTGCTGAAATGGAATAGCAAATCGGCCAATCCTCTTGAACTTGCCTTCATACGTTAGTCTATCGCCGGACTCAATCGGTATAGGTTCTAGCAAAAGTCCAATAGCTTCTTTTTCAAAGAGTTTGATGCAAGTTATCTCAAAAACTTGATAGATGGGCTAGGTCGGTCTATATCGGAGGGGTCATCTAGGCAGATCACGGCCTTTTGACGGGTGCCGGGTCTAGGGGTTGTCAGGTCGAACGGGTAGAGATTGATGATGACTCCTTGGTACTGGAACAGCGGTTCACCCAGTGTGGGCGTCTCGACCCCAGCCTCTAGATGCTGAAATGGGAAACACGGGATCAACGGAGCCTCGACTAGCATGTAACCGTCATCGAACTTGCCGAAGGGCCCTCCGTTGGTCTCGAGTTCGACGAATATGATATCGCAAATCGGTTGCAGGACGTCCTTGTGGAAGGCAACCTCACCATCAATGCTGGCCCACGACCAAGACGGCGCTCTGTATTGTGCGGGACGACGAGGAATAGAGACGAGACCCCAGCCCAAAAACATGGTTGGGGAGGGCTCCGTCCAAAGTCCGGCAGCCCACGACTCGGACGATATCCCGTTGACGCGGCCAAACCACTCCCCGATGCCTGCCAGGGCCACGAGCTTGTCGGATTCGACCGTCAGTTTCAGTGCGCTGAACTGTCGGATATATTCCACCCACAGCATCGGGGAGGATTCTTGGAATTGCGCGGTCATATCGGCCCTCGACCGGTGGAGGTTGGATCCCGGCCTCCAAGGCGTGCGCTTGGGAAATGGCTCGTTACAAGCCAGCAGCGAGGAGCTCCACCAAATCTGATCAGCCGCGCAGTGGGTTATCTTAGCAGACAGCACGGCCTCCTGAAGGACCCAGGCTCTCTTGTTCAGGGGACCATGCTCCACGAGCTCGAAGAACTGCTGCTCTCCGGATATGTCGAGCCGGCCCTGCTCGAGGCTGAAAGGATCCCCGGGCTCCGAGCCGGCCATACCATCACCTTTCTTCTCGGGAGTAAGCAACCCCGTCCAGGTTGCGTCGACCAAGCATGGTCTCCGGAGTAGGGTCTCCGGAAAGAAGAGCCCACCTTCCGGCCCTGCCGACGCAGTCGCCGCGATGTTAACCTGGCCGTTGTAATACACGCTTGCCATGAACAGGGACTCTTGAAGCCAGTCGGCCAGGTCGTCTTGCACTATACAGAGGGAATCAATCCAGATATAGCGAATATCCAGCTCGAGGGCCAATTGGACCGCATCCTTGAAGGTCTTGGGCAGCTGGGTGAAAGGAATTGATCTGGAAAGAGCTGAGTTGTTGCTACGTGTGAGCTTGATCGGCTGGCCCGCGCCCCAGCAATGGCTCAACGTTGCATAAGATGTGGCGGTAGGGAGGCTCCGTCCCTGCACAAGTTGCAATTCTGGGTGCTGGCTGAGACCTTTGCCCTGGTCAATGCGAATTAGGCGCGTCGGCAGAAGTCTTTCAAAGGTTCCGCTAACCTGAATGCGGTCCAGGAGGGGGGATCGGACCCAGTCGCGGAGCGTGTCAAAGACAGCTTTTCTCGAAAGGGGGGAAAACCCCCAGCTTTCATTAGTGACAACTTTCGCCGTTGCTCCAGTCTCGTGGTAGTCTAAAGCGAATTAGGTCATCACAGAAACTGAGGACAAGTACCAGATTGCCTCCTCACTCTTGACCCAGGTTACGGGTACTGAGAGGTGTTTCCCAAGAGAGAGCGGCGAGCTGCTTTCTCTTGATTGACGTTCGGTGAGAAACGGAACTCGATCCGTACATCGCTGTCCAATCGTGCAAAAATACGCGCCCAGCCGTTGAAGGCTGAAATTGGGGTTGGCTTGACAACTGCAGCAACATCTGCGACAGACTTGAACTCTTTGGCGAAAAGAAGCCATATTCTCGCGCAAAATGAATATTGTCTTCGATGACGTCTCAAGAGCTTGCGGGCCATAATGAGGAATAACATCACCATCCTTGTAATTTTGAACGTCGAATATTTCTACACAATGCTTGCAAAGCGGGGAAGGAGCGGCTGACTCCATTTCGCTGGTAGGTAGATGCCCGGGTTACAGCCCCTCTCCTCGAGGCTGCGGGGACCGATCGGCCGATTTGCTGCAAGCCTTGAACTTAGATGCTGGGAACCTCGAAAGACCATTCCTTGTAGGCCGACCGAGATCAACACATAGTAATAGATGGCATAGATCAAAGGATATGATGCGAATTTTTGCGCTCAGTTTCCGCCTGGAGCTGCACTTATGTCTGTTCTGCCAGGTGCACGACGTACCACTTGGAAGAGCCAGGCTTCGACACAGCCACCGCCCAGTTTGCCGCTAGGGCCAAACTGTGGTGTGCCCTGACAGTGCGCCAAGGTGCCCATGCATGAATCGCCACCGCCGAACGCGGCCACTGGGCGTCCACAGTGTTGTTTACCACTGAAGAAGGCGGAATGGCGCTAAGCGTGAAGTTCCAGTTCCCAGGTCGGGGCCGAGTCGGCTCGGGCGACACCACTTCAAGCGCCGTTCGGTCGTAGCACCCGTCTTGCTCCCTCCCCCTCTTGACGACCACCGTCAACAGAATGCCAAGCACCAGTAAGAAGGTACTTCCAACTCATCGCTCGGCCTATCTCCTACCGAAATCATCAATGCTGTCAAATATTGTTGGCAATAGAATACGTGGCATCTGTGTTTGGAGCTACCTCGGGGCTCACCCAGGAGCCCAACTTTCAGGCCCCCTATAAACACCAACCCTCCTCCTCCCGGAAATCCCCTTCATCTCCCCAATTCGATACACATCCCTATCCCCATACCTGGCAACCTCCCTCACCTTCTGCCTCCACCTTTTCCCATCCGCAGCTGCCATCCCCTCAAACTCCTCCAACACCGGCGAGTCACAAACCAGGTACATCAACCCCACCAACGTATCCAGCTCAGCAGGCACATCCACCTCAGGACTATTCATCCCATCCCAAAAACTCCACACTAAAACAACCATCATCATGAACAGAATGACCAGCGAGGCCGAAGCGCATGCGAGATGTGTAGGCCAGGTGTGGACATTTCGAAAGGGGATGTTGGATAGCAGGATGGGCGCGAATTTCGATAGGATCGTGACGAATGCCACGGATGCGAGGAGATAGTTTCCCTGGAGGGTTGCGGTCCATAGGCCGGTGTAAGGTGTTGTAGGGGGGGATATGAGGATGCTGCCTGTAGTAGGTCTTGGGCGGTGAAGGTGGGGGTGACGGTAGGGAGTGATCCTTGCTGTTTCTGTTTCGCAAACACAGATGTTAGTATAGAGATACCTCGTGGGAGGTGAGCGAAGAAGATGAGAGGAACATACGGGAGAAAATCCCCTCCCAAACTAGGGAGATGACGGCACCGAGGCCTGCGAAGATGAAGCGGATGCCGAATCCTTGGTTGTCAAAGAATCGTTCGAAAGGCGTGTCAAGCGTCGTTGTTTCGTAGTATAGGATCAGAATGAAGAAGCCGCAGACAAGGAGGAAGAAGCCAATATCGGCCAGATGATTCCACGTGCGTTTTGTGAAACCCCTTGGTAAGCTCTCCGTGACGCGTTTCTTTGTGTTCTCGATGGACTGAATACCGCCGTCTAACGTCCGAAAATTCGACGCCATAGAACGAGCTCGACGACTCTGAAATCTCCCAGTCTTGTTGGTATCCGAATGGTCCGAGTCATTGTCGGTAGGAATGATCCCATACCGGGTATCGCTGCCTCTCAAACGAGACCACCCCAAAGAGAAGGACTTTCCCTCCAACAACTTCACCACCTCTTCATTCCCAATACGTCCCCCCTCCCGAGTCGGCTCTATCGCTGAGAGAATCCTCCTCATCCACTCATCCCCCAGAAGCGAAGCCACAACGCCCACATTCCACGGATCGACCGCGACTCCTGACCTCACCCGACGAAGCAGCACCCCAAGACCCAACACTAGCACCGCCATAAATAGCAGCAACCCCTCAGCCACCAAAAACGGCGCCTCAAATATCCACACGCTCATAATACACCCCCTTAATCTATCAACAGTGCACTGCCCCGACAGCCTAAACCCAACCGCCTCACTCGCCACCGAGGTCAGCACCGCCGCCGACAAAACAAGCAAATCACTCAGGATCGGCACCAACTCCCCAAACTTGAACAAACAGCGCAGACTGTGCAGCGGCGCCGTGACTTTACAAGGCGCTAGACAGAGCGAGTCACGCGCCGTCGCCCCCTTTGGTCCATGTCGCGCCAGGGCAAAGAAGGGGAGCATCAGTTTGATGTTTGTGTCGAGGATCTGCACGGGGATGGAGAGGATGGTTGTGAGGAGGGTGGGGAGGAATAGGCCGATGAAGTAGGTCCCTTCTGAGACAACGTAGACTTGTTTCCTGGGCCGGGGTAGGTTGGGAGTAGGGGGGTTGGTTTGATGGGGAGGAGGAAGGGGTGCCGTGCCTGCCGGGAGTGAGTACCCTGTGCGAGTGGTGAGGAGTCCGTTGGAATCTACAAGTGTCTGGTCGTAGGCTGCGATGGTTGTTGGGACGCCGTTGGTGCCGATGAGGGTCACCAGGTATGCCCCGGCCGTGGCTGTCGGTTGTCCGTTAGGGCGCGTGAATGTCGTGAACGAGGTAGCTCCTGGCTGTTCGAGGCCTGATCTGCTAGGGGCGGCTGGCGATATGCTGCTTGCGATAGGTATCCAGATGGACTCCCCAGGGGCTTGAGTCGCCGTAACCCGGTACGTAGTAGCGCCGACTGTCACGGGTACATCGGAACTACCAACGCGGGTGGTAGTCACAACCGACCCGACAACAACCTGAAAAACAGTCGTGTACACCCGCCGATCATAATACGGACTGCCCCTCGCCCTCTCGATATCAGGATCCATCGGGCACTTCTTCCTGCAGCGATCCAGCGTCGCGCATGCCCCCCCTAATAGCAACCCCATGAGATTCCAGCCATCCTTATACCAGGTATTAGGACCCCACGGCCTGCTTCCCATTTTTGACTCGTCAAGGAGAAAGGGGTCCGCAAACTGGTAAACGCAATCGGGCGGCCCATCGCTATACCACTGTCTGACCGAGCCGTACCAGCACTGTTGGAAATCGCTCGGCACATCGGTCCGCATGTCGTCATCCGGGTTGACTGGCTGCTGGCCGGGGGGGCCGGGCTCCCATAGACATCTAGCCACGAGGCGGACGAGCGGAGGCTCGCCGCGGATCTCGGCGTACTGTGAGGGATCGACGCGGAGAATTTGTCTTAGCTTGGATGAGGTATTGCCCCTACCGTAGAACTCGTCTATGTCCACCAACATGGGATAGGAGGAATTGTTGAGAGAGGTTTGGTTGGATAAGGGAAATGCCCATTTTCTTGGGGCGTCGTCAGTGTTGGCTGGTGTGGTCGTGCTGGCGCTGGCGCTGGCGGACGTTGGAATAGGAGCGCGATTGGGGGCTGCGACTCGACCTTGTAACGTCGGGAGGTTGATTGGTACTTCTTCAGGAGCGGATCCAGGCCCATCTGTAACGGGCAGCAATCTGCGGGCGCCTTGGAGCAATCCCACGAATGTGCAGATGGAGAGGAAGAGCACCGACAGATACAGCCACCTTAACGGAACTGGCTTGTAGTTTAAGGTGCCTTTGGTGTTCGCCTTGCCGTTCATTTTGGTGCCCGTCTGTGCTGTCTTGCGTGGCGCCATGGTCCAAGACAAGCATTTGTAGCGCCGGGAGTGCTGAGTTCTTTTCTCTCTCTCTGGCGGCACTTTTGATACCAGTTGATGAGGACTGTTTAACAATTGACGCATGGTGGGGATTGGACTTTTGTGAGCGTTGAAAATCCGCCAGTGTGGCGCGGCCAGGCTTGTGCGACATCTCAATCTACTAATCTGACCAACCTAGAACTCAAGACAATTACAACAGCCAATTGTGAGACCGGCCGATATTCCAGCTGCAAGGTATGGTGGCTCTGGTGCGGCACGGTACAGCTCGGCAAGCCGCCTGACTTTGATGGAGCCAATGGCGAGTATTGATTACATTCGGGTGTGTAAACCCGTGGCACAACTCGTAAAGTGGTCTCTTTCGTCACTGCGTTATTCAGAGCATTCGATTTCCAATCGAGCGTCGCGAATTGTCGTGGATGTCAGGTCCAAGCCCCCCTCAAAGGGGTTGGTCGCCCAGGCGCCGCGCTAGCCCACATGGGCCCTTATTATCCTCGTTCCATTCCTTTTACTCGCGCTGAGGCAAATAACAAACTCATCTTGTCTCTGCGACCGCCATGAGCCTGGGTTTCGCAGATGGGGTCTCGGCATTTCACACCACCGTCATAGCCACATCCGAGGCATTGCATTGCTGCAGGGGGTGAAAACCGTCGAGATGTTCACTAGGATCGTGGGCCGGTCGAACTGAGGAAGCTCATTTCCCAGAGGACACGTTAAAGTTGAAATAGAAGCTTATTGCGATGTAACATCGTAGCCAAACATCGGCTGGAAAAAAGAAGCTGGTGTTACAGGGGTTGGCCGGGATGTGTCAAAGGTGGTAGAGAGGGAGGGGATACGACCCAAGAGATAGCAGTGCAACAATATACAATGCAGTTTTTCGCCTGCAGGATTTATTCTTGGAACAACAACAATCGCAACACTTGCTATTTTGCGCTTTGTAATAGTTTCCTCCACAAGCCTTTCCACTATTCCCAAATATAAGAAGGAGGTCTCTGGCTTTGCCAGAGACCACAAAACAAGTAATACAATCACACAGCTGCAACCCCATCAATTACTTATTACTTCGACTCCAGTGCCTGCCGTACTTCTGAGAGACACTGGACTCGAAGTAATCTGCCGTGCCTCTGACAGGAGATGTAGCGGTGCTTGGGCACAGCCGACGGGGCTCCAGAGCTGCATTAAAGAATCACTCGTTTAAACGGATAAAGTCGAAGAGGAGGGGAACAGCTAGGGAATGTAAAATAAAGCTCCTTCTCTGGGCTTCTGTTCTCCTGGGCGCTCGCTTCCGCACCGCGTCCGCATACTAATGCCACAATGAGTGTCGATCCAGCCAATGTCTACGTTGGCCTCTGGTCCGACTGGACCAAAGGTCGCATCCTAGGTGCCGTAATCACTGTTCCCTCGTGGGCTGGAACCGTAGTGGTTGCCATGCTGGCGGTTTTCATCCACGCGACCGGTATGCATCTTTGGCATCTCGTCCGCTTCGCTCTGCACCAACTCCTCACGACAGACAAGGGCATCCACCCGATCGGGCTGCAAGCCCAGCTACTCCTTCGCAACGACGACTCGGCCGGCAGCACTAGCGTCCGCCTTCTGAAACTTTTATGGCACTGGAGAGGACGCTCAGCACCCTTAGGACGGCCCTCCGCTCTCGGCGTCATAGGTCTTATCTTCGCCGCCTGCATTACCCTGACTGGCACCTTCTCGTCTGCCATCTTGGACACGACCCAAATCTCCGTCCTCTTAAACTCGCCATACTGCGGCATGATTGACGAAAGCCCGTGTCCATTTGCCAAGGAGATGTGTGATGGCCCAGCGATGGTTCAGGACACAGGTCGATTGAACTCGAATGCGATCTTTGGCCTCAATCTAGCACCGAATGAGCAAATCGACTTTCGACGCGTCATGAGCTGTGCACCCATTGTGCAGGACGGCTTCGCCCAGGGGGTTCCGTACAAGTTGACGAGGACCTCCAACGCTTCCACGCCTGTGTTGCTAGTGAGTGAATCACAAGAAGAAGCAACCATCTATTCGTATGGGGGGTGGGGCTTGGACCGCAATTACACCTTCAAGTTCGACTCTACGATTAATAAGCTAGTCTACACGTATACTGGGACGTAAGCTTTGCGCCTGCACTTATCTAAGACAAATTCATGCCTCCTCTTTAAACCTAAACTGACTTATTTCTATCTAGCTCAGTTGGATATTTTGGCAATCCTGGTGGCTGGGAGCCTTGAAAAGTGGTCTAGATGGTTGCTTGATTCCTCTGGTCTGGAGATTGGCCGCGAGAGCTGCCAATATGGTGGCCGGCTACGCACAGACCATCTACCCTAACCCTAATTCTAGGGGCACTTGGCCCTGAGGAAGGCCCATTGCTCAACAGCCTATACCAGCCTTGAGGCGCTTTGACGGCAGTGTGGGTCTTATGTTTATCGAGGCAACGAACATTCGATACTTTAATCCGGTAGATGATCCCGTCTTTTCAGCCCACAAGCCTGAAGTCGTCCGCCTCTCAAATGGGCATAACTTCACGAGATATCTTGCAGATCGAGCTGCGGGTGTCTTGGGCGGTGTTGATCAAGTAAATTCATTCCTTGCACCATACTGCAGTGCCTGAGGACTGACTTGTCTCCGATAGCATCAAATCTGCAAGGCTCACGGGAATAACTGTTCAAAGCTTGGACTTTGATCGACCATTGTAACCGAAGTCCTTGATACCCTCAATCTGACGGATATTCAGAAGGCAACTTTAACGATCTTCAATAACACCATCGCTTGGCTTACAGGCCCAAGTGAGGATACAACTGATAACTCAGTAGTACAACGACGCCTCTTCATGGGCAACATTCAGATTACCCTGCCATCGAACCAGTGGCAGATTGAGGTTGAGAGCTGGCATGCCCGAGTGGTGTCAACAATACAGGCGCGCCTGGTCATCCACGCTGCAGGGCCAAGTACCGAGTCGATACGTCGATACATCGTACCGCCAGCGACAGAGGCTCAGAGACAGCTCTGCCGGGTGCAGAGGGTGCGAGTTGGTCAGGGCTTCAACAACATCTCTGTCCTTGGTCTGTTACTCACAGCAATCCTGGGCGTCTTGATCATCTTAGCAAGCTTAGCTCTTGATCCTGTTGTCGGCCAGCTCGGCCAAGCATCCAGGGGCAGGGCAGCGCGTTCCTTGAGGAGTTGGAATCACGATTATGTGCTTCAAATTCAGCGAGTTGCGTATGAGGGGCAGTCAGAGCGAAGGTGGGAAAACATCGATGGTGAGGTACCCATCACATCGGACGGTGAACCGCTGGTACCACTCAGGCAGGGCAGTCCGGTCATGTCACCGGTACATGTCGGTTCGTCATTTGGGACCAAAGGGCGGAGTGCGAAGAGCAGGCGACTCATTGGCTAAGGAAAGATTAACTATGAAAGATTTATATCACAATAAGAGCATTACTGTAACGCTTTGAGGGCGATAGGGTACAAGGACAAGGGTAGTGCATTTCAAGATGATGGAAGGTAATGTTGAAGGATTGGTGGGTTGTTCGATTGAAGCCTGACCCTTCTAGAGTCAGGGTCACCGCTACACGCTAAGGTCGTTGCTGACGTTCCTCGTCGTGATGACATAGGTTCTCTTACCGGTGCATGGATCTGACTGCAGCCACCGCAGAATTTGTTTCGCGATTTGGGCAACGGGTTGGAGGTGATTGTTCAGGACAACAGCTGGAAGGTGTGCCAGTATGTGTGGATCTCGGAGAAGGCATTGCGGGCTGACGAGGTGGATGGGGACACCTGCGAGGGCTCACTGGACAAGCAGTGCTATGACGCAATCCGCCGGAGTGTGGAGAGCGGAGCTAACTGGATGCCTGGCACTGCCAGAACACCAATGAGCCTCAGCCACCAGAGTGACGATTCACGAATCCTGCAAAGTAGTCTATAAAGAAGGCTCTAGCTTCCAGCCAGAGCCAGAAGAACAAAGAGTAGAGGTGGAAGGTGGAAAAAGTGTGGGTGATGGCAGGCATCTGGACAGCGCCGGTGGGCGAAAGTCTTGGGTTTTGGATCTCTTCTCCTCTGAGGGTCACTAGACGTGCGGTATGATGTAGCCCTCATAAAACCTCGAGCCACGGCCAGGACCCTCGGGCCGAGTGGCTAAAGTCATCTTTCGTGTCCCGAGCCCGGGCCGAAGTGCCTACTTCGTACCATGTGTGCGAAAGCGCAACTGAAAAGCGGCCTCTAAGGTTATGCGGCGGCGGTATATGGGATCACCCTAGCTTAGGATCAGCCACAGCTCACCCCAGCTCACCCCGGCTTAGGATTGCGAACGAAAAAAGAAATTTCGTGTGCCCAGATTCGTCTTAGATAACCAGGCTGTAATCTGCTGCTACTATCCAAGACCTCCGACCTCTAAATCATACCCTTTACACTAGAAGGAGAAGTGACTAGCTAGCCAACCACCCCACACTTGGTACAACACCGCATACTAACATCTTCTGTGCGGAGGTGATACTTTTGGCAGGTCCCCCTTGGCAACCGAGGTTGCAGCACCTGATGGCGCTGGGCTAGTCCGTGCTGCTGCTGACATGGAAGCCCCAGTGGTACTGACACTTCCAGTATTGGTGGTAATTGCCGTCGGGTTCGGGTACGAAGTCCTCGTGTAAGTGTAACCGCTTGCCGAACACTGTAATGTTGCAGACGAGAACTCAGACGCATAACTGTCATCGTTCTCTACTAGCGAACTGAGTTGAACCGCCCAGGGACCGAGTATGCACTCATCACAGATGTTCCACTCCTTCGACTGGTTGCGCAGCTCTCCGAGATAGATGTCGCAAAAGTGTCCATTTTTCTTGCTCTTGTAACACGATACGTCGTAGGTGTAGAGGTAGCTGTCAGCTATGTAGGTTGCTTCAAGGTCAAGGTGTTAGAGGTTTGACTTTCGTGATGGGTCATCTCTGGGGGCAGGTCTATGAGACTTGCGTGGATATATCGTTTCCCCTGGGCCCATTACATCAGTCGACTTGCAACCGGAGGCGAGTCTGGAACGCACATCCTGCAAGTCCTGCCGACATTTTGGGGTACAAACGTCTTGCAGAATATCGGGATGTAGAACATCCGCAAGTGGTGGCTCACTGAGCGTCAAAATCGTCAATTTCGGCTGAGAAGCCTTCATGTCAAGTTGCTAGCTACCCTCGACGGATATGGCGACTCACTCGTGGGTGTGTAAACGTAATGCCGAGTCGCAAGATACGGTTGTGTTGAGTATCTCGATACATTGTTGACTCAGCGGGGGTTTCATCGTGGTGAAGTCAAGCAGACCCAAACCAAATTGCTGGCAATTGACCAGCGATGATAAAAGCTTCAGCAGAAATGCTGCCCTCCAGGCCTTCATTGTAGTGGATCTGTAATGCTTGCCGGTGCTCAGGTCAAGGATACCAGGTTGTCAGGAGACAGGTGGTCTGGCGCGCTCCAAAAAGGCTGTTATTTCGTGAAAGGAAAAAGAGAAGACATTAACAGACCCGCACAAGCCGTTGGCAGCGGGTGGCTTTTACTCTTCTGACCTGTGCCACACAGCTTAGTATGGAAGGTTCCTGCCAGTCCACTTTAGGATATGGCCGGTTTGTCGCCAACATCCCGCGCTTTTTGCCGGCTGGGAGAAATGAGTGTCCAGAATGGTTGGCTCGTCTGCTAATGTTCAAATGAATAAGATTGGAAAGCTGCGTCCGGTAACGAATAAAATCCAAGCGGTTTCATATCCCGCTACCAGTTGTTGGTGGCTGTGCCTCTTCAGCGCAGGGCAAACTTGCCGGCCGAGGACAACCTGGAACCCTCCTAAGGACGGCTGCAGCGCAATTTTCGAAATGTTTAGAGAATGTGTCGCGGCCAGATAATGATCACTTCAGTTGACTCCCGTTGCTAACCTCGATGTGCTGCCGAACCGGAGACACTTGCTTGTCATTGAGGTGTTGGTTGTCTTGCATATGAAATTGAGCGACTCCTTCAGCGCCAGTACTGTGACTTTTTGCCTTGTTCCTCCCGCCTTTTGCTCACTGCGCACACCAGACCCCATACTCTTCAGTTTCAACCTGTTGGGGTACATATATAGCAACAGGCTGACTGACCGAGCCGCGATGGCCGTGGCGACCAAGCTGACGTTGGTTATGTCGACCGCCCATTCCTCTTCCGTCTTGAGGCACATTTCCCCCCAATAGGCAAGTAGTAGTCGAAATCGCCCCTGTAGGCCAACAAGCACTTGTTGCCATCCTCCGTACCGGCGCCAGTGCAAACACACTTTTGCGTCGAGCCGATAGCTTCCATTGTCAGTGCTACTAGTAATCCGTCTGACCAACAACGACTTGAAACATACTGGACCCAGTGCTCCGTCGATAACCTGGCAGTGCCATTGTATTCCGGGCATACGACTACAAATCCGACTGCCCGAAATAATCCTGTGACTAAAAAAAATATCAATTTGAGCTGAACTCAGAACTGGGAGCGGCCGACGTTGGTGCTTTGGATGCAGCAAATTTCGAGGAGGATCGTGGGCTGGAAGAGAAAGAGGGAGTACGGCCCGAAAAGCTGCATGAAGGACACAAGATAGGTAGGTAGATCAGACGGAAATTTACGTTAGCCGCCAGGAGTATGGCGGGTCATTTTCCTCAGGCTTCTATGCATGGCCTCGGATTCTGGAAGGAATGCCAAGACTTAAAATAGCTGCCTGCTGCGAATGCGATTGAGAGGTCTCCCATGCAGATAGAGGTAACCGACAGCGTCTAGACAGTACTCAATCTCTTCCTACCTTAGGTAACTCCGATCGATTTCAGCACTCAACGTCGATCGTGCAGGGGAAAACCTCTCGCTCGGGAGGCCAATTACGGCTTCCCTTGTCCGGCCTAGAGCGCCACGCGACGGCAGGGATGGCTGCAGCTTGAAGTCGATTCTGATTGGCACCTTGCTACCAACAAGCAACTGTTTAGCTGCGGGCGGCTTATGTCAGAACTTCTATTTAGATCCCGGATTCAAATCGGTGAGGAGGGTTAATTAGCCCTCATCGCGGTGGTATTAAGTCTACTAACCTCGGTCGGATATTGAATGGTAGCGTCGTATACATTCGGGATATGTTAGTTTTACGGGAGGGAGTCCTGGTCTAGCAGAGAGGCAAACTCCAAATCACCGTCATTTTCATCGGGTGGGCCCATCTGACGGCATCCGATTCACGATCCGATCGCAACTTGCCCAGTATATAGATCATGGCATTTAGATCATAACTTGAGCAGCTCCCTACCACCTTAGTTATCATCACCATCATCGCCATCATCACCATTGTCACCATTATCACCATCGTCACCGTCATCGCTATCATCATCAAGCCTCTTCCCCCTTCACCACTACCATGAACGAATGGGAATTTCCTCCCCCACCGGGGCAAGAGCGCCGCCCCCCACCACCAACCAAAACCGGCACCGTCCTCTTCAAGATCCCCACGACCGGCGACCTCTGCGAAACCTACTACTCCCTCTGGGGCACCCTCACCTCGCCCACGCCCCCTCTCATCTGCCTGCACGGCGGCCCCGGCATAATCCACGACTATCTCCTCCCAATCTCCCTCCTCTCGCACGACTTCTCCATCCCCATCCTCATGTACGATCAAGTCGGCTGCGGCAAATCTACGCGCTTCCCCTCCCGCAAAGGTGACGCCTCCTTCTGGACGCCCGCCCTCTTCCTCTCGGAGCTCTCCAACCTCCTCCGCGCGCTCAACATCACCCGCTACGACCTCTTCGGCCACAGTTGGGGCGGCATGCTCGCCACCCAGTATACCCTCTCGCAGCCCCCGGGGCTACGCAAGCTCATCCTCTGCGGAACCCCCTCCGACATGCCGACCTGGGTGCGCGTGACTTCGTCCCTGAGGGCTAACCTCCCCCCGGAGGTGGTCGCTGTGCTTGAAGTGTGCGAGCGCACCGGCCACACCGAGAGTCCAGACTACCAAGCCGCGACCATCGAGTTCTACCGCCGCCATCTGTGCCGCTCTGTTCCCTTCCCGCCGGAACTCCTCGCGTCCTTCGCGGCCATGGCCGAGGACGGCACGGTGTATACCACCATGAATGGCCCGACGGAGTTCATGGTGACGGGGACGCTGGCGAAGTGGAGTGTGTTGGGGGAGCTGAAGGGGATCACGAGGGAGACGGTCCCCGGAGGGGTGTTGTTGTTGAATGGGTGCTTTGATGAGGCGCAGGATGAGTGTGTGCGGCCGTTTTTTGAGAGGGTGGGCGCCAATGTCAAGTGGGTGCAGTTTGCGCTAAGTGCGCATATGCCGTGGTTGGAGGAGACGGAGAGGTTTTTGGGGGTTGTGGGGGGGTGGTTGGTTGCTTGAGATAACTGGTCTGGGGATTGTTGACGTGAACAGCCTGAGATTTAAAATGGGGAATGGGTGGAGGGTCGAGGATGGGATGGCGGTGAGGAAGTGCTGCGTTAGGTTGTTTGTTGCAGTTGGAAAGGGGAGGAAAGAGCGAGTGGATATATGGTTTCATTGGGTTTACGAGATACACGAATTGTTTTTGCCAGAGGTATCCTTTTCAAGTTTTTGTGTCTCAATCTGTCTTCTCTCACTGGAGAGATCGATCTTGGATTCAGAGATATGAGCAACGAGAAATGAGAGACTGCATCATTTTATCCGGGTTTTCTTCAGTTTCTGTACCCGAGCCCCTCTGAAGCTGCTTTCGCTTGAAATGACTGGACGGCCTCCGGGATATTCCTGGTGACAGCGGCCCAGGGGAAGGTGCTCCTGGTTCGGCTCTCGCCCTGGCGACTTCCCGAGCGTCGCTGCCTAACCGCAACCCAACCCATTTCGCGCCGACCACCTTCAATCTTGGAAACCTCCCAACTGCCTGCTGCGCGGCCGCCTCGATGCACTGTCACCCTTTGCTTCCCAACACGCGTAAAACCCGCGTAGAAACCGGTTTCCCAAGTTTGTCAGCAGTTCAATCCTCAATTCCATCCTTCTGCACCGATCTTCACCTGCAGCAGCGCACAAAAGACCCTCGCAGCAAACCAGCCGTCGGTCCAGCCCATCGGAGTCCGGACCGTGCAGGTGGGGAAGCGGCTGTGGCTTGCCCCGATCTCCACAAAAAGGCAAACACAAACCATTGTCTCCCAAACCTCTTCACGTGGTCTCCCTCTTCGCACCCCAGCCGCCTGCGCCAGACCAACAGCTCTCACTTCCACCACTGCGTCTTCCCATTTGGGCAGCCAGCAAATTCATCTCCAAATCCTACCACCCTTCCACCCCTCCCTTACCCACCAAAATGGGCTCAACCCCCCCCCCTCCCTCCCCACCGCCCACAGCCCTCATCATCGGCGCCGGCATCGCCGGCCTCTCCGCGTCCATCGCCCTCCGCCGCGCCGGCTGGGCCGTAACAATCTACGAGAAATCCCAATTCAAAAACGAAATCGGTGCCGCCATCTCCGTGCCCCCCAACGCGACGCGCGTGCTCAACCACTGGGGTTTTGACATCACCCGCGCGGGCGCAGTGCCCAACGAGGCGAGTCGGTTTGCGGGGGCGGCTGATCTGAAGGTTTTTCTGTACGAGGAGTATAGGGATATTGGCGAGGTGATGGGGGCGAGGAGCTGGAGCTTTCATCGGGTGGACTTGCATCGGGGGTTGAGGGAGGTGGCGACGGGAGAAGGGGAGGGGAAGGCGGTGGTGATTAGGTTGGGGAA